>ENA-OSET01005967-OSET01005967.1-sediment-metagenome-genome-assembly--contig:-NODE-5967-length-10075-cov-11.621724_pt1 | contig 10075 bp, 6 predicted proteins | sample MGYA00237882_ERZ534229 | MGnify/ENA primary metagenome ERZ534229 (study PRJEB26408, sample SAMN06266212) | sediment metagenome | isolation source: Hudson Canyon methane seep mesocosm | place...
GGTCGGTTACTGTCAGTTGAAGATTGCCCCCCCCAAATATTCTTAAATTGTAAAACCAGATGGTCGCTTGCCAGCCAAAAACAGCCAGTCAAAGTATAATTCAAATGTGTTGCCTATTCACATTGCCCCAAAACATTACCTAAATGCTCAATAGCCATTTCAAGGTCTTTTAAACCTTGTCTGGCTTCTTGAATTTGCCCCTGCTGATATTTATTAAATAAATCATCCGCGATATCGTGCATAGTGTTATGTACTTCATCAAGCTTGTTCAACCACTTCTCTTCAAAAAATTGTTCTTGTCTGGCTCGAGTTATCCAGACTCCACAATGACAATTTGTTCGTTTTAATATCGGCCATTGTTCAATATTTTCGAGATCAGAGTTTATATTAGTTTCAAAATGTTTCTGCCATTGAGCAAAGGTTAGTCTAAATAGTTTTAATTTCCTTTCTTTATCGGTACGAATTTTAGTTGCACAGCTTACCCAGTCTTGGTTTGGGCTATAGTCAGTCAGCCAGCCTTGAATATTACCTGCTGGCATAGGTCTGGCAATGCCATAGCCTTGTGCCTCATTACAACCCAAGAGAAGTAACATTAATCCATGGTTGGTTGTTTCAATGCCTTCAGCAATAATTTCTCGGTCAAAAGAATTGGATAAGCCAATAACACCATCAATAATGGCAAGATCACTTGGGTCATCAAGCACATCCCTTATAAATGTTTGGTCTATTTTTATGGTTTTTGCGGGTAGGTTTCTTAAATGGGTAAGTGAAGAGTAGCCTGTACCAAAGTCATCCAAGGCGACAGAAATACCAAGTGTATCAATACACGTTTTTATAATGGTTCTAATCGCTTGTAAATTACTTAATGCACTGCTTTCTAGTATTTCTAACTGTACCTTTTTTGTATCTAGCTGTGGAAATTGACTAAGTGCCTGTTCAAGTTCATCTATAAAAGTGCGATGTTGCAAATGGTAAGAAGAGATATTTACACTAACTTCAAGTTCAATACCTTGTTTTTTCCAATAATCCATTTGCCTTAATGCTTCATTAATCACCCAGTTTCCGACTTGTATTTCTAGGTCTGTTTCTTCAATAACAGGCAAAAACTTAAATGGTGGGATTAAGCCTTTTTCGGGATGGTTCCAACGAATTAAAGCTTCTGCACCAAACACTTCCCCAGTTGCCATGTTGACTTTGGGTTGATAATACAAACAAAGTTGATTGTTGACTAAGGCTGCCTCAATTTCTTTGAGTTTACTGTTCTTTTCAATATCACGTTGATCTTGTTTTGTATTAAATAAATGATAACGGTTTCGGCCTGCTTTTTTTGCTTGGTACATGGCTTGGTCAGCATGGCGTAAAAGGCTATCTAAATCTGCATTATCTGCTGGATAGAGAGAAATGCCAATTGATGCACTGATTGTTAAGGATAGCGTATCAATTGAATAGGGTTGTGCCAGTGAGGTTAGTAAACGTTTCAGCAGTTGTTCACATTGAGAGAATTGATCAATACCACCCAATAACAGAACAAACTCATCACCACCGTGTCTGGAGACCGTATCTTCATCCCTAATGATGCTTTTAATACGTTTAGAAACTTCAACCAGTAATTCATCACCTACCCCATGTCCATACAGATCATTAATTGGTTTGAATTTATCTAAATCGAGAAAGCAAACAGCGAGTAGATTTTTTTGTCTTTTACTATGTGAAAGCGCTTGGGTGAAACGGTCAGTAAGAAGCACGCGGTTGGGCAATTGGGTTAGCACATCATAATGTGCCATTTGGTGTAGTGATTCTTGTTGTTTTTTACTGTGAGTAATATCAGTAAAAATACCGACATAATGTAATGTATTGCCATCTGTATCAAGTATTGAAGAGATAGAGAGTAATTCAGCGTAAACCTCTCCACTTTTCTTACGGTTCCATACTTCACCTTGCCAGTATTTCTGATCAGTGATGATTTTCCACATTTCTTTATAAAATGCAGGGCTTTGTTTTCCTGAATTTAGAAGGCTAGGGTTTTGACCAATGACTTCTTCACGACTGTACCCAGTGATTTCACAAAAGGCAGGGTTAACATTAAAAATAATACCCTTAGTATTGGTAACAATAATGCCTTCTTTAGTCTCATTAAAAACTTTGCCAAAGAGTTTCATTTTTCCTTCAGCTTTGTTTCGTTGTGTAATAATTATCGCAAGAGTTATGGCTGTTAGAAGCATAATAATCAAAAAGTTTTGTAGCCAAAAAACATATTCTTGAATGCTTGTTCCATGCGTTATAAAGGGTCCCTGACCGCGCATCGTAAACCAATGTGCTATGCAAGCAATGATAAATGCAATCAAAGAAGCACCTTTTAGTTCAAACCGCAAAGCAGCCCAAATCAACAGAGGGAAAATCAGATAACTTAAGGGTGCTATTTCATTATTTATACTTTGAGAAAAGATAAACGTGGATACTGATATCGTTAAAAACAACAAGACAATGCTTTCAAATATTTTATTTAATTTCTCGTATTTAAAAGATATATGCTTATCATTCCAAGTTAAAATGATGACAAGCATCAAGCTATTACCAAGAGTATCAGCTAAAAACCAAGTTTTGGAAAAATTCCAAAAGAGGTTCCAGCCATAGACGTGTGAAAGGTTTATTGCCCCAAGAAAAGAACCAATTCCTGAGCCAAAAGTCACACTCCCTATGAAAATGGATAAACTCTTAAAATCACCTAACGTAATATTAGATTTGTTCAATTGAAAGAAACAATAAGAAATCAATGCACCTTCTGTACAATTGGCTATGGCATAACCAGAGCTTAATAACCAGTCGTGCCCTACAGAAAAGTTACCTAAAGCATTGGCAAAAAAGACTACTGCAATAATATATTTCCATAGAACTCTAGGACTCATTAATAACGCTGCTGAATATAGCCCGTTAGGTGGCCAAAATGCCGTGATATTAACATCTGGAATAATGAATAATGATGCACTAATTTTAACCGTGAGAAAATAAGCTACTCCGATAGTAATAACCCATAAACTTGTCTTCCAAAATGAAGAGTTTGAAGGGAAAGTGTATGGAGCTTGTGTGGTTATCATTTCTTGTTTGTCTATCATTACCAAGGGAAACAGTCGGAGCAATTACCGAACGACTTTTAACCAATACCCTACCAGAGTATTATTAAACCAGCAATGACAAGACATAAGGGGGAGCTACATTAAGAGAGTATTCGAAGTAGATCATGATTAATTTGTGCAGTTTTCTTAAATGCTGATTGACAACTGACCGTTGTGGGTCGATTACATGTAGTCAACAGTTGTTGCAAAGAGTAATTACACCACCGTTACTCAATGTCACGACAATAGAAGCAATTTCTTCTTCGCTCAACCATTCAACAATGGATTTCATGCCTGGTAATAGTTGCACAGCGGAAACAGCATATCGATCATTAACACCAGTTGTATTACCCCAATGATGCAAGGAAAAGAGCCAGTGTAATCGTCTTAATGTTAACAGTTGGTTTTGTTACTTACATAAATCTCACTACCTCAATTGAATATGTGGATCTTTTCTGAAAACGGCAGATATAGAATCCAAAATTCGCATCTAAGTAGGAGCGCGGGAGCAACAATCCCACGAATAACACTACTTATCAATAGCTTGAGAGGTTTTCATACACTTTTGTTGCAAAATACTCTAAAAACAGACTATTTTTCAGCAAAAACTTTGTTGTTAAAACGAGTAATTCATTAACTGTTCAGCAGTCATTAGTTAATATCCCCCTAACGTTTATAACAGGGGTTTGAAAATGAGGTTATTAGCTAAAAGTATTCTGTTCTTTGGTTCAATATTATTGCTGAACGGTTGTGTACATCCTCATCGTTTATACAACAGAGGGCATAATGACTCACATTATTACAGAAGTCATTACGATAACAACCGTTATCATGACACCCATCGCACCGAGTATCATGACGATAGACACCATAACAAACGACGTCATTAACTTATTTCTTGGAGGAATGTTTTTCAACTTCTACCTTCCCATAAAGTACACAGGCTATTAATCAGCATCCATTATTTTCCAGTTTAAGCGTCGACCTTGTCAGTAAATAAATTCATCAGTTAATGTAGAATCAAGAGGTACATATTCATACTGGTATTATTGGACCCTATTTCATTAAACATAACTGGTAAAATTTCGACGATGATTGACAAGCCAACTGCAATTAGCCACTTTAAGCGGCGTTATGCGAGAGTAGAAAACCTATGAGATATGTAATTCTCACAATATGGCTAATTTTCTCTGCTTCGGTAAAAGCAGATGATTCTTGCTTCTATCCTAGTAAAAAAGATCAAGGCGATATTTTAAAATTCGACAATTGCGGTTCCATTGAAGGAGATAAGGTAAATCTCGGAAAAGATCATCTAGATAATCTGAGCTTTGATCAAGATGGGCTTGTTTGTCTTATATTTTTTCGTGATGACGTATTCTACTTTCATAAAAATGGACAGTCTCAAAGAGTCCTTTTCTTTGATAATGGCTGCGACTACTTCAAAGAAGGGTTGGCAAGGGGAATGGTAAACGACCAGATGGTATTTATTAACCGGCTTCTGAAAGTGGTGCTAAATCCAGGTTTCGAATTGCTTTCACATTATGATTATGGGCACTCTGTTGTTTGTAATGGTCCGTTTAGAGAGGAAACGCGAGGCGAGCATACATTATCAAAAGGAGGAAAGTGCGGTCTTCTTAATAAGCAAGGTAGGCTAGTAGTCGAAGCAAAGTACAAAATTGAGGATCGGGATGTATTTCGAAATTACATTAATTCTAATAATCACTGTCCTGCACCACCTGTAACCACTGAAAAGTCAGCCTTATGTCATGCGAGGCGCCATGTCTCAAATATGGATTTTCACACGAGCCAATGGAAAAAACATGAAATTTCAAAGCAAGACAATATCTGGCTAATAACTTTTGTTGAAGATAACGGGGCTGACGAAGAATTTACACTAGATATAAATTACAGCAATGCACAGTGGAATTATATAACTCAAGAATCGCATAATAAAGCATTGCAGCGGACAATGCGCTGAATGCGGCTTTAATCTGTGTAAATGTGATTTTTCGACTGGCTCTTATGGGCGCTTGTCAGCCATGAGCAGTCGTTGGAGCAATCAGTTATTTCCCCTTGCTGACATCCCTTGCAAAGGCAAGTAGCTGAAAAAATTCTTTTGTTGAAAAAGCAAAAACTCAGTACTGTGATGCAAATCTGAGTTAGGGTGCTTGCAAAAGTAGGTATGGAAAAAGTTATCCAGATGACTTTCACGGGATTAAAAAGAAAAAACCAAGAATATGAAAGAGCAAAACTGCTATTCTGCTTGAATTTTTTTAAAATGGGGTTTGAAGATAATGTCACAAACTGATTGGACAAAACAAGGGGAAACATTAAGCCTCAAGAATGCCTGTAAAGAATTTGGCCTTGAAGAAAGTGAAATCAAGGAGGCTCTAAATATAGAAAAACTACAATATAAAGTAAATTATGCCCACGGTAATCCTTACTTCAAATTATTGAGAAAAGAAGTTATAGCATTAGTTCTTGAGTTGCATGGAGAAAATTTTGTAGAAATACAAAAAATAGATTTTAAAATAAGAACAGCAACAAAAGGAATTAATAGCTTTAAAAGGAAACTTTCAGCATTAGAGAAAGAAAAGGTTCTTTTAATACAACAAAAAACATCCTTGCTTCAGTTTGTGATATTAGATAGAAATCGTAACGAAGTGAATATAGGATCAAGGGTACAGGTATTGTTTATTGAACCTGGGTTTATTTCGACGTTTCCTTATAAGGAAGCAAAAATAATGAAAAACATGATTAATAAAACCTTTGAAGTAGTAGGTATAGAACATGGAAAAGCGTTGGTACATCAACCTTTTGACGCACTTAATGGTTTTACATTAGCGTTAGCTTCTGAAGAAATGGAACTTGTGGATAAAGTTGAAGTGTGAAATTAATTGCTAATAGCATTATTCCTATTCTAAAAATATATTTCACTGTCTGCTGTGGGTCGCAGGACTAAACCGCTCACGCGGTAACTCGCTAATTCAATTTCGCCTGCACTAAAAAACTCAAACCATCATCAAAACATTAAGAGTTTTCGATTGTCTAATTGAGTCATGGAATAAATTATTCCCTACTCACAAAGGAGAAGACTCATGACTTCCATTAGCGAATCAAAAACCAATAGTCTCCTACGCCAACGCATGATCGAAGAGATGACATTGCGTAAATTAGAATCAATCGACTGAGTCCCTGTCATGTCACATCCTACCTTAGAAGTTGCGGATGTTTTTCGCAATTATGGTTCATCATGGCGACAATCACATGCAGGCCACCTCAGTCTTGGACAACTCAAAGTGATGTCAGCCATTGAAAACTGCCGAAGCTCAGTGCTTGGCGGTCATGTACTGTATTGTGAATCGTGTCAGCATTATGATATCGCCTATAACTCTTGCCGTAATCGACATTGCCCAAAATGTCAGGCCAGTGCTGCTCATCGTTGGCTAGAAGCACGTCAGGTAGATTTATTGCTTGTCGATTACTATCACGTGGTCTTTACACTGCCCGCAAAAATCAGAGACCTTGCTTATCAAAACAAAGCGGTGGTCTATTCTATTTTATTCCAGACCGTTGCTCAGACATTACAGACCATTGCAGGTGACCCAAAGCACCTTGGCGCTAAGATTGGAGCCACTCTAGTCTTGCACACATGGGGTTCGGCGATGGTTCATCATCCTCACATTCATGGCATCGTGCCTGGTGGAGGACTATCGGTTAACGGAGAACAATGGATTGCTTGTAAATCTGGATTTTTTCTGCCAGTTCGGGTGCTATCACGTTTGTTTAGGCGGCTTTTCTTAGAGCAACTTGTCGATGCCTATCAACAGGGTAAATTACAGTGCTTTGGTCAACTTCAAATACTTTCTGAGAACAAAGATTTTAAGGATTGGATTAAACCTTGTCGCCAGCAGGAATGGGTGGTTTATGCCAAACGCCCTTTTTCTGGTCCAGAGGCTGTGCTGAATTATCTATCCCGCTATACCCACAGGGTTGCCATTGCCAACAGCCGTCTTATTGCTATGGATGATCAGGGAATAACTTTCAAATGGAAAGATTATCGAAACAAAGGAAAAAAACAATATGGAACCATGACACTGTCTCCTGATGAATTTATTCGGCGCTTCTTACTTCATGTTCTACCTTCAGGCTTTCATCGTATTCGCCATTACGGGTTACTTGCCAATGGCGGGCGAAAAGACAATATAGCGCTAGCACGTAAACTACTGATCGATAAAAAAAGCATTGACCACGAGGAGGGTGATGAGGAAGAAAGTGATAGCAGTGAAAGTGCTGAGGTAACGACTGCCACTTTTATTTGTCCCGACTGCGGTGCCGCTTTAATTGTTATTGAAACGTTTACACGAGGACAATTGCCCAGAGCACCACCTTTATTGGCGGTAACGGCATGAAAAAACATATCGAGGGCAGCTTGCCCTATCTAATGTATAGATATTGGCCAAACTTGGTCAGGGTTGAACTTGGTCTAACGTGTGAATATAGAGGTTATGTTAGATATTACAGCGACTTTAAACAGCAAAATAGCCTTTGTATAAACAACAGTGGCTTCAAAAACAGCAGGATTACTTCGGACAGAGGCATTATATTCAGCCTTCAGAAGGCTCTCAATATCCAAATCCCCATAGCAAGTGAGCTACACATAATTCATCATACTCCCCCGCGGTTTCGTCCCTCGACGATTATCTGACACCTGCACGTTAAGACAGTATTCAACCATTGGTTCTGAGCGGGTGCAGCTGTCTGATAATCCTTAACATTAGCTGAACTCTATCAGCAACGCTGGAAAATCGAACTCGACTTCAGATCCATCAAAACAAACATGGGAATGGAGATGCTACGCTGTAAAACGGCAGAAATGGCAGAAAAGGAAATCGCTGTTAATTTGTTAGCCTATAATTTGGTTCGAGCCAATATATCCAGAGCTGCCTGTATTAATGACAGTACGCCTCGTCATTTGAGTTTTATGGCAACTGTTCAGCTCATGCGGAATGCTGTAGGGCTATGTATAACCAAAACGGGGAAGGCATTGGGGAAGTTACTTTATCCTCTATTGCTGGCAATTACTGAAACGGAAGTTGGAAAGCGAAAACGGCCTAATCAGCCTCGTGTGGTTAAACGAAGACCTAAGGCTTACCCTATGATGAATAAACCACGCTGTGAATATGTAATACAGTGAAATATAACAATATTTATTTACTGGTAGCGGTATTAGAGTCTGACCCTTTTGGTTCTTTTGGTTTCAAATTGCTATACATAATTTTTAGCCTATGAAAGCCCATTAAATAATCATGTTCGATTACATTTTACCCGAAATCTATAGCGAGAAGCTTATTGAATGGTTCAAGATGCATCACCTAGAAAAATTGTTGTCTTGTATAGTGTCGAAACCATGTATATTGCTAATCAACCCCGATAACGCGATGCTCAGTAGAGTCTGACGTCGCGTTATGCTGTATAAGAATCACTAACTAAATGAAAAAAAGGACATCATATGTATATTTCTCATCTTTTACTAACCCTACTTGCAATATCAATCATTTCTGGTTGTGTAAGCTCTGGTAATCAGATTCCCAAAATATCTCATGAGGAAGCAGCATCATTCGAAAGATCATTGATGGACAAGCATATTATTTCTTCACCCATGGTTACCTCAGAAAGTTTATATATTCAGCCAATTAATAAAAAAGAAAAATGTAAACTACCAACTACATCTGATCAACTCCAGCGTAGAAATTTCAAAACGTATTGGGATGGCGACTGTAAAAATGGATATGCGTATGGCTTGGGTCGAGATATTGCAATTTCGGATACTCACCACATTGAAGAGATCACGATTTATGACGGTACTTTTAAAGACAAACAACTTAAAATCCATTATGACTTTGTAAACAATATTGTTGGATACACTTATTATGGTAAAAACGAGTTTAAAACGATTAATTTTATTGAAAAATACGAAATAAAAAACAATAATTTAAGCTTAGTTAATCTCACTGTAAGAGAGGATAATGAAGGTAATCAATTGTGGTTTAGCAGTTCACCGTTAAACCCAAAAAAAACCTCCGGTAACTCCTCCAAAGGTGTTACTTTTATATTTCAAGATTCAAATGGTATCCCAACAAAATTTAATGATCCTATCTATGTGGTCGAAATAAAAGATTATCAACACGTAGTCGGTGGTGTTGCTATAGCAAAATACGGTAATGGGCAGATAAGGCATTTCAAGATTGGGAATGCTGGAAAAAAATCATTAGTCCACATACCGAAATCTTACACTGATCATATTGAAGCGAAACGCCACGAAATTCATAGCGCTATCCCCGAGATTAATAAATACCTTGAATTAGTAAAAAAGACAGAGAGAGAATATCTGCACCTAGCATGCAATGGTAAACACAAAATCAAAGGATTAGATAATAAAACAGCCACAAAAATTTGTACTTGGAGAAAAGAATTGCAGCCAATGTATCAGGCAGCGATAGAAAACTCTAAGAAACTGTTAGAGCAACGCCTCCACATTGTTGAGAAAGCTGAAAATGAAAGAATGCTGAAGAAGCAAATCGCACAACAACAGCGGACTATTGAACAACAGAGAAATCAACAAGCAATGAGTAAAATAACTAATAGCCTTAATGATTTGTCCAGTAGCTTACGGAATTCAGCAGCACAAACTCAGCAATTTATACAACCCATGCCGATCTATCAACCAGCTCCGTTAGGGTCATCAGGCAGAATTAACTGTATAACAACAGGTCCGTTAACATCATGCAGGTAGAAATGTAGAATCAGGGGTCAAATTTGTGTTTAAATTATCGGATGTCAATTTCATGAGTAATAATATGAAAATTGATGTCACTTCTATTGAAGCAAAACTAAATGAACCATCTGTAACTCAATTTAAAGATGTTATAAAAAATACTATAGAAAACTTTATCGAGGAG
>ENA-OSET01005971-OSET01005971.1-sediment-metagenome-genome-assembly--contig:-NODE-5971-length-10069-cov-20.421437_pt1 | contig 10069 bp, 11 predicted proteins | sample MGYA00237882_ERZ534229 | MGnify/ENA primary metagenome ERZ534229 (study PRJEB26408, sample SAMN06266212) | sediment metagenome | isolation source: Hudson Canyon methane seep mesocosm | place...
GTTCTGGTTCTGGTTCTGGTTCTGGTTCTGGTTCTGGTTCTGGTTCTGGTTCTGGTTCTGGTTCTGGTTCTGGTTCTAGTTCTGGTTCTGGTTCTGGTTCTGGCTCTGGCTCTGGCTCTGGTTCTGGTTCTGGTTTTGGTTCTTCTGTTTTTGATTCAAATTTATCGTCTAATTTTGAAACATTACTATCCACATATGCTATTGGCATTTGCCTATTTGGTAAGGCTTCGATCTCTGTAAGAAGCGCTTCAAAATCATCGGCAACAAGAGGCTTTCTAATAAAAAAGTGGGGTGTTGTATCTATGGCAGATAAAGCCATTTGAATAATCGGGCTTCGAGCAGAACGTCTTTTGACTCTTTCCAGCTGCTTTTTAGAGCCAATAGAATCCATATTGATCATAAAAACTTCAGCATATGTTTCAGACACGATATTACAGCGATTCATACAAAACTTTTGTATGAAAAATTTGAATATATTTAAACCTCGCTCATCTAAGCCGATAATATGAATTTTTACAGGGTTTATATCCATATAAATCCTTTTACTCTCCTTTGTAGTAGGTGATTCTAAAATAAAAGTTCACCACTTACTGCTGACTAACCTTTGTACTTAAACTTCATTTATACTTGGGTCTAAAGTAAATAATAACGCTTGAACCAAGAGTGAAACATCTTTCTTTTGTCTTGCGTCAACTTCAAATACTGGAGGATTGAGTGGCATCTTTTTCAATTCAGTTCGATAATCATCAATCGCTGGTTTATTCTCATTGTCCATTTGAGTTACACCAATAACTACACTTGTTTCAGCAATGAAATCTTTAAATGAATTAAGAAAAAACTTAAGGTCAGTCATTGGGTTTTCTCTCGTATTATCAACTAACAAAACTAGTCCAATACCACCTGTTGTCAATATATCCCACATAAAATCAAACCGCTCTTGGCCTGGAGTTCCATATAGATGGATATGCTCACCGTCTTCTAACTTCAATATTCCGTAATCCATCGCGACTGTAGTTTGTGATTTTCTACTTTTTGTCATATCACTGGCTTTGGTATCAGTCATGACTGGCGCACTATCACTTATTGAAGCAATTGCGGTTGTTTTTCCAGCACCAACAGGTCCCGTAAAGATGATTTTATAATCACTTTTAGCCATATTTTAAAGCTCCTTGCTATACAGTTTATTCATAATTCTAGAAAAAAAGTTTTGCTTACTTGTTGGATTAATTTTAGTTGGCAAGATTAATTTATCTGCCGCTCTATTTGCACTACCTGCTAAGTTTGTCATATAGGTTGCAGTGAAAAATGAAAAGATATACCGCTGAGGTATTGATAAATGCTTCGTTAAGTTCATCAATGATCTTGGGTGAGCAATCCAATAAGCAGCAATCTTCATGGCATAGGGCGTCACAATTAAACGTGTCATATTCGGCCAAGCTGAAAGGTAAATAGGATTATCTAACGATGTTCCTTTCGGTAAGCGACCTCGTGAAGTCCACAATGCCATTTTCCAAATAAATGATTCGAGGTTTTGAAACTTATCTTTTTGAGCACATTCTTCAATGGCTTTTTGCAAATCAAGCTTTTCAATTTTAATTGTATTTTCAATGCTATTTTGTTCACTTTGAAGTGAAACGACACATATTGACTGCAACTGTCGATCAGTCAAATCAATATATATAATATTCTCACTTGGGAATATTATAATTGGCCGCCATAAACCAGTAATTTTCACCACAGCATTTTCTTGTTTTGCTAACTGATAAGCTTGATGCAAAAAACCTAAAAAATAATGATTAGGATCAAAATAGACTTTTTCAATTTGATTTGGTTTATACAAATCAATATCTTCTGCATCACCTACAAATGCCGTTATTTCCTGCTCATTCAGTAGTTGCGCGGCATGACCTTCTGAAAAATTTTCCTCAGACACTTCTGAATCATTACTTAACGCCGAACTCTTAGCGCTCGAAGGTAACGATCTAATGTCACTTAAGATTGCCAATAAATGCTTAGCAATCATTGGTTTCCTTAGAAAGTAATGATCTTTGTTCTCAAGTAATTTAATCGACGTTAAAATCAATGCTGATTTAGGATAACGTCTTTTTATCCGCTCAAGCTGTTCTTCAGCATTCACACTATCCATATTAATGAGAAATACTTCGGCTTCATGTTCAGCAGATATGATACATAAGTCATTACAAAACTTATGGAAAAAAAAGCTTAAGGTTTTAAGACTTCTTTCATCCAATTCAATTGCATTTATTTTTATAATTTCTTCTTCCATGATCTTATAAATAACTCATTATTATGTATGAAAATAGTAATAAAACTACTCTACCAGAGTACTCATCAAGTCAATCATAAACTCGACATCTTCATGCTCTAAATGCTCCCATGACTTAATATCTAAGCTATCTAAAACACCCTGTCCTTTCTCGTCTTTATTCATCGATTCTAGAAGATTAGTAATCTCATCTTTTCTATTTGCAAGCTTTGGCCCCACAAGTAAAACATGTTGAATAATATGAATTTGACTGGTTACCAAAATCCTCATTTGGTCGCGAACCATAGCTGACATATCGTGATAGGCTTCTTCAAGAAAGAAGCCTACATCAGAGGTTCCTCTCAATAGCTGTTTAGCCACCAGAACATAGGCATCACATTGAGTTATCTCAACATTAGTAGTATTCAAATCTGCCGGTTCAAGCATGATCATCCCCATAACATGGACATCAGGATCATCTGTTGTTGCAATTTTAGTTCCCGCTTTAAGATCTTCTACAGATTGAATATTGCTTTCTGCATTAACAACGATCATTGCTTCATCAGCCTTACCGCTAGGTTTAGCTATAGCCATAAAACCTTTTTCTCTAACTAGCATGGCAGCATCATAAGGATTGGCATAAATCAAATCGACATTACCCTCCAAAATAGCCTGTCTTTGTTGATCAAAACTATCATATAACTCGAAATGTATTCCCTCAGATAGTTGTCTCTGTAACCATGTATTAAATATCTGCCAACCTGCAATATGGGATGGGCCAAAATCTGGACTAACTGTAAATTGATAAGCCATTTTAGTGTCCTAAAACAAAGTTGGATAAAGTTCGATGCATTCCTGCACCTTATTTCGGGATGGTTTGCGTCTTACTGAGGTGTAACCTTTAACTTCACCATCACGAATATTGGCTATTACTGTTGCATAAACCCAGTAATAAGCACCATCTTTACGCAAATTTTTGACATATCCTTGCCAACGAGTCCCTGCTTGAACGGTATCCCATAAACCTTTGAAAGCTGCAGCAGGCATGTCCGGGTGACGTAAAATATAGTGAGGCTGTCCAATCAGTTCATCTTCTGTAAAACCAGACATATCTATAAATGACTTGTTCACATGAGTGATAATTCCATTTTGATCTGTCGAAGAAACAATTAACCGACCTTCAGGGTAAGGTACTTCAACATCACTTATTAAAACCGTTCTTTGAGAGCCATCATGATACTGAAGAATTTCTTCTCGGTAGTCACCTGTCACTTGCTCTGGTTTCATATCTTCCATAATAATCTCCTGATTTACATTAAGATTGATACCCATGTAATCGATGAATATGCATGATTCAGTGGGTATAGAATGTCTTAAAGTAGTTGAGCAATACTTTCAGCTGCACGTTTAATATCTAAAAATATTAATCCTAATTTGGCATTTGATTTAGCAATAACAGTCACTACTGCATCCTCACCAGCATGCGTCATCACAACATAGCCATTTTCACCTTTAATAAGCACTTGTTCTAATGTTCCTCGTGCTAATTCTTGTGCTGTACGGTCACCCAGTGACAGCATTGCTGCACTCATAGCACCAACACGGTCTTCATCCATACCTGCTGGTAATTCCGCTGCCATCATCAAACCATCGGTTGAAATGACACCTGAAGCCTCAATATCTGCTGAGCTACCATTTAAGTCACTAAGCACTGAAGTCAACATATCTGCTCTCATATTTTTTCTCTCCTTAAAAAAACGTAAATTTAAAACTAATTACTGTAACGAATAGATAGCAGCCAAATGAGGGTCTTTAACGCTGCTTGATTTAGTAGAGGAACACCTCTAATAATCAATACAAATCTATGCTCTCCTATCCATAATGGCCAAAAGCCAACTTGTCCATTCCCTGCTGCATCTACCACTGCCCAAGCACTTGTTTCAAGGCTTAAGTTATTCCTTAACAGACCTTGATGTCGCTCATACAATGAAAATAAATCAGCACTTAATGCTGATAACTCTTCCGCCGTCTCATGCGGAAAACCTTGTGAGCTAATGTAAAATCCTTGTTCATCAGCCAGTAATACTTTCCCTGAATCAGATAATCCCAACAATAATTCTGGTAATAGATCCTCTAATCCTCCTTCTGGAGCAATTACCTTCTGATCGATACCTTCAAGCCAGCCGAGCTCCTGCATTCGATACAATAAATTAAATAGTTCATCTTCACTTTTTAACTCTAATCTCGCTCTCAGTTCATTAATATCTAATGGCAATGTTTCTGCTTGCATCATTAATACTTTTAACAGTTTTCGGGCAGCCACATCAGTATTACCGGAGACGCAAAAATAGGCCCCAGCTGGTGTTGGAGAGATATACACATTGTCTGACAATTGAAATTGTTCACTCATATTTCTTTCTCATCAGTAAATTCCTCAGCCATTTTTTTCCATAATGGAGGTAAAGTGATTTTGTTACTGAGTAATTGTTCATAAAACGAAGTAAACGATTCTTTGTCGGCTGTTTTATGGAGTATTTCTAATAAATCATTATGGAGTGCTAATTGTCGAGGGTTAGCCAAGATAGCATCTTTAAGTGTTGCTACAGCATGATCAAGCTGGCCAAATTCTACATAACTTCTTGCTTCATCAATAGCATTACTAGAGGTAGATGACTTTGGATCTATTTTTTGAATAAAAGGCTGAAAATGACCTTTTGTTAAGAGTGATTGATGGCCAAGAGGGATTTGAGATTCAGACTGCAAACCAAGTGATAAACTTTTCTTCAAACTATCAAATTCATGATCCGTGAGTAATGTATGAGCGTTTATCAATATTCTTTTTCTAAGCGATAATCCTCTATTACCTAGAACTAAGAACAGATCAACCAAAGCACTATAGATAGCTTTAGTTTCTTTTATTTCAATGAAGTGAAATATTCGCTGAGTATGACTTTGTAAGTCAGCTTGAGATCTGGTGATTTTATGGGCGAGGTGATCTGGACTTACATTAGAGTCCGCTGCGCCATGTGCAGCTAGTGTCTTTAAAGTTAAAAATGCAGGCTCGAATATCTCACCTTCAATTTCAACAGACAGATCCGTGTCTTTTATTAATATCGTCATATTAAACTTGGTCATCCTTTACCAAAATTATTATACTTAAATAACGTTTTTGCTGAGCTTAATCTTATTATTCTGAAATAGCAATATTAACAAGTCAATTTTCTAAAATTATATTAATTAATAGTAATCATTTTAAAATTAGATTTTCTCACTCCACAGTCAGGACATTTCCAGTCTTCCGGAATATCAGCCCAGCGTGTTCCTGCTGATATACCTTCGTTTGGCAGTCCTTTCTCCTCATCATAAACAAAGCCACATAGAAGGCATATCCATTTTTTCATTACTAAACCTCGAACTTTACTTAATTAAATATACTGCCACAAAAAATAACACAATTGAAAATGTCTTTTTTAACACTGTAATAGGTAAAGTTTTAGTCAATTTAGCGCCTAACATTGAAAATAAAACACTAGTACTAATAATACCCAAAAATGCTTGCCAATGAATTTGGCCTATCAACCATTGATTGTTTTCTATTTCCTCAGATTGACCAAAAATTACAAACCCAACTACTGCAGCAACTGATATCGGAAAACCACAAGCAGCTGAAGTACCAATTGCATTTTGCATCGACTGTTTAGCCATCATTAAATAAGGCACGATGAGTGTTCCTCCCCCAATCCCAACTATCGCAGATACGCAGCCCGCTATAACTCCAAAAACTGAAAGCTTATTTTTATTTAAAAACTTTTCACTAGAGGAAGGTAAGATCGGGATCCACATCCGAATGGCAACAAAAAAGACATAGAAAGCAAAACAAAGCTGCAATAAGCTTCTGGAAAATAATGTGGCGACATAGGCTCCTAACATTCCCCCAATAAGTAAGCCCGGAAGCAACCATTGAAATAGCTGCCAATTGATATGCTGGTACTTATTATGGGCATAGCTGGATGATAATGATGTCACTGTAATCGTCATTAAAGATGTGCCAATCGCGATATGCATTAAATGTGTAGGAGGTAATCCCTGCCAAGTAAAAAAGGCCATCAAGCTAGGTACAACAATCAGTCCCCCTCCCAGACCAAGAAGTCCTGAAAAGATCCCTGTTATAGCACCTATTAAGGCAAAAACCATCCACTCAATCATAAAAACCCAATCTACTTGAAGACAAACTTTACACCCGCCCACAATACAGGTATAAAAAGGATTGCACTACAAACAACAATTTTATGAGTTACAACGTTATATCTGTTATTTAATTTTAAAAATAGTGAGGTTTCGCCTATGTCATCGTTAAGTTACCTCCCCGTTGCACTGGGGATTTTTGGTTTATTTTGCGCATTTCTTGTTTATGGCAAGATGAAAGCAACCCCAGCAGGATCAGGGAAAGTAGTTGAGATTGGAGATCAAATCCACTTAGGTGCAATGGTCTTTATGAAGGCAGAGTATTCTCGCCTCGCTATCTTTTGTGTAGTTTGTATCGCTGCTCTTGGTTTTTCAGATTTAGGCTGGAATACAGCACTTGCCTTTTTCCTCGGTGCCATCTGTTCAGGTAGTGCAGGCTATATTGGAATGTACGCAGCGACAAAAGCTAATGTACGTACGGCAACAGCAGCCCAAGATGACGGTGCATCTGCAGCTTTAACAGTAGCATTCTTTGGTGGTTCGGTTATGGGGCTGACAGTCGCTTCGATGGGCTTACTTGGATTAGGGCTACTCTATTTAGTCTTCGGTGGTGATCCACATACAGCACATGTTCTTCATGGCTTCGGTATGGGTGCCTCATCTGTCGCTTTATTCTCTCGTGTTGGTGGTGGTATTTTCACTAAAAGTGCCGATGTCGGTGCTGATTTAGTTGGTAAAATTGAAGCAGGTATCCCTGAAGATGATCCTCGCAATCCAGGTGTTATTGCTGATAATGTTGGTGATAATGTCGGTGATGTTGCCGGTATGGGCTCTGATATTTTTGAATCATATTGCGGCTCAATGATTGCCAGCATTGCTATTGCTGCCACAATGAGTGCCGCGGCAATCGCAACATTGGCAAGCAGCCAAGAAGTATTGATGTTTATGCCTTTGGCATTGGCATCCGTCGGCTTACTTTGCTCAATTGCTGGTATTTTTGCAGTTAAAGTCTTCTCAGCTAAAAGCCCAGAAGTTGCACTGCGTATCGGTACAATGGGTGCATCATTATTATTTATAGCTGTTGCTTACGTATTAATCACCCAATTAGGCGGCACAATTAACTTGTGGATTGCTGTTCTTACCGGTGCAATCGGTGGAATTATCATTGGTTTAGTCACCGAGTATTACACAGGTGGCGCTCCAGTAAGAAAACTGGCTAAAGATGGTGAGACAGGCCCTGCAACCGTTCTAATCAGTGGTTTAGCACTGGGTATGCAATCTGTAGCTATTCCCGTTATTACAATTGCAGCTATTATCTTTATTTCTAGTCATTATGCTGGTTTATATGGTGTGGGGATTGCTGCTGTAGGCATGTTGGCAACAGTAGGTATCACCATGGCAATTGATGCTTATGGTCCTGTTGCAGATAATGCCGGTGGTATTGCTGAAATGGCAGGCATGGGAGAGCAAACTCGAGAAATCACCGACTCACTAGATGAACTAGGTAATACGACTGCTGCTATCGGTAAAGGTTTTGCCATTGGTGCCGCAGCGTTAGCTGCCTTAGCCTTAATCAGTGCCTATATTGAAACAGTTAATGTTGAATCTATTCGGCAAGGTGGCGAAGCAATGCAACTACTAATCAATGACCCTATTGTATTAGTAGGTATGTTCCTTGGCGGTATTTTCCCATTCTTAGTCAGTGCTATGACGATGACTGCCGTGGGTGATGCTGCGTTTGATATGATCCATGAAATTCGTCGTCAATTTCGAGAAATCCCTGGCTTATTAGAAGGTACTGCAAAACCTGATACGGCACGTTGTGTTGATATTGCGACTAAAGCCGCCTTAAATAAAATGATTATGCCGGGTGTTTTAGCAGTTGGTGCTCCAGTCCTTGTTGGCTTTGGCCTTGGTCCTGAAGCATTGGGAGGCTTATTAGGTGGAGCCTTAATTTGCTGTGTCATGATGGCTTTGATGATGGCTAATGCCGGTGGAGCTTGGGACAATGCCAAGAAATATGTAGAAAAAGGCAATCTTGGCGGTAAAGGTTCAGATGTTCACACCGCAGTTGTTGTGGGTGATACAGTTGGTGATCCTTTGAAAGACACGTCTGGTCCTGCAATGAACATCTTAATTAACGTGATGGCGATTGTTAGTTTAGTTATCGCCCCACTTCTAGTCTAAGTTTAGGACTCTCAGTAAAACTAAAGGCCACGATTTTCGTGGCCTTTTTATTGGTATACCCCAATTTCTTATGACAGCACAAAACGACATTAACCATAAAATGATCTTGCACCTAGCAGGGCCAATGATACTCGCCAATATATCGATCCCTCTTTTAGGGATGGTAGATACAGCAGTAATTGGTCATCTAGACTCTGCTCATTATCTTGGTGGTGTTGCTGTGGCCAGCTTGATTTTCAGCTTCCTGTTCTGGGGCTTTGGTTTTTTACGCATGGCCACCACAGGTTTAACTGCTCAAGCTCATGGTGAAAACAATGACAAGCTATCCCTGAAAATATTACAACACTCACTCTTGTTAGCCATCGCCATTGCTATCGGAATTTTACTTTTACAATCACCTATTTCCCACATTGCCTTTTATATTATTGATAGTAGTGAGTCCATTACTAATGCAGCCATTGTCTATTTTGATATCAGAATCTGGAGTGCCCCAGCCATATTGATCAACTATGTCATCTTAGGCTGGTTGATCGGCAAAGGCTTAACAAAACAAGCACTATATTTAGTACTCTCTGTCACGATCAGCAATATGATTTTAGACCTTGTCTTTGTCAATGTTTTTGGCATGAATGTTGATGGTGTTGCACTTGCTTCAGTCATTGCAGAATATATTGGCTTATCCGTTGCCATAAAGATTCTCATGCAACAGGGTGTTGATCGGCGCCTATTTAGGCAAGACCCTAGTACTAATTTACAAGGTCAAAATTGGTTTGAGTTACATGGCAATATTTTTATCCGTAGCTTATGTTTAATATTCAGTATCGCTTTTTTCACTGCCCAAGGTGCTAAACAAGGTGAGATTGTTCTAGCTGCCAATGCAGTATTAGTTAACTTTATTGTATTAATGGCTTTTGTACTTGATGGTTTTGCAAATGCTATCGAAGTCATTGCAGGCAAGGCAATAGGTAGTAAAGACAAACACCAACTCACGCAGGGTTTGATACTGACTGGTGTTTGGACATTTTCACTCGCCTGTTTTTTTAGTGCGAGTTATAGTCTCTTTGGTTCAGGGCTAATTAACCTATTAACCTCTATCCCTGAAATCGTTTCAATCGCTAATCAGTATCTTATCTGGTTAATTGTTATGCCTGTGGTTGCCGTATGGAGCTTCCTATTTGATGGCCTATTTATCGGTGCAACACGTAGTGTAGAAATGCGCAATACTATGTTGTTTTCCACTTTTATTTGTTACTTACCTGCTTGGTACTTATTACAGGATTTACAGAATCATGGACTCTGGCTTGCCCTAGTTATCTTCTTTGCTGCACGAGGGATGAGCCAAGCATTCTACTTACCTAAAATATTAGCCTTTAAATAACCGTAACTATGTTGTGTTATTAATGCAAAACCTATATGATAATCATTATCATT
>ENA-OSET01005972-OSET01005972.1-sediment-metagenome-genome-assembly--contig:-NODE-5972-length-10068-cov-3.391252_pt1 | contig 10068 bp, 8 predicted proteins | sample MGYA00237882_ERZ534229 | MGnify/ENA primary metagenome ERZ534229 (study PRJEB26408, sample SAMN06266212) | sediment metagenome | isolation source: Hudson Canyon methane seep mesocosm | place: USA:Hudson...
GAACTCGGGTTAGTTATCGCTAAACCGTCTGAAAACCGTTGTGGAAAAGTTCGTTTTTCTAGTCCTTTAAACGGGCAAGATGAGTGGGATTTTAAAACAGACGATGACGTCGAAACGGGAGACCAAGTTAGCGTTACCAATATTTCTGGCAACACGCTGGTCATGAAAAAACATTAAACCAATCAATTAAATACGGAGATTATTATGTCTGCAGGTGTATATATCGCGATAGCGGTTTTGATACTTATTCTTGTCACGGTTGCACAGGGCGTGAGGTTGGTGCCTCAGGGCTACCAGTGGGTAGTGCAGCGTTTTGGAAAATATGAAAAGACCTTAATGCCGGGCTTGAATATTATCGTGCCGTATTTTGATCAAGTCGCTTACAAACTTACCACCAAACAAATCGTATTGGACATCCCTTCACAAGAAGTTATTACCAAAGACAATGCCATTATCATTACCAGCGCGGTTGGCTATATCTCAATAGTTGACCCTCAAAAAGCTGTGTACGGCGTTGACAATTACAGCATCGCGATTCAAACGAAAGTTCAAACTACCTTGCGTTCAATTATCGGTGAAATGGACCTCGATAATGCGCTTAGTTCACGAGACCAAATCAAAACAAAACTGACCGATACGATTGCCAATGAGATAGAAGAGTGGGGAATCAGCCTACGCTCAGTTGAAATTCAGGATATCAATCCGTCGACAACGATGCAGCACGCAATGGAAGAGCAAGCCTCTGCCGAGCGAGCACGAAGAGCGACAGTGACCAAAGCTGAGGGTACTAAGGAGGCACAAATTCTTGAAGCGACAGGTGAGAAAGAAGCGCAGATATTAGAAGCTCAAGGCCGAAAAGAAGCAGCCGAACAAGATGCTAAGGCCGAACTATTATTGGCCGATGCGAGGAAGCAAGCAATTACTCTCGTGTCAGAACCAATGAACGATAAAGACCTCGCTGTGATGTACTTACTGGGTGAAAAATACATCACCTCAATAGGTAATCTTGCTGCGTCTCAAAACAGTAAGTCCGTTATTCTTCCTGCTGATTTACCAAAAGCAATACAGGGCATGATAGGGAAGTAAAAGGATAAGGATGTGTTGTCCACAGTGCGTTATTGAGCTTTGATGAACTTATTGAACTAGGTCTCGAATGTAGTCACTATTGTTTGCATAAAAGCCCTATTGAGGCTGAGACTCTTTTCATTCACGCATAGGGCCGGGAAGCTATATATTCATAGTTACCAAGATTTTGTTCACATCTTGATGTGGCAGTGTTCGCGAACGATTGATCCTTGGGTGTGTAGTATAGGGCTTGATGAAGTGGCTCAGGCTTGATTGGTGTCTATGATCAAAATCTAGAGCAAAGCGCCACATTGATAATATAAAGTTAGTCTACTAGTATCCAATGAATCGGCCACAAGCATTCATGAAGTAATTTTCTGATGCTCAAGTTGGACAATAGCAATGCGTAGAATATTTCAGCTATTAGCATTCGTTTGCTGCCTTGTTTTTAGTGTTTATACTTTCGCTCAAGATACAGACTTGGCAACTATTCAGGTTCGCAGTATTGGCGTAGCGCCGTATGCTTTCAGCAATGACTCCATAGATAGAGGTATATACTTTGAGGTGGCGAACCTATTGCTGAAAAGACTAGGTTACTCACACAGAAATCGAGTGGCCCCATACGCCAGAATAATAAAAGAGCTACAGACGGGTCAAACTGACTTAACGATCATGTTCAAATATAAAGAGCTAGATGATTACGTCACCTTTTTGGCTCCGATACCTGCGCTGAAAATTGTCGTTTTGGGCTTAAAAGGTCATGGATTTAAGGCAATCAATGACCTGAAAGGAAAGCGGCTTGCTTACCTAAGAGGGGCTAAGTTTAATGATGAAATTGATGAGAATTCTGAAATTATTCGATTCGATATGATCAACTTTGAACAGGGCGTACAAATGCTACTGCTCGGCCGCGTTGATGCAATCATAGGTCCACTAGAGCCCATATTGTTTGCATCAATTCAACTGACTGAAAAGAGTGACTTGTTTGATGCACCCCTCGTCGTTGGAGAACGTACACCGTGGCTTCAAGTATCTAATAAAAGCCTAAAAAAGTTACCAATAGATAAGTTAGAAAAAGAGTTTAGGTTGATCTTAGACGGTGGAGAATTTGGTAAAATACGTCAGAAATATGTCCCTTCTAGTTATTTCGAATAACTAATTCTTCCTTAACTTAGTGGCGTTCGAGTTAAGCTAGATTAAAATGAAAGTAGAGGGCGTTCATCACTGGTTTTCAACTCAACTATTGAGGGTTGTTCTCAATAAATTTTGTTAGGTTTTTACTAGCCATCGCTTTTACTTTTTTGCGCAACATTGGTGTCCAGCCAAGAACAAGTCCGACTAAACCTAATGATTGTCGTGACCAATGCCAAAAATTGAATTGATCAACATGTTTGATGATTTTTCCATCTTTGAATTCAAACTGGGCATCAATAATATTATGCACAAAACGTCCTGTCTGGCTGAAGGTATATTTTGGTTCCCAATGAGCGGTAACCTTGCCTTGCTCTTCATTCACTGAAAACGACATTTTCATATCTTTACCGCGTACGCACAGCATGTGCCACATTGAACCAACATCTGCACCTTTCAGTTCAAATGCTTCATCACGAAAACTCACTTCAGGGTGATAGCATTCTGCCATGATTTTATAGTCCTTCTTTTGGAAGGCTTTATAGAACGTTTCGACGAGCGCTTTGTGTTGGTCCACGATTTACTCCTATTGAGTGTTTTGATTAATGCTCATTCTAAAGAGTTAGCATGTTGAGCAGTAGTGGCATATATGACAACATAGGTGGCCGATAGAGCCTGTTTGTTCGTTCTGATAAGAGAATCACTATATGGATTGTACTCTGCTTGCCCTTAATGGCTGCCCTTTATCTTCAGTGTCTGGTCCTATGGAAATTTTATCATTGGCAAACAGCCTGGTTGATCGCGATAAAAGGATGAATATTCGTATTGTTAGTGAATCCTCCTCGCAAGTTGATTGCTTGGGCGGTGTAAAGCTTACGGCGCACAGCTCGATCAATGAAGTGGCAAAAACGGACTTATTAATCATCGGCGCCATCGGCAATCCTGGTTTACATCCAATTGCATATAAGTCAGCCACACTGAGTTGGATAAAACAGCACTATGCGCAAGGTGCTCAAGTCGTTAGCATTTGTACCGGCGCATTCTTGCTGGCTGAGACGGGCCTGCTTGATGGTAAAAAAGCCACTACCCATTGGGCTGTTGAAAGCTTGTTCAGAAAACGATTTCCACAAGTGCTATTGCAGAGTGAGCACATTATTACTCAAGACGGTAATTTGTGCTGTTCGGGAGGAGCTAGTGCTTATCAGGATATGAGCTTATTTATAGTGCGGCAGCATTTTGGTCAACAAGCCGCTCATCAGTGCGCCAAGAATGTGTTAATCGACCCTAGTCGGTATTCACAGCGGCCGTTTGCAAGTTTTAAGACTTGCCGGCAACATCAAGATAACCTAATACATACACTCCAAGACTGGATTCAAGAGAATGCGTCCGAAGCTTTTTCAATAGCTTCGCTAGCAGAAAAAGTTTCTCTGAGTGAACGTCAACTTAAACGACGGTTTAAACAAGCAACAAATGAGACGCCTCTGGCGTACATTCAGGCTCTCCGAATCGAATCAGCTAAACATAATTTAGAAACCTCAAACCTTCAGATCGAGCAAATTAGTCGTTTATCGAGCTATGAGGATGTGCGCTTTTTCAGGAAACTATTTAAGCGCTATACAAGTCTGTCGCCATCGGAATACCGCGAAAAATTTCGTTTAAGCTGAAGGAAACATCATAAGATATAGAGGCATTTCGGTCTCATACTCATCTATTTAGCGGTACGTATTGGAACCGCTTCTTAGTTGCTTTCGCATGTGTGGTGGCCTGAACAATGCCGATTTTGGAATAGGGTGTGTAAAGTTAGGCCAATTTAACATTGATACATTTTCAAGATTATTTCTTACCCCAAAAACTCGACACCATGATATCTACTATCTCTTTGGGAGGTCTCCCAGTCGTTTGAGTCATTTCTGCCGGGATCAACACACCATCTGCTTTCTCGCTTGTCCATATGTGTGCTTTGGGCTTAAAGTCGAGTGATGAAATCTTGCTGGCCATCACGGCCCATGCTCCATTCAGTGCCGCAGCTCTCACGTAGAGTGGCGTTTGACAAGCTGCACATGAATAGTGTGTTTTGTCCGACCCTGTGCCTCCCTTTATTGTTGTCTCGTTAACTTCTCCGTCAACACAGCACGCATCGGCATTATAGAACGCAGCCTCTACATAGGGCGTTCCACAAAAGGTTTGACAGTCATTGCAATGACAAACTAATTGCACAACTGGCGCGCCTTCAATATCTAGAGAGAGGGCGCCACATTCACAGTGCGCGGTAGTTGTTGTGGCTTTGGTCATGTTTGTCTCTAGCTATAGTGATTATTGAGTCTGGTCTTATCCGACGACTTAGGACGCGTTAAGTATGCGTTTTGTCGTTTATATCGCATCGAGCGTAAATAGCCCAGCATTGAATGCCGATGTACTCGATTATAATCCTTATATTGGGGGGGGAGAGGGGGTGAATCGCTTCCTCGCGACGGGTTAGCAATAAGTAGACATGTCTGGAGAAGTTAGCTCTATTCAAGCTTCAGTTACCTACTGCTGCTAGTAGTCACTTTCGTAAACTTTCAAATATGTGAACTGAGGCGTGGATAATCAATCACATAAACACGTTTGAACATAGTTTGACCTTAAATTGCACTGCAATTTTCGACCTCTCGGGCGATTATAGCGTCGATTCCATTCCTTAATGTGTCTGATCTAGGTCAGCTAGGTGAGGAATAGGTTGTAATCGAGTCATTTAAAGTGAAGTGCCGTAAGCACATAAAAGGTTGTACTATGAAGTTTTATACGAATTACTTGTCCCTCAAAAAAGGGCTTAACTTAAGCAAGTTTGCTTTGCTTCTGTCCATCTTGATGCTTAGCAATGCAGCGTCTGCTGAGTCATACATATATCTAACCAATAGCACGATGGAAGAACTATCCATTAATACAGTGCAGACAGGGCATGACAACGTTTCGCATGGCGATGAGTGGGAGCAACTTGCCGATACCATTCCTGCTTTGGCAACCGTAAAGTTTTTACGTTTCAATCGCGATGATGGCATTAAGTGGGGAAAGCGCTATTACTTCACAACAACCGTTCAAGGTAAAAATTCGACGGTAGAGCTTCAACAAATGCTTAAAGGCACGTGGAATTTCAGTAACATGTGGTTGTCTGCAGAGAATGACCCTTGGCAGTATGATCGAGACATTCATACGCTTGAGCAAGACTTTGATGGCAAGCCTTCTACGCTAGCGTACCGTTCTCAATACGCACGTGTTTCAGGTGATGACATATATTACGTCATCAATAATGACTTTCAGTTAGAAACACGTGAAGAGAGTAATACTAATTTCAAGGTTTTGACCTATAACGTTTGGAGCCTGCTACCAGGCATTACCTCAAAGAATACGCATCCACGCCTAGATACAATTGCCGAGCTAGTGAAAGGCTACGATGCAGTGGTATTCCAAGAACTGTTTGACCCTATTCTAACGGCTCATTTTAGAAGCAAAATTAGTGAAGAATATCCTTACCTAACTGATATTCCGTTCAAGCTTGGAAAAATCCTCACCGGCGGGTCTTTCATCGCCAGCCGTCACCCAATTTTAGAGCATGATGATGTCGTCTATGACGCCTGTCGAGCAGATGGCTGCCTAGCCTCTAAAGGCATGAACTATGCGAAAATCAATAAGGGTGGAAAGATATACAACCTATTTGGTACGCATACGCACGCATACACTACTGCGGACGATATCGCGGTACGGTTTTCTCAGCTTGAACAGCTAAAGGGCTTCGTAGATAGCAAGAATATTTCAGCAGACGAACCTGTACTGATGGCGGGAGACTTCAACGTCGATAAAGAGAACTTCCCTCAGGAGCATTTGGACTTCCTGTCTGTAATGAATGCAACTGAACCTACAGCCTTGGGAGAGTACCCATACTCTTATGCAGGCCCTGTAAATGTATATGCAGAAGATCAATATAATGAGTACTTGGATTACGTCTTGTACTCCAATGAGCATCAAGCACCGATCTACTCTCATAACAAGATGCTCACCCCGCGTAGCATAGAGTGGGATCACTGGACAACGTGGGACTTGTCTGATCACTACCCCGTCGCGAGTGAGTTTGTATTTGCTGAGTAAGCGGCTTTCTCTACTCTAGTGTATTTCTAATACCCACACCCTCAAGTGTGGGTATTTTTTGTTTAAAGCACAGGAAATAGAAGAAGGAATCAGCGTGGATTTAAGAATCAAGTACAATGGCAAATTCGTTCACATCTAAAATTGACTTAACAACCTGATTTTTCTGAGTGCGAAAAAACATATACCAATGCTCAGAATAATTACTATGGCCATTATTTTTAGTGCGAGTTGAGGCGTGAATGTTTGTGCGAGCAAGCCTGCACCAAGTCCAGAAGCTGCAGGTACAAATTGGCTTATGATGGTATAAAAACTCATGACTCTCCCTCGATGTTCATTGGGAGAAAATGCTTGTAAACCGGCAACAATAAAACTTACTGCAACGCCAGCACAAATACCAGCCAAAAATAGAGCCGCTACAGAGTAGGCCAAGGTGTATTCGGTGCTAATATAGCATAATCCGACCCCTGCCATTGCGATGCAAGCCATTAATCTAATGCCAATAAAACCTTGATCTTTAAGTAGCATTGCAACTACCCCACCAATAAACAGCGATATGGCAACTAGGCTTAAATAATATCCTTGCCCTAATTCACTCAAACTTAGGTTTTCTTGCGTAATGGTAGGTAATAAAACTTGCATTGGCCCCATTAATAAATAAGCAATTACAGCTAATATCAAAAGTTGTTTGAGTATTTTCGATTCATTAATAAAGCCTATGCTGTGTTTAATGTCACTAAATGTTGTCAGTGATGGGCGGCTTTTAAACCTAAACTTAAGAGGGACTAGCAACGCACTCGAAAGTGCAAATAACCCTGCCGCAAAATAAAATACCTCACGCCAACCAAAGACACTTTGTATTTGTTTGAGCAGAACGGGGGCTATTCCAAAACCTGCCATCACCATAATATTTAATAAGATAGCTGCTCCCGCTAAGTGTCTTGGATTTGTGTAAAAAGGTAATGCGGCAAACCTTGCAGGAGCCACAAATGACCAAGCAATTCCAGAAAATAACGCGGCAATTAGTACTAATGCAGACTGATATTCTATCGAAATACTAAGTGCAAAATATAATGATAATAAACTAAGGAAAAAGCTATTTTGTGCAACTAAAATAACCACTCTTGGCGAATAGCGATCGCAATATACGCCAGCAAACCAACCTAGAATAATGGGGGGCCCAAAACATAAACCGTACCCAAGCCCTGCTAAGGCATGAGAATTGAACAATTCGAGTGACAAAAATATAATGCTGTAGTTTACAATATGACCGGCAACAAAAGCCGATAAGCAAGAGAATAAAAATAGACCTAAACGCAATCGATTCATTTACGGCTTAGCTCGTGATTTAAGGCGTATTAATGTTGGTTGGGCATCTTCAATGTGCCAGCTTGGAAAGCTCGAGTTTGCGGTGAATACATCGCCATTTGGCGCTATTTCTACATCTCGTGTAAATGATACTCTCTTAGGTAGCGGGTAATGGCTCCATTTAGCTTCGTTAATAGCATAACTATATAATGCATCAGAGGTGTTACCATTTATCCATACCACATCCCGAGATTTATCAACGTTTAGAGAATATGGTGTTTCACTGCCAAGCGGTATTACTGGTAATTGATAGTTGGTATAGGTTTGTGCTCTTGGGTCAAATTTTACAACCATCGACTCGGGAAAAGCTGTTATCCATAAATTGCCTTTAGAATCAGAGCGTAATCGTCTGGGGCCTAAAAACGGAGTGTCAAATAGGGTCAGCTCCATGGTTTTGGGATCTATTTTACCAATGGAGTTGGCGTGAAGCTGTGCAAACCAAATGTCACCATTAGGCGTGATATCGATACCATAAGGGAGTGGTACCCCACTTGAATGTTCATCAATCGGAAATAAGTTAGACAGTGGAAGCCCCATGTCTATTAATTTCAATATTCCGCCCATGCTTGATACCGTCATACTTTCTTTAAAGCTACGGTTAGGTAAGTCGATCATGGTGAATAGTTTCTTACTTCGGTCAAACATCGCAATTTGATTAGATAGAGCCAGGGTAAACCATACGCGATCTTGGGGGTCGACTCTGACAGTATGTGGGTAATAACCTTCATCCATTTTATGATTGGTAAACTCTTTACTCACAGGGTCAAATTCAACTAACCGTTGTTGATAGGAGGTCGTTATGAATATATGTCCATCAACGGGAGATTCAGCAAAGGAATGAATGCCGGCAAAGGCTTCATGCTTTGGAAACGAGCTTAAGCGGCCAGCCATTAACCCTCCATGCTTGTCTGTTGGTTCGCGCTTGAGCTTGAAAATTGTATATTTACCGGTAGTTGGATCAATTTCATACAGTCTGTCTTGTAGGTTATCCCCTACATAAACTGAGCCATTTGAGTGGAATAACAGGTCATGCATCTGAGAAAATGAATCACCAATAGGCCATTCGGTAATTTCTACTTCATTTAAATGGGCCTTCCATGGTGTGCCTTTAGGTATAAGTTCAGGCTGATTAAATAACCGACTATATTCTCTAGCTAATACTTCAGGGAGTTGGTCTTGTGCTTCATCATGTAACCGGGAACCATACCCCACCATACGATAAATAATCTCTTTCCAAGATTCTTGACTACGTGGAAAGCGGAAAAACTTCGAGCCCTGTTGGTGGCAAAAGCCGCATTGCATGACATAATGCTGTTTGAGCTTTTTATCGTTATTTAGGTTAAGTGCTGCGAGCCAGGTATTGGCGGGGCGAGATTCTGCCAGTTCTAAGGCATCGATAATAGGTTCCATCGTTAGCGTTTGAGTTGTGGTTTTTCCAGAAATTTCGACTGTAACATCTTTAAATCCAGGTTTACGTAGGCGTAAACGAACAGGCTTCTGGTCGTAGGTTTCAAATTTTACTTTTCCTTGCAGGTCACTAAAACGCGTAAAAGAGGCGTCAGAAAAATTAATTACTTTTTCAGGGGGGTAACCAGAATCTGAAATATCTAACTTATGGCCAACTAATGGCGTTTGCATCAGCATTACATTTATCAATGGCTGCTCATTACTGTCAACAACAGTAATATCTAATGCATGAACTTGCGCAATTAAGCCTAATGCAAGCAAGCCTATTAACACGTTAATCTTTCTCATGAACTTTCCTTCGTTACGATTGTAAAAAAGCATCTAGTGTTTGGCTTGTTGAAAGAGTCGGCTGATGCTTAAAGGTTGTTTTAAGTTTTTTATTACCCAAAATAGGGCGATACTTAATAAATTTGAGCTGTTCAGGTCCATATTCGGTTAACCCTAGTTTTTTTCCGATCGCTAAGCCCGCTTTAAGTAATATTTCGGGCGTGGGAAAGTACGGTTTATTCAGTCGCTTAGCGATTTGTTTTAGACTCATTAAACCATCGCCAGAAATATTAAATTCACCGGTAATTTCTGAATGAACTCCTTCTATTAGGTAATCAACCACATCTGCAGACCAGATGAAGTTAAACCAACCCGGATAACCCATTAGCCCCACCACTACTCTTTGTTGAAACAAGTTGACTACAGGGCCACTAAAATTAGGCCCTAAAATGGCACCAGGCCTAAAGACAATTTGTTTAAGTTGAGGGTGGTTTTGACGATAATCCGCCATAATTTGTTCTATTTCGGCCTTATGGGCGCTATAGAAATAATCTTGGTTGCCCCGAGTGGGCCTGTCCTCAAAAATAACCGTTTTATTTTCAGGATAATATCCATAGGCCGCACCACTTGTCGTGATTATGAATTTTT
>ENA-OSET01005974-OSET01005974.1-sediment-metagenome-genome-assembly--contig:-NODE-5974-length-10067-cov-16.081782_pt1 | contig 10067 bp, 9 predicted proteins | sample MGYA00237882_ERZ534229 | MGnify/ENA primary metagenome ERZ534229 (study PRJEB26408, sample SAMN06266212) | sediment metagenome | isolation source: Hudson Canyon methane seep mesocosm | place...
AATCTTGATTTATTAAGTGAATATGTAACGGAAACAGGAAAAATTGTTCCTAGCCGTATCACTGGAACACCTGCGAAATATCAAAGACAATTGTCAACAGCAATAAAACAAGCTAGATATATTGCATTGTTGCCATTTTGTGACGCGCATAAATAATTAAACTGGTAGGGAAAAGTGAAATTTTTAGCGGCATATATAATTAAAGGGCGAATGCAAGCCATGATGGTTGCTTCGTCTTTAGCGTTGTTGTCCTTGCTTTTTCCACCTGTAAGCATTGTAAGTTCAGCTGCAGTTGCATTAGTTACTTTAAGGCGAGGTGGAAATGAAGGGCTATATGTTCTTATTTTTTCATGTCTTTCAGCTGCATTATTAGGCTATTTTCTTTTTGGTAATTTGCAATTTGCATTACTTTATGGGTTGGTTTTATGGCTACCTATTTGGTTAATCTCAATTGTACTGAGGGAAGGAAAACATTTGTCCGTAGCAATACAGGTTGCTGTAGCGCTGGGTATGATTGGGGTTGTTGGCTTTTATCTTTACGTCAATGATGCGACAGCTTTATGGCAGTCGGTATTAGCTGTGATGGTTCAGCCCATGTTGGAGAACAGTCCAGCTGATGCGCCTATTGAAGAGATTAAACAGTCTATACAAGTTTTTTCTCAATTTATGACAGGTGCGATAGCGGCAGGAACGGTGTACGGATTACTATTTGGCTTGTTTTTAGCCAGATGGTGGCAGTCGGCTCTTTTTAACCCAGGTGGTTTTAGAGAAGAATATTTATCACTTAGGGTTCACCCTAAAGTGGCTACAGCAAGTCTTATCATTGTTGCAATAGCCTGGCTTAGTTCAGGTGTTGTTTCAGAGATTTGCTGGAATATGGCTATACTGCTAGTTGTTTTATATACATTTGTGGGTACGGCAGTATTACATGCAGCTTTTTTGGCAACAAAAATGAAGCGCTTTGCGGTCCCTTTTTTATATATCACATTAATACTGGTTCCTCACGTGATTGCTCTGGTTGTTGTTGTAGGTGTTTTTGATGCCTGGTTGGACTTACGAAGTAAAATTTTAAATAAAAAGAACATGTAATGTTCTTATAATTCGATGATAAATCGATGTAAGGGGTATAAAAGATGGAAGTTATTCTTCTTGAAAAAGTAACAAACTTAGGTAACCTAGGTGATAAAGTTACTATTAAAGCGGGTTACGGTAGAAATTTCCTTGTTCCACAAGGTAAAGCAGTAGCCGCTACAGCAGAAAAAATTAAAGAATTTGAAGCGCGTCGTGCTGAGCTTGAAAAAGCAGCAGCAGAAAAATTAGCGGCAGCTAATGCACGTTCTACAGCTTTAGACAAATTGACTGTTGTTATTGCCCATAAAGCGGGTGATGAAGGTAAATTGTTTGGTTCAGTGGGTACACAAAATATTGCTGATGCAATTACTGAAGCCGGTGCTAAAGTTGAGAAGAACGAAGTCAGAATGCCTGACGGTGTGATTCGTCATCTAGGCACTTACGACATCGATATCAATTTGCATTCAGATGTTGTAAAAACAATGTCAATTGAGATTGCTGCTGAGGCATAAGACTATATGATCATCGTAACCGGGGGTGCAGGCTTTATAGGTAGTAACCTGGTGCTGGGTTTAAACCAGCGAGGTTACGATGACATCATTGTTGTTGATAATCTGACTAACGGGGTTAAATATAAGAACCTGGTTGATTGTCAGATTGCAGATTATCTGGATAAAAAGGATTTTTTGCAAAAGTTACAACAAGGCTTTTTTGCTGCTGAAAGCATAGAAGCAATTTTTCATCAAGGTGCATGCTCTACCACGACAGAGTGGGATGGCAAGTATATGATGGAAAATAATTACGAATATACAAAAATCTTATTTCATTATTGTCAGGCACATAAAATCCCTCTGATTTTTGCTTCCAGTGCTGCTGTGTATGGTGATGACAATAATTTCAAAGAACAGCTGGAATATGAAGGGCCATTAAATGTCTATGGCTACTCAAAGTTTCAGTTTGATCAATATTTACGTAAACAACAAGATAAATTAACAGCTCAAGTGGTTGGTTTACGATATTTCAATGTCTACGGCCCTCATGAAGAACATAAAGGCAGTATGGCAAGTGTGGCTTTTCATCTGAATAATCAAATAAAAGAGTCTGATAGTATCCGACTTTTTGAAGGTTGTGATGGTTATGAAAATGGCGAGCAACGACGTGATTTTATTTATATTCAAGATGTTGTTGATATAAATTTATGGTTTCTGGATAACCCTCAGGTCTCAGGTATTTATAATACAGGGACAGGACGTAGCCAGACCTTTAATGATGTTGCTAATGCCGTGTTGGCTTATCATCAAAAAGGTCAGCTAGACTATATTCCCTTTCCAGAGCATCTAAAAGGCTGCTATCAAAGTTTTACTGAAGCAAACCTGGAAAATTTACGTGCCGCAGGATGCGATCATCAATTCAAATCAGTTGAAGAAGGTGTGCGTTTATATATGGAATGGTTAAATAAGTAAGAGGACCTGTAGGGCGGACTTCAGTCCGCAATATATTCTTTACAATTCTTTAAGTGTATTAAACAAAAGGTGTTTTATGCGATCCGTTTATACGCTACTGTTTTATCTGCTCACCCCCCTGATTCTCTTTCGCCTGTTTTGGCGAGGCTTCAAAGCCCCCGAATACAGAAAACGCTGGTTAGAACGTCTAGCTATTTACAATACAAACTTTACCCGCGATGTTATCTGGATTCATGCTGTTTCTGTTGGTGAAGCTGAAGCTGTTTTTCCTTTAGTCAAACGCTTGCAACAACAATTTCCTACCGATAAATTCCTGATTACCACGACGACCCCAACGGGTTCTGCAAGAGTGCAGGCTGTTTTAGCAGATACTGTTGCACATGTTTATCTGCCCTATGATTTACCTAATGTGATTAATCGTTTTTTAGCCACTTTTAAGCCTAAAGTTGCGATTGTTATGGAAAAAGAAATATGGCCAAACCTTTGTTCTAGCTGTGCAAAAAATAACATTCCATTAGTAATTATCAATGCCAGATTGTCGGAAGATTCAGCCAAGGGCTATAAAAAAATCCCCGCGTTGGTAAGGCCTGCATTAGCAGCTGTGAGATGGGTTGCTACACAAACAGAAGAAGATAGACAACGATTTATTGAAATTGGCAGTAAGGCGGATAGCACCAGTGTGGCAGGAAATTTAAAATTTGACCTGTTACTTGAGGATGACATCATTCAACAAGCACAAAAGATCAAAAATAGCCTGTTTTCTGACCGCTTTGTCTGGCTTATAGCAAGTACCCACGATAAGGAAGAAGAGATATTCTTTGAGCTTTATCCAGAGTTAAAAAAGCGTATCCCCGAGTTGTTGTTGATGGTCGCTCCCCGGCACCCCGAGCGTTTTGAATCAGTTAATAAGTTAGCTAATAAAATGCAGCTTAAAACCAGTCAGCGTAGTTTGCAGCAGCAATGTACTGAAGCAACGGATGTCTATATAGCAGATACCATGGGAGAGCTAAAGTTACTCTATGGCGCTGTTGATGTTTGTTTTGTGGGTGGCAGTATGGTGCCCGTAGGTGGGCATAATATTCTAGAACCAGCAGCAATGGGTACCCCGATTATGTTTGGGCCCTATATGGTCAATTTTAAAGAAATTGCTAAAAACGTATTGGATTTAAATGCAGCGATTCAGTGTAAAGATAAACAAGCTTTGGTAGAGGCAATTACCCATTTGTATAGCGATGCAGATTATAGAGCTGATATTGCAGCAAAAGCCAAACAGTTTGTGAATAAAAACCAGGGCGCGACGGAAGCAACGGCTAAATTAATTGCTGGGTATATTACAGCTTGATTCCAATGTAGGGCCTTGGTATTTATTAACTTAGCGGCGAATCTCTTTGGTAGTTTGCAGGATTTTAATGAAAGGCATGCTTAAGGTAAAATTACAGAGCACTATAGTGTGCGCCTAAGCATGCTAGGCGTTATTGTGAGAACACTTAAGAATTCGCAATTCGGGACCCTTTTGTGTTAAACATTAGTTTATAGTCTATAGTCCTATATAACAGTGATATAATACTTTTTTTGTTTTTTTAGTATGTTTTACAGTATTTCAATAAGGTTATATAAGTGATAGTAGATTTCACAATAGAAAATTTTAGATCTATAAAGTCTGAACAGTTACTAAGTTTTTATGCTGAAAATAAGCCAAAGCATCATGCAGGGAATATTTCTTATATAGATAATGAACACGGTATCTTAAAAACCTGTGCTGTGTATGGGTCTAACGCTGCAGGTAAAACAAATTTAATCCTTGCTTTTGATGCATTAAGAAAACTGATCGTTAGAAGTGGTGACCTTAAAGATGGTGAGCTTATTTCTTGTTATGAGCCTTACTTGCTTTCTAAATCTACAATAGATAAACCAACGTGTTTTGAAATAGAATTTTTTATTGAAGAGACAAGGTATTTATATCGTATTGAATATAATCAACGTGAGATTTTGTTTGAAAAGCTAGATTACTATTCAAGTGCACGTACTTCTAATATATTTATTAGGTCATCCTCTGATTGGAAAGAAATGAGGTTTGGAGAAAGCTTTAAGGGTGGTAAAAAACAAATAGCTTTTTTTGCTAATAATTCTTATTTATCTAAAGCTGGAAATACTCCTGATTCTCCTCAGGTTGTTCGTACTATTTATAACTATTTTAGAAAAAGTGTTGAGACAATGCTTACAGCGCAATCTATTGGCGTGTTTAATTGGAATGATAACCCTGGTACAGTTTCAATTATAAATACTTTTTTAAACAAAACTGATCTAGGCATTAGTAAGTTTGAAATTGAAAACAGCAATAACAATTTGGATGATATAACTTTTCCAAAAGATATGCCTAAAGGTGTTTCTGATAAGTTATTAATTGAGTTTTCAAAAGAAGAGGTGTTTTTTCATGAGTCTGATTACGGGGAGTTGGTTCGGTTTGAAAAAAATATGGAATCAAGAGGAACTCAAAGGCTGTTTAAGCTTTTACCTTTTATAATTAGGGTTCTTGAGCAGGGTTCTGTTTTATTTTTTGACGAGATAGAAAATAGTTTTCATCCGCATGTTGCTGAATTAATAATTAAGCTTTTTAACGACCCTTTAGTTAATATAAAAAACGCTCAGTTAATTTTTACGACTCATAATCTGAGCCTTATGTCTTCTTCTACGATGAGGAAAGATCAGATTTACTTAACTGATAAAAGTATTGAAGAAGGTACTGAATTTAATTGTTTAGAAAGCTATGATGCAGCTCTAAAGGATAGTAGTCCATTTTCTAAATGGTATGATGAAGGACGGTTAGGAGCAATTCCAGCTCTTCATTATCGAGAAATTTCTGACTCTATTAAAAAAGTATTTTCTGATGCCTAAACAAAAGAAAAAGAAAAATATAAATATTGAGCCTGTTTTCCGTATTTTTTGTGAAGGTGAGAAAACTGAGCCGTATTATATTAGAGGGTATATTGATCAATATCATTCAGATAAAAAAAGTCTAGTTGTTATTCAGGATACTAATAAAAATACACCTATTGCCCTTGTTGATGAGGCAGTTAATTATAAGAGAAGTGGTAATGTTGGGGACGTGTATTGGGTTGTGTTTGATCGTGAAGCGGTTTCAAAATATGATCATGCTAAACATCTGGAGGCTAGGCAAAAAGCAAAGAGTAATGGAATAGAAATAGCTTTTTCTGATGTTTGCTTTGAAGTTTGGGTATCTCTTCATTTAACTTATAGTGCATCAAGCTACTCTTGTTGTGATGATTTATTAAAAAATAACGATTTTAGAAAATCTTTAAAATCAATAGGGATTAACAATTATGATAAAGGGCTTCCTTTGTTATTTAATGCATTGAGTCAAAGTGATGGGGTGAATACAGCTATACAAAATGCTGAAAAAATAAATAAGACAGCTTTAAATTCTGCAGCACAAGGAATGACAGCGCCGCATTACCTAAATCCATATACTGATGTGCATGAACTTCTTATTGATATGAAAATGTTTATCGATGGTCAGCCTAGTATAAGAAAGCAAAAGCCTAGTAATTTTTTATATCAAGTATCTAATATGCAAAGTAATTCAGAGTTTCCACATCCATTTTAGGTATGGTTTTATATTTACAATATCTGGTATCCCCTCCAAAAATACTGAAATTTCGTCCTTAAAAATTTCAGTAACTTCTCTGCCATGATCACCCATGGCAACATTACCTGAAAACAGAAGTTTGCAAGAGGGGGCTCGGCTTTGGTATTTATTTAGCGGCGAATATGTTTGCCAGTCTGCAGGGTTTTAACGAAGGGCGTACTAATGTCTTTATCTGCTTTAAACTTGATCTACATCCCATTAATACCGTGACCTTTAATACCACTGAATATCCAGTAATCTCCAGCTTTGGCTTTAAATTTCATTTCAGCACTTTCATTAGCATAGACTGAATCAGCGATTCAGGGGGCAGGTCTTTGATTTATGATAAATTAAAGGATGAAATTGCATTGAAATAATCAATAGGGAAAAGAATGCCATGATTTTCTGCTACTCCTTGCTTTCCAAATTGCCCATAAGCTTCCTCTTAAATGTTGATTTAGTTTAGTCACAATGTACAGTTGCTCTTAGTCCTCCCTTGCTGAAGAGTTGGGAGGGGATTTAAACTATATTTTGTTGTAAAGTAGAATGGTTTTTGATTTTCCCCTCTCAGAACACCCGCTACATTGATCCTGCATTGCTCTACCTTCGGCATCCATGCAGTTGCCCCAATCCTATTCCTTTGGCTAAGGTTTAAAGCAATAGTCTCCGCTCATCATAAATTGGCTGGAGCTTATAGGTGATTCAGTAATATTTAACCTTATCAAGGCTCGTTCTTTGAGGTAATTAGGACTATAATTGTAATAATTTAATCTTAATTTTAATATTGTAAACCAAGGAGAAACAATGGATCAGCATGGTCTTAATTTTACTTACCTGTCTCAAGAAGATTTATTAGATGCGGGGTGTTTTGATTTACGAATGGCAATTGAGGTCGCAGAAAAAGCGATGATTGCTTTTGAAGATCATCGCATCATGTTTCCTGAGAAAATCGTACAAATCTTTGACCAGGTAGCTCAAGATCGAATTAATTGTCTGCCTGCTACTTTGCTGGATGAGAAAATTTGTGGTGCTAAATGGGTATCGGTATTTCCTCGTAACCCGAAACGTTTTGACGTACAAAATTTATCCGCTATTTTTATCTTATCGGAAATTGAAAAAGGTTTCCCTATTGCCGTAATGGAAGGTACGTTGGCATCTAATATGCGTGTCGCGGCGATTGGTGCTGTTGCTGCTAAGCATCTGGCCCGTAAAGACAGTGAAAGCATTGGATTTATTGGTGCAGGAGAACAAGCCAAGATGCATTTGTTGGCGATGAAAGTTGTTCGTCCCGGTTTGAAAGAATGTAGAGTTGCTGCTAAATCTGCGATAGAAGAAGAGCAGTTTATTGATCAGTTATCACCATTATTGCCGGATATGACTTTTATTCGAGCCAATACGGTGGCGAAAGATGCGATGGAAGGGGCTGACATTCTGGTGACTGCAACCAGCGCACAAGCGCCTTTATTGAAAGCAGCGTGGATGAAACCTGGTGCGTTTTATAGCCATATTGGTGGCTGGGAAGATGAATATGAGGTTGCACAGCAATGTGACAAAATTGTCTGTGATGACTGGGAAACAGTCACGCACCGCACTCAAACATTAAGCCGTATGTATAAAGAAGGTTTACTGTCTAATAATGATATTCATGCTGATTTACATGAATTGGTTTCAGAGCATAAAGTAGGTCGTGAAACAGGTGACGAGCGTATCTATTTTAATGCAGTGGGGCTGGCTTATGTCGATATTGCACTTGCTGAAGCGATGTATAAACGGGCGAAATCTGCTCATGTCGGTCAAGAACTAAATTTACAAGAAACAATGGTTTTTGAACACCACAATATTCTTAGCAAAATAAGGATATAACATGTTTAAACAACTTCCTGCTAATCAAACAGAAACAATTAATATTATTCTGAATGGCCAGTCCCTACAAGTAACGAAGGGAATCAGTGTTGCTGCTGTTGCACTGAGCCAGAATTTGGGTTTTACCCGAACAACCCCTGTATCTGCTAGTAAACGAGCGCCGTTCTGTATGATGGGGGTTTGCTATGACTGCTTAATGGTTATTAATGGGAGGGCAAATCAGCGCGCCTGTTCTACCATGGTGCAAGAGGGTATGCGGATTGAAACACAGCAGGGAGTTGGTCCCGCGATGGAGGGTAGGAAAGAGTGAATAATCATTATCAATTAGTTATTATTGGTGGCGGACCAGCAGGCCTGGCGGCTGCGGCAACTGCCTCTGCACAGGGTATTTCCTGTGCTTTACTGGATGAACAGCCCGAACCGGGTGGTCAAATCTATCGCTCGATAGAATCAGTACCTGATCAACGGGCACAGAAACTAGGTTCGGAATACTTAAGGGGTAAAAAACTGGCTGCAGCTTTTAGAGAGTGTGATGCAGAATACTATCCTGAAACAAGGGTATGGTCGCTAAATAAAGAACTTGAAATTGGCATCATACGAAATGATGAGGCCAGTATGATTACGGCTGATCAGATCATTATTGCCAATGGTGCGATGGAAAGGCCCGTTCCTTTTCCTGGCTGGACTAAACCAGGAGTGATGCAGGCGGGTGCGGGACAAATCCTGTTTAAAACGGCGGGGGTTGTGCCTGATAATGGTGTGGTACTCGCAGGTTCAGGTCCTTTACTTTTATTACTCGCCTGGCAATACCTGCATGCGGGGGTGGAGGTTAAAGCCTTGTTAGATGTGACGCCTTTGAGTAATCACCTTTCTGCAATGCCTAAATTCCCGCGTGCAATACTGGCCCATCATTATTTAACCAAAGGGATTGGCTATCAAATAGAATTAAAGCGTGCGGGTATACCCATGCTATTTGGTGTTAGCGATTTACGGGCGGAAGGTGATGAACAGTTGCAAACTGTTTGTTTTAAACATTCTGGAAAACAGAAAACCATAGAGTCTGAATTATTGTTAACCCACTTTGGTGTTATTCCTCATACCTGGCTGAGTCAAGCGGCGGGTTGCAAGCATAAATGGGATAATAGTCAGCAATGCTGGCGACCAGAACATGATGAATGGGGAAATACTAATATACCCGGTATTATGGTTGCCGGAGACGGTGCTGGAATCAATGGTGGACGATCAGCGGAACATGCTGGACGCCTGGCGGGGTTTGAGTCGCTGTTTGCATTAGGTCTTTTAACTCAGGAAGAGCGAGATAAACTGGCTGCCAAAGATATCAAATGGAAGCGTGATGAACGTCATATTCGTCCCTTTCTGGAAGCTTATTTTCAAATACCAAAAAGCTTGCTGGCAACGACGGATAATGACACGGTTATTTGTCGCTGTGAAGAAGTGACCGCAGGACAGATTCGTGAGGCTGTACAGCACGGACATGATAATAGTAATCAGGTTAAATTTTTTACCCGTTGTGGTATGGGGCCTTGTCAGGGCCGACAATGTAGCAATGCGGTTGCACATATTGTTGCTGATGAAAGTGGTGAAGCAGTGGCTGATATGGGGCATTTCAGAGGACGGCCTCCAGTTTCACCTTTAACCTTAGGGCAATTAGCAGCATTAGATAAGGAGGAGTCAGTATGACAACTGATGTTTTGATTATTGGTGGTGGTCTGATGGGTTCATCTACCGCGTTGCAACTGGCCATGCGGGGGTATCAATGTACCATTATTGAAAAGGCCAGTCCAGGGCGGCATTCTTCAGGTGTTAGTGCTGGTGGCTTGCGACAGTTAAATCGTGACCCAGCTGAAATTCCGCTGACGGTTGAATCTGCTAAAATGTGGCGTGATATTGAATCTTTACTCGATTCTGACTGTGATGCCCGTTTTCCTGGGCAGTTGCGTGTTGCGGAAAATAAAGCCGATATGGAAAAGCTGGAGCAACGTGCTGCACTGGTTCGGTCACTA
>ENA-OSET01005976-OSET01005976.1-sediment-metagenome-genome-assembly--contig:-NODE-5976-length-10066-cov-3.112223_pt1 | contig 10066 bp, 8 predicted proteins | sample MGYA00237882_ERZ534229 | MGnify/ENA primary metagenome ERZ534229 (study PRJEB26408, sample SAMN06266212) | sediment metagenome | isolation source: Hudson Canyon methane seep mesocosm | place: USA:Hudson...
TCTTCTACCAATACGGCCATTTCATCTAGGTCAATATCACGACCTTCTAATGCAGAGCTCAATACCAGACGTGCGGAAGACGCCCCCATGACGCTCGCCAGCATGCTTTCGGTATGGTGCAATAGTGCTTGATTATAACCATGGGTACTCATTGACTTTTTATCGACATTATTTTTGAGTTCAGAGAAGCTTGCTTTGGCTTTTTCATCACCTAAAAACTTTGATGCCAATAGCCGTAATTCATCAATATTGAGTGGACGTATTTTTTGAGCAACAACTTCTTGCGCGATTTTAGATTCTAAAAAAAAAGTTGCTTGAACGCGCTCTTGCACACTTTGTCGTGTGACTTGAGAAAGTGACCACATCACGAAGATATTTGCGCATAAACTAATCAAAGCGACAAAGGTGTTAGCGGGTAAAATTCCGTCTGTTATGAATGGGGGATATAATCCTAAGTGAGGTAAAAAATTTAACAGGAACCATAAAAGAAACCCGACAATAATGCCGCCAAAAACACCAAGTAAACTAGCGCGTCGCCAATAAAAGGCAACAATTAATGCGGGTGTTAACTGTGCAATGGCACCAAAGGCAATTTCACCAAGTGACGATAAGGTATCGGCTGGCGCGACTAAGAAAACACTGTAGCCAAACATAATGACCATGAATACCAGTACTTTTCTAATATGTAATAAACGATGACGAAACTGTTCATAATTGACTTGTTGTTTCTTCACAACCCGAAAGAGAAAGGGGAATACAATTTCATTACTTAGCATGGTACTCAAGGCAATGGAGGAAATAATGACCATTGAGCTGGCGGCTGAAATAGCACCTAAAAACGAAAATAGGGTCAGTACGGTTTGATTTTCATGCCAAGGTAAGAAAAGTACATAAGCATCAGAAGGGACTTGATCTCCAAGTAGGATTTGTCCGGCTAAACCGAGTGGCGCAGCAAATACGGCAAATACCAGAAGATAAATTGGAAAAATTCGTCGACTCAGCCAGGTGTCTTTTTCGTCATGTAATTCGACAACCATCACTTGAAATTGACGGGGCAAAGATAAAAATGCAGCCATGACGATGATAAGCATGCCAAGTGTTGCGGCTATATTTGGTAGTGGTTGTTGTTTATGGAGTGATACAGATGCTTGTTGAAAAATATCTATAGGGGAATCAAATACGATAAAACTTACAAATACACCTACGCTTAAAAAAGCGACTAATTTTACTAATGACTCAAAGGCAATCGCTAGCATCATACCAGGGTGGCGTTCAGTTACATCAATCGTACGCACACCGAATACAATGGTAAATCCTGCCAATACGATACTAACAGCTAAACCGACTTGCCACAGATCAAGGTTTTGCTCCAGTTGTAATTGTTGAAAAGAATATACAATCGCTTTTAGTTGTAGCGCGATGTAAGGCATGGTGCCAATTAAAGAGACGAGCGTGACCAAAATTGCCAAACTATGTGATTTACCAAATCTGGCCGCCAGTAAATCAGCGATGGAGGTCAGTTTAAGCTTTAGACTTACACGGATGATGCGTTGAATAAACGGCCAAGCAAAAACAAATAATAAGATCGGGCCAATATATATGGGTAAGTAAGAAAAAATATCATTTGCTGCTTGCCCGGTAGTGCCAAGAAAGCTCCATGAGGTGCAATAAACGCCTAGCGATAAGGCATAAATAATAACTTGAATTTTTTTGTATAACTTATGACGATATTTATCGCCTAAATAGGCAATGACAAAGAGTAAGGCGATATAGGCAAAACTTAAGGTAATCAGCAGCCAGTTGGGAAACATTTTTTTCCTTTTGAATTACCTTTTTAGATCAAAAATATAGGTGGTTAATACCTTGTTAAGTAAAGCATAGCTTTCATTCGCTTGCTGTATAAAACTCACTAATATATCGTCCGCCTTTAATTTCAGCGATTAAGCGTAGTTTGTAAAAATCATTCGTAATCTGGTCACGATTAATACGCTCGCGCAGATCTGTTTTAGTATTCCAATAATAAGGGTTATCGCCCATTTCCATTAAGTAGGGGGTTGTGTCACCTGCATCATCGACTAAAAACAAGGTCGCTTGATCAAGCGGAAATGTTGAGTTGACTTGAGTGAGGCCATCTTTATCGTAGACATTGATTTTGAACTCCCCCGCACCTAAGACACATTTCTGTTTGAGCACATTGCAGCTTTCTTGTGGGTGTAGCTCAATGATTTTTAGTTGTTTGGCTTGGTAGTCCATATAATAGCCGGAAGCGATATAACCACCAATCAACAGAAATGGGGCAACCAAGATAGCCATTTTTGTATGTCGATTCATAAATAGTCCTGCGATGGATTGAGGTAGAGTTGGAAGGTCTCATCATAAGACAAAAAGACTCCTAAGAGTCTTTTCGTTCATTCCTACGAATAAAATTAATGATCGGCTGCTGCGCCAGCACCATGAGGAATTCGAAAATTCTCAACTAGTCGCTGAATCTCGGCAGGCGCATCACCCGTTAGTTTACATACTGTGAATGCAACGGTGAAATTAACCAGTGCGCCAATAGCACCAAAGGCATTAGGTGAAATACCCATAAACCAGTTTGGTTCTAAGTCACCTAAGAAAGAGGTGCCAGGAATAAACATAATGCCTTTATGCTGGAATACATACAGCATGGTAATGCCTATCCCTGAACACATGCCTGCGACAGCTGCTTTTCCGCTCATTTTCTTTGAGAAGATCCCCATCATTAATGCCGGGAATATTGAGGAGGCGGCTAAGCCGAAGGCTAATGCCACCGTTCCGGCGGCAAAGCCAGGCGGATTCAAACCCAGATATCCGGCTATCAGAATCGAAATCGTCATCACAATTCGGCTTGAAAGCAGCTCATTCTTTTCCGATAAGTCGGGTACAAATACGCCTTTCATTAAGTCATGCGAGATAGATGATGAGATCGCCAGTAATAAACCTGCAGCAGTTGATAATGCAGCGGCCAAACCACCTGCGGCCACGAGTGCAATGACCCAGTTTGGAAGGTTTGCAATCGCTGGATTAGCAAGAACCATGATGTCTCGGTCGATTTTAACCATTTCATTGGCTGTTTCATCAGATGTATACTGAATTTTTCCATCATTGTTCTTATCTTCAAACTTCAATAAACCAGTATTTTCCCAGTCTTTAAACCACTGCGGTCTTTCTTCATAAACTAGATTTTCACCCGTAGAAGGCTCGATCGTATTCATCAGATTGAAGCGTGCCATCGCACCCACTGCTGGTGCAACGGTATACAGTAAGGCAATAAATACCAATGCATAACCGGCAGAAGAGCGTGCTGCTTTAACACTTGGAACCGTGAAGAAGCGCATGATGACATGTGGTAGGCCTGCCGTACCGATCATTAGTGATAAAGTATAAGCAAACATATTGACCGTACCGCCCATGTTGTCGGTTGTGTATTCTTTAAAGCCTAAGTCAGTCACTACCATATCGAGCTTGTCTAATAAATAAATACCACTGCCATCAGCTAAGGTACTTCCTAGGCCTAGTTGTGGAATCGGGTTGCCCGTTAAGTGCAAAGAAATAAATACCGCAGGAATGGTGTAAGCGAAAATCAACACACAGTATTGTGCGATTTGTGTATAGGTGATTCCCTTCATTCCACCTAACACCGCATAGACCCAAACGACCGCCATACCAATACCTAAGCCCAGCCCATAGTCAACTTCCAAAAAGCGAGAAAATGCTACACCCACGCCCTTCATCTGACCAATGATATAAGTAAGCGAAGCGATAATTAAGCAGACAACGGCAACGATACGTGCTGATTTAGAGTAGTAACGGTCTGCGATAAATTCGGGTACCGTGAACTTCCCATGTTTACGCATATATGGGGCTAGTAACATGGCTAATAATACATAACCACCGGTCCAACCCATTAGATAACGGGCTCCATCAGCCCCCTCGAAAGCAATAATGCCGGCCATTGATAGAAAAGATGCCGCTGACATCCAGTCAGCGGCAGTTGCCGCGCCATTAGCAAGAGGATGTACATGTCCACCGGCAACATAGAATTCATTGGTAGAAGTCGAGCGACTCCAGATGGCGATACCAATGTAAAGCCCAAAAGTAATTGCTACAAAGATATACGTTAGAACTTGAACGGACACGGTTTACTCCTCTTCAACACCAAATAGTCGGTCAATTCGATTCATTTGCCAGACATAAACGAATATCAGTAAAACGAAAAAATAAATCGCGCCCTGTTGCGAAAACCAAAAGCCCAGTTTCCATCCAAAAAATTTAAATTGATTCAAATAATAAAATAATCGCACTTACATCGGATGGATTAACACAAACATTTAAACTCTAACCAGTTAACCCTAGTAATCACTTCTCTCAACCTTTTTTATCAATCGTAATTAATAGTGTTTTAGCATCTCCTGCAAACCACTTTTGAACATACAAGGATCCGACTACAGGCGCTTTACCTGCATCAGGCATTTCTTTATACCGCACACTGTTCTTTGTTTCTTTTTCGAATTCAAAGCTAATTTCAGTTTTAGACATACAAACTTCCCTAACTACAAGACAAATAGATTTCCCATCAATTTTTTACGGTGATTTATAACAAAAAAGCACCACAAAAGCGACGCTACAATTTAACATAAAAAAGCAACGTAAGCTGAGACTGGTTTTATGTTACACTCCCATCACTAATTTAAGTTCAATTGCCAAATTTACTTACAACATAGACGGTACTGTAGTTTTATGGCTAAAAAAGCATTAGAAATACGCGACAAAACAATCTTCGACGGCATCTTTTTTAAGTATGTCCTAAAGTTCTTTTTCACTGTCTGGTTTAAGCTATTTGGTTGGAAAACAACACCAGTTGCCCCCGAAGGCGCGGGCATTACGATTGCAGCCCCACATACCTCTAACTGGGATATAGTTTACGCAATGGGCGCTGCGATTCTTGTTGACGTTAAAATGTACTTTTCAATCAAAGAGAGCTGGTGCCGTATCCCTGTTATAGGCTCTATCATGCTTTGGATGGGTGGAATTCCAATAGACCGCTCCTCAAAAGGGAGAGGACAAGTTGACTTAATTAAAACATTTGTTGAACGTCACAAAGGCGACCGTATTTTCTTTTTATTCACACCAGAAGGCACACGAGGAAAAGTAGACAAATGGAAAACTGGCTTTTACCATGTAGCCAAAGATTGTGGATTACCCATCTTTTTAGCTCAAGTTGATTATCGAACAAAGGTTTCTGGTGTTTTTCATACTTACCAGCTAACAGATGATAAAACGGCCGATATTGAAGCGATACAAGCTTCATATAAAACAATCTACGGACGCTTTCCTGAAAAACAGTATCCATATTATTCAGGCCCAATTCCTGAAATTTCTGAAAAAGAAGCCGCTATTCTACGTGCAATGTATTCATTTAAAGAAGCCGCCACACAAGCAGAAATTGCAGCAAAAGCACGTTTCGAAGAATTAAGCATCGAGATGCTGGACTTTTTAATCGAGAAAGGTGTACTTGAAAAAGTCCACAATACAACGAATGGTAAAAGCACGACAACTTATCGTTTAACCCTCGCTGGAAATGGCTGTTTATTACACCTAAACCCTACATTAGCCTAAGCGGCCATTACTTCTACTAGAAGAAAGCATCAAACTAAAGTTCCAACCGAAGATACAAAAAAGCCCAGCTGTTTCCAGCTGGGCTTTTTTAAAGTCAAAATTTAAAAATACGATTAGTTTTTCTTTTCAATTCCGATTAGTTCGACATCAAAAAGTAACGTTTCATTTGGTCCAATTGAACGATTACCATTAGCACCATAAGCTAGCTCAGCAGGAATAAACAACTGCCACTTTGAACCCGAAGGCATTAACTGCAATGCCTCAGTCCAACCAGCGATCACACCATTCACAGGAAATGTAACCGGCTCGCCACGCTCAACAGAGCTATCAAAAACCTGGCCATTAATTAATGACCCAGTATAATGAACACTGACCACGTCATTGTTACCTGGCTGCGCACCCTTGCCTTCTGTTAACACTTTATATTGAAGACCGCTCTCTAAGGTAACAACACCTTCTTTATCTTTGTTTTGAGCTAAAAAATCTGAACCTAACTTTTTATTCTTAGATCCTTCCGCTTGTACTTGTTCGACCTGCTTTTGCTGCATGTCTCGCTGAAACTCTTCTAGAATTGAGCCTACTTGCTCATCAGTCAATAATTGCGTTTCACCTTTAAATGCATCTGTTAAGCCCTGAACAAACACATCAACATTCAAGTCTGGCAAATCATTCGTCATTCGCTTACCAAACACCAAACCAAAGCTATAGCTCACTTTTTGTTCTTCTGTTTCAAGTGATTTAAGAGGTTCAGCTGCAAAGCTATAAGCGCTAGCGCCCGCTACCATTAAGGCGATTAGTGTTTTCTTCATGTTCTATATTCCCAAAGAGCTAATTTTAGATCGTTCAAACCTAACACGTTACTTGTTTTTAGCATAAAGCGCTATTGACGAATCATTAGCACTTTTTAATGCGAATTACCTAGTGATGGTGTCCACCCACACCATGAGCATGCCCATGTGAAATTTCTTCTGCTGTGGCATCTCGAACCCCTTGAACATCCACATCAAATGTTAACGTTTTACCTGCTAGTGGATGATTAACGTCCACATCAACATTAAACTTGCCTGCTTTGATGACAACAACTTGCTTAGCGCCTTCTTCAGTATTAATCGATACGACCATACCCGGCTTTAAATTAGCTTTTGATCGCTTGTCACCATTTAAGTGTTTTAGCGGAATACGTTGCGTTGCGTCTTCATTACGTTCACCATAAGCATCTTTGGCTTCAACAGTAATCGAAAATACATCTTCAGCACTCTTCCCATCCATACCCTTTTCAAGGCCAGAAATAATATTGCCATGGCCATGAAGGTAAGCCATCGGATCTCCTGCATGTGACGATTCAATTTCATCACCATTCTCATCCTGAAGGCGGTAATGAAAGGTAACTATTTTATCTTTTGAAATTTGCATGATGACTCTCTTGGCTAACGTTATATAACAATATAAATTAAACTGACATTATCTTGCCTACTCGCGCCAGTGTCCATGCAAATTATGATCTTATCAGCTATGCTTCAATAACTTTTTACTTTCTTTACGAGTAATATGAATAAGAGTCTTAACTATTTTTTGGCAGCGCTTGGCTGTCTTTGCGTCATTCTCGGCGTAATCGGTATTTTTTTACCCTTACTTCCCACGACCCCTTTCTTATTGTTAGCAGCGTGGCTGTTCTCACGTTCCTCTAATCGCTTTCACACTTGGTTGATGAACCATCCAAAACTAGGCCCTTTTATACTGGTTTGGCAAAATGGTGGCGGAATTGAACGACACACTAGAAACCGCGTTCTAATATGCCTGTGGGCAGGAATGAGTATTTCAATGCTGATTATCGCTAAACTTTGGGCCGTAGTATTATTAACCAGCATCGGTTGCGGCGTCTCATTTTATATTATGCGACAGCCAGTAAAATAACGAAAAATAGAGGTACCTCCTTATGCCTCTGACTTGTCACAAGCTATTGAAAAGATAATCACTCTTCCAAAGTACTTAAGTCCCCTTCATCTTGACCTAGCGCGCGGGCTTTTAACACCCTCCGCATAATTTTACCGGACCTTGTTTTAGGCAAAGTTTCTACAAACTCAACAACTTCAGGTGTTGCAATTTTCCCTAGTTCTTTTCCTACATGCTCTTTTAATTCTAGCTCTAACTCCAAACTTCCTATTTGACCTTGCTTTAGAATTACGTATGTATGAATAGCATTACCTTTCAACTCATGAGGTAAACCAATGGCAGCCGCTTCATTCACCTGAGGATGACTAACCAGCGCACTTTCTATTTCAGCGGTACCTAAACGATAGCCGCTAACTTTAAGTACTTCATCCATACGCCCAATGACCCAGATATAGCCGTCTTCATCTTTTTTCGCACTGTCACCCGCTAAATAACACCAGGTGTTGTCACGCTTACTCCAGTAAAGGTCGGCGTATCGTTGATCATCTTTGAAAATAGTACGCGCCATTCCAGGCCAGGGATTTTTAATGATGAGCTTACCTTCTTCACCAGCAGGAGCTTCCACACCTTCATCATCAATAATTGAGATTTCATTACCAAAAAATGGTTTGGTGGCTGAACCTGGTTTTAACGGCGTAATAGGTAGTGGGCAAACCATAAACCCTCCAGTTTCAGTCTGCCACCACGTATCAATAATCGGACATTTATCATTTCCTATCACATGATGAAACCAACGCCATGCTTCAGGATTTATCGGCTCACCAACACTCCCTAAAAGACGTAGGCTTGAGAGATCATGTTTTTGCGGCCACCGATCTCCAAAGCGCATTAGACCTCTAATCGCTGTGGGTGAGGTATATAAAATATTGATGCCATACTTCTCTACAATCTGCCACCAACGATTAGGGTAAGGATAATTAGGTGCCCCTTCATATAACATAATGGTTGCACCGTTAATTAGAGGTCCATAAACAATATAGCTATGGCCGGTAATCCAGCCAGGGTCTGCCGCGCACCACCATCTATCTTGAGGTTTTATGTCAAAAGCCATGCGATGCGTCGTGGACGTATAAACGGCATAGCCACCGTGGGTATGAAGCATACCTTTTGGTTTACCCGTGGTTCCAGAGGTATAGAGAATGAATAACGGATCTTCAGCATCAGTCTTTTCAGTTTCACACTTTGAGCTGGCAATAGGTAAGGCTTTTAAATCATGCAACCAAAAATCACGCGCAGGCTCCATTTCAACATCAAGGTTATTGTTTTTAACGCAAATACACACCTCTATGCTGGGGGTACGTTTCATTGCATCATTTGCAATCGATTTTAAATCAACTTGTTTCCCTCTTCTCCAGCCTCCATCGGCCGTAATTAACACACGACTTTGTGCATCATCTATTCGTGATGCTAATGCCTCCGTACTAAAACCACCATAGACAACTGAATGAATCGCGCCTATTTTTGCACACGCTAACATAGCAAAAATTAGTTCAGGAATTTGTGGCATATAAATTGTGACAATATCACCTTTATTAACTCCCATACTTTTTAGCGTATTAGCAAACTGGCACACTTCACGATTCAAACCACTATAAGAATAGTTACGCACCTGACCATTTTCACCTTCCCAGATGATTGCCATCTTATTTCGATTAGCATTATCTAAATGACGGTCAACGGCATTTTGAACAATATTGATTGAACCGCCATCAAACCATTTATAAAAAGGTGCATTACTTTCATCTAACACCGTATCCCATTTTTTGTACCAGCTAAGTGTTTCAGCTTGATCAGCCCAAAACCCCTCCCGGTTTGTCACTGAATAATCGTACATCGCTTCGTATTCAGGAACATTGGCTTGTTCGATGACTTCAGTACTAGGTTGAAAAATGTCAGTATCATTTGGGCTACTCATGAATATTCTCCAGCAGGCTAATTTATTAGAGTTAGTTGTCTAAACATGAGTTCACAGTAGAGGAATATATAAGCAGAAGAAATTAGACTTAAGTCTTAGATCACTTAAAAAACAACCTAAATTAATACCATTTTTAGCTTTTCAGCATCACCTCGCTCTAGCTGGCTAATTTGTGAAAGGAATAATTCAGCAGTTGCAATCGCATCACTGAGCGCATTATGAGCGTGGTGCGCAGGCAATTGATATTGTTCACGTAATTGAGATAAACGAAGCTGAGATGGACTATAAAAAGCGCCTGTTTTATCAAGTCGTTTTTTCTCAATCACTAGGGTATCTATAATTGGAAAGACTGGCGCCATGCCATAGAGATCAATACATGCTTTAGCAAAAAACTGCTTTTCAATTCGAGAGAAGTGCACCAACATCACTTTACCCGCGAGTACTTGTAATAAGTTTTCAATTACTGCATCTAACTCAGAGCCTTGCGCTTTAGCGTCATCGGTAATCTGATGGATAATGACATTGTCTGCGTGTAGGTCACCCTCTGTTTTGATAATT
>ENA-OSET01005978-OSET01005978.1-sediment-metagenome-genome-assembly--contig:-NODE-5978-length-10065-cov-2.938626_pt1 | contig 10065 bp, 5 predicted proteins | sample MGYA00237882_ERZ534229 | MGnify/ENA primary metagenome ERZ534229 (study PRJEB26408, sample SAMN06266212) | sediment metagenome | isolation source: Hudson Canyon methane seep mesocosm | place: USA:Hudson...
TGAATTTAATACATGAACTAAAAATGAACTTGAGATATTGTTCTTAAATCTTTGATGAATGCCCAATGTTTATTTTATACATTATTAGCTAAAAAACTAACTATTGACCTCATATTGGATTTTTATCATATTTTTAATATCTTAAAGCCATCAAATTGATTCAATAAACTCAAGATCATTAGGCTTTATAAGGCCTGGTTCAAGTCCATCCAATAAAGCTTTAAGATTTTTTGCATATGGCTTCCATCTACCCATTCCAGACTTATTTATTGGTTTTCTTACCTGTTCTGAGCTTGCTGTTCTAACAGACCTATCAGTTTCATAAAAAGTGATACAAGAGTCCTCAAAAGGTAACTCCAGAAATTCTAGCATTTTTGTAACTTGACCTTCTAGATCATCAATTATGTCCTCGTTATTAACTCTCAATATTTTATTTGGTAGAACCTCATCCCAATGATTCATCAACTTAACATAACTGTTATAGTAGCTTCCTGCTTCAGCTAATCCATATGTAAATTCTTGTCCTTGGGCAAATAACTGCTTAAACATACTAAAGCAACAATCCAAAGGGTATCTTCTTGCATCAATAATTTTTGCATTTGGCATGATCAAGTGAATTAATCCAATATGGCGAAAATTATTAGGCATTTTATCAGTAAATCTTGGTGCATCTTTTCTATGCATTCTTGTATCATCTATAAACATTTTTCCCATTTCTATCCTTTTTTCAAGTGATAAAGTTTTCATGCTTTTAGGGTAATTACCCTCCTTACCATAAATATCATCGCCTCTAAGACTTTGTGCCATAGAAAGAATATTTGGAAGCTCAAGCGTTCCATCAATCATTGAATGAGAAGCCAATATTTGTTCAATTAATGTTGAGCCCGACCTTGGTAGACCCAGAATAAAAATTGGATCTTTTGTTTCATATCCACCATTACCATGTTGTTCAAAGAATGGTTCATTGCATACATCGATTTGAGCCTGCAACTCTCTATCCATTTTTTCAATAGAATATTTGCTTTGCTTATTTTTAATCTTATTTCCACTATCGAGATGAAAAAAAGCTTCATCATATTCGCCTACTACTTCACACCCCTGAGCTAATGCAAAGTGAAAATAGGCTTTATCTTTTAATGTTAGATCAACTCTTTTGAGCTGCTGCCTCATAATATTTAATTCATTTTTAGTGAAAGTGTATGTTTTTAAGTTAGATAATGAAAAAAAAGCTTCACCATGATCTTGTTTAACTTTATATGCAGATTGATAACTTTTAATTGCTTGATCTGTCTTACCTAAGGTTTTTTGTGCATGACCTTTAGATGTAAGAACACTAAAATTGTACGGATTCTTTTGAAGGATATCATCAAATAAGTTAATTGCTCCATTATGATCACCGTTTTGCATAATTTCACTTGCTTTTTGAGCTTGATATGAAAGATTGTCAGGGAATTCCTCACACAATATATTTACTTGTTCCATGGTCTTTGCAAATTGTTGTTTTTTTCGAAGAATCATTGCATATTTCATTCTAAGCTCCCCATCATTGGGGTTAAATTTAACTGCACTTTCAAGTAAAAATTCAGCATCATCAAAATATCCCAATCGATCAGCAATTTGTGCTAACAATGACATTGCGAATGTATTGGTTGGGTTCTTTTTAAGAAATTCTCTACATTTTTCTTCTGCAATACCTAATTTTCCTTCGTTAAGAATCTGGCTTATGTAAAGTAAAATACTTGGCATAGATTGAAGAGTGTTCATTTGCATGAATGCATGATCAGCAGCAGGTTTATTCTTATTACTTCTAAAGTAATCATATAAGGCTTTCCAAGATGACATTAAAGCAGGATTTAATTCACAGGCCTGTCGGTAATGTGTAATTGCATTTTCTCCCTTACCAATATCTCTATTCAGATGACCTAACTCTTGATAGGCTCTCCCCATGTCAGGAGCTTGACTTAACAAACTCTCAATATATTTTTTTGCATCATCATAATTTTTTAAATACCTCGAGCAAACTGCAGCTAAATATAGGCTATCAATATGGTTTGGGTCTTTTGCAAGATTGGATTCCAATAAACTAAGCGCTTCAACAAATCTAGTAGCTTTTACTGCTTCAGTAGCTCTCGATATGTCTAATTTATTTTGTGTCATTTATTATTTTTAAGAAAAAAATGGTAATTTTTCTTATGTAATTAAAAAGGGAGCCTAAACTCCCTTCTTAAATTATAGCTTACTTATTTAACTAAAAGTTATGCTTATACCTTATACCAATAGTTGTTGGTCTTATATAAGACACACGCTGTCTATCAAATACAAAGGTATTACTAATTTCAGCTCTTTCGTCTGTTACATTGTCAATGTATAGCTCAGCAGTCATAGTATCATTGCTCATACCGAAACGAACATCCATATAGCTATAACTATCTTGTCGAGCTTTATTTGGTTCCATAATATCTGAATAACTATGATCAGAATGAGTGAATTGAACTTGAGCATGTCCAACATTTCCATTTGACATTCCCCACTCCTGTCTTATTCTTAGATTAGTCTGCATTTTAGGGGCAAATGCCATCTCACCTCCAACAATTACATCATCGGTAGGCACTAATTTCTTTGTAAGTTCAGTATCTAATACTGAGAACGCACCAGAAACTGTCAATCCTTCTGTATTAGTGTAGTAAGTAAAGTCACCCTCTATACCCTTAATATCGCCATCTGCAGCATTATCAGAAAAGAATAAGTTAACAATGCTTGGATCAAAGATCGTTGTTTGAAGTCCTTCAACATCTACCATGAACACACTTCCGTTAAATCTAAGTTGACCATCTTTAAGAATGGCTTTCCAACCAAACTCAGAGTTTGTGATTTCATCCGACTTAATTTCTGCAGGAACAGAGTACGAACCATCTGGACTTGTTCTGCCAACAGGTCTGTTTAGAAGACCGGGTCTAAAACCTTCAGACCATGTTACATAATACATAACATCATCACTTGGATTCCATGAATAGGTTACCTTTCCAATAACACCATCTGTTTCAGCTTTATCTGGATAGCCATTTGCATTACCAGGTGCGTATTGAGCTGATAAGTTAGATCCAAATTGCTGAGTATCTGGAGCACCAAACCCATTATAGAATGATGAGTTAGCGCTACCTTCAAAATCAACTTGAATATCATACCAACGAGCACCTAGAGTAAGTTCTGATGTGTCACTCAATGCAATATTTAATTCACCAAAAAAACCTTTCTGTTCGTCAGTTCTCTTAATATCGTTAAAGAAGATGACTGGTTCTGAGTAAGGTCCAGCTGAAAACCACCCAGGTGATGCGTTATTAATCGAACCAGACACAGAAGTATCGGTAAGTGCATAATTCGCAGCATAAGTTATATCATTACCGACTGAGCCTGGATAATTAAACTGGTTTAATTCTGTAAGTGTAGTATCACTCATAAAGTAACCAGCTGTAAGTGACACCTTGTCACTGATATCTGCATTTATACGAATCTCATGACTTTCAACTTCAGTATTTGTATATGAGTCAACAAGCAAGTTTGGAGCACCACAAGTCCCTGTAGGAACATTACCAGGTGCATACGTTGTATAAGTTACGTAATAATCACAAATGTAATATGGAAGATATTGACCGACAAAAAGATAGTCAGTGTAATCAACCATTTGATTAGTATCTCTATCTGTATATGCACCAGCATAAACAACTTCAAGATCACCAATTAATCCTTCAAGTGTTAAGCTCATGTTGTCAAATTCATCTTTTATTTCATCTTGGGTATATCTTTGAATTTCTAGATCACCTAATGTTGGATCTGCAAAGAAAACACCATCAGCATCAATTGTTTGCTGTGCATAAACCAATGTAGCATTCCAATTATCGCCAAGTTCAGTTGCTAGAGAAGCTCTAAAACCTTGATACTCTACTCCATTTGCATCTTCTTCAACTAATGCATTTGCTGGAAGAAGAGTTGCTCCAGATAGATCAGCTCCAGCTTGAAAACCAGCTCTTGATGAGGAAACAGGAAGACCATTTTGTCTCACAGTGCCAGCAGTTCTAAAACGTGCTGATGCACTAGCATCAACTTGACCAGCAACTTGATCGATATAACCGCCTCTTTCATCGCTATAAGCAACAAATCTCAATGCAGTATTATCTCCAAGAGGAATATTTGTCATTAGTTCAAGTTTTGTTCCTGTGTCACCATCTGGCATGAATCTAGTTTCAACCTCAAAATTACTTTCAGTAACTCCTTGTTTAGGTTTGTTAGTGATCATTCTTACAACACCCGCTTGTGAACTAGCTCCAAAAAGTGTTCCTTGTGGTCCTGCAAGAACCTCAATACGAGCCATGTCTGCTGCATAAACATCTAAGTTTCTTCCTGGTTGAGCCAATGGTTGCTCATCAAGGTAGAAAGATACGTTAGGTGCTAGGCCAGCAACACCTGCAGTTGTGAGGTTTGGAGTAGTCGATGCAAGGCCTCGAATGTATATTGTATTTTGACCAGGACCTGATCCTCCTGCGGTAACTCCTGGTAATTGCAAGAGATAGTCCTCAAAGGTATTAATTCCTAGTTCTTCTAGCGTTTCCTCTGTTAGTGTAGAAACTGACAAAGGAACATCTTGCAGGCTCTCCGTTTTCTTTCTTGATGTTACAACAATTTCTTCGATGGTTGCTTGAGCACTGGTTTCTTGAGCACTTATATTAGGAGTAGCAATAACGGCACTTGCAACTGCGACAGCAGCAACAGATTTCGCTCCGTTTTTAATTATATTTTGTTTCTTTTGGATAGCCTTTGATCTTCTTAAGGCCTTACTTTGTTTTCTTGTCATCCTTTATCCCCCGATTAGATAAATATATCAAATAGTTATTACGTAAAGTGTAGTATATTTAATCTTAAATTTATAGAACTCATTAGCATTAAGGCTTTTGGAGTTAAAAAAAATAAATTATTTTAGTATTACACTTATGTTTAAAAATATAGATTATAAGAGATTCTTCATTTCTTTATTTCTTATCTCAACTTTTATAGGGGTTACCCTAGTTAACCTTGATACTGCCAGCAATCTTTTTAATAGCACACAATCATTTATAGCTAACAAGTTCGGATGGCTAATTATTTTAAGTGCAAATGGTTTTCTAATTTTTTGTATATGGATAGCTATTAGTAAGTTTGGAGAAATTAGATTGGGTGGAACTGATGCGAAACCAGAATTTAATTTTATAAACTGGATCGCTATGCTATTTAGTGCTGGATTAGGTATTGGATTATTATTTTACTCGGTCGCAGAACCTGTTCTGCATCTCAGCTCATCGGCACTCTTTGAAGAAGGTGTTGCTTTCCAAGAGCGGGCTACTTTATCAATGAATCTAACATTTTTACATTGGGGTTTTCACGCTTGGGCTATATACGGTGTCGTAGGATTATGCTTTGCATATTTTGCATTTAATTTAGGAAGACCTTTCAGAGTCAGCTCATTCTTTTTAGACACTGGGCTGGAGAGTGCCTGGAGCCGAGTGACAGTTGATGTGTTTGCTATTCTCGCAACAGTCTTTGGCATAGCTACATCATTGGGCTTGGGAGCAACTCAGATAAGTACAGGGCTTCAATATCTTGATATTGCAAATTCCAGTTTCCTAGGGACAGTTTGGATTATTATCTTTATTACTATATTAGGGCTTATAAGTGTAATTTTGGGTCTGAATGCAGGCATAAAAAGACTCTCACAATTAAATATGATTTTGTGTGGTTGTTTTTTGATAACTATATTTTTATTTGGACCTACTGGATATATTCTGGATGGATTTGTAGAAAATGTTGGGTCTTACATTCAAAATTTTATTAGTCTGTCAACTAATGTAAATGCCTACAGTGACTCTGACTGGCAAAATGCATGGACATTATTCTATTACTGTTGGTGGTTTGCATGGTCACCTTTTGTAGGTCTTTTTATAGCAAGAATTTCTTATGGTAGAACCATCAAGGAATTCATTCTTGGGGTTGTTTTCTTACCCTCATTGATTGTTTTCATATGGTTGAGTGTGTTTGGAAATGCAGCAATATATCAAGAATTTACGACAGCTGGATCACTAGCGAATGCTATCAATGAAAATATTTCAGTATCACTTTTCATTTTTTTAGAACAGTATCCTGGTTCAACTCTTTTAATGGGTCTTTCTTTAATCAATATTGTTACATTTTTTGTAACTTCCTCTGATTCGGGTGCGCTAGTAACCGCTATGATGACTTCTTCAAATCAAGCAGATTCCCTGCACCGTGATCCTGCAATAATTACTAGGGTAGTTTGGGCGCTAACTCTTGGGATAATAGCTATTATTCTCTTGATGGGTGGAGGATTATTGGCATTGCAGACATCTGTTATTGTAACTGGCCTACCTTTTGCGATGATTGTATTTGTTGCTGCAAGAAATTTATATAAGAAATTAAAGATTGCTGATCAGTAATTGGTGAAAAAAGAAGAGAGTATTAGCTACTCTTAAAGCGAAAAGAAGATTGAGCTCGATAAATCGAGCTACAACCTTCTTATTAGATAAGGCCTAGTTACAAGCTTCTTTCAGAGCTTTACCAGCTTTAAACTTAGGTACATTACTTGCATTGATGTGTATCGATTCACCAGTTGCTGGATTACGACCCATTCTAGCAGCTCTATGGCTGACTGAGAAAGTTCCAAATCCAACGAGTGCAACTGAACCGCCACCTGCTAGTTCACCTGCTACTGCTGAAGTGGTTGCATCAATTGCTCTACCTGCGTCTGCTTTTGAAAGTCCTGTGCTTGCTGCGATTGCACTAATGAGATCACCTTTATTCATGTTATACATCCTTATATGTGTTTTTAAAGTTCAATTCATTATTTTCTAAAAAAAAATTAATGAATCATTGTTGTCTAATCTTATAGAGCTTAGACATACAATTTATACCAGTCCTTTAAAACCCTTGTCAACAAAGGGTTTCAATTATTTTTAGATATTTAATGGGGTAGGTTTTTCTCAGCTGTTGATTTATTTTTAGCTGCTTGTGGATCTTTAGCTTCAGAGATTTTAATTTCAGGCATTCTTTCAAGAGCAATTTCCAAGACTTGGTCTATCCATTTCACTGGAATGATGTTGAGTTTTTCTTTAATGTTTTTAGGGATCTCAACTAAATCTTTTGCATTTTCTTCTGGAATTATTACTGTCTCTATACTTCCTCGATGAGCAGCCAATAATTTTTCCTTTAAACCTCCAATTGGAAGCACCTCACCCCTTAGGGTAATTTCCCCCGTCATTGCCACATTTGCTTTGACTGGAATTGCAGTTAAAGAAGAGATTAATGCCGTGCACATTCCAATGCCTGCACTGGGCCCATCCTTAGGCGTAGCACCTTCTGGGACGTGAACGTGTATATCCAGATTCTGATGAAAATCCTCATTAATACCTAGGGTTTTTGCCCGACTTCTGACCACTGTACTTGCTGCCTGTATTGACTCTTTCATGACATCACCCAGTTGCCCAGTATTAATTAATTTTCCTTTACCTGGAACAGCCGTAGATTCAATGGTGAGAAGCTCTCCACCGGCCTGAGTCCAAGCCAGTCCTGTCACTTGACCAATTTGATTGTCTTTCTCGGCAATCCCGTATTTAAATTTTTGCACACCTAAATACTTATCAAGGCCTGTGGGTCTAATGTGAATGGTTTCTTTTTTTGACTTTAAGACCAGTGATTTCACTACTTTTCTAGCTATTTTAGCTATCGCTCTTTCTAAGCTTCTAACGCCTGCTTCCCTAGTGTAATGGCGAATTATGGCGCGAATTGCGCTTTTTGTAATCTTAATCTCATTGGCTTGAAGACCATTAGCATCGATTTGTTTTTTCACCAAATACTGATCAGCAATATTTAATTTCTCGTCCTCGGTGTAACCTTCGATCCTAATAACCTCCATTCTGTCCAATAATGGAGGAGGAATATTTAAGGTATTAGCTGTACAAATAAACATCACATCAGAGAGGTCATAATCGACTTCGAAGTAATGATCATTAAATGTGGCATTTTGTTCTGGATCTAGAACTTCGAGTAATGCAGAGGACGGGTCTCCCCTAAAATCCATTGACATCTTATCAATCTCATCGAGAAGAAATAAAGGGTTTTTTACCCCAACTTTGCTTAGATTTTGCATAATTTTACCAGGCATAGCCCCAATGTAAGTTCTTCTATGACCTCTAATTTCAGCTTCATCCCTTACACCACCTAAGGACATACGAATAAATTTTCTGCCTGTGGATCTAGCAATACTCGCACCAAGAGAGGTTTTTCCAACTCCAGGAGGCCCAACCAAGCATAAAATTGGTCCTTTTAGTTTTTTGGTTCGTTGCTGTACTGCCAAGTATTCAGTAATTCGTTCCTTAACCGTTTTTAACCCATAATGATCCTCATCCAGAATTTTTTGTGCCTGATCTAATTTAACCTTTGCTTTGGTTTTCTTTTTCCATGGTGCCGCTACTAAAACATCAAGGTAATTTCTAACCACTGTGGCTTCTGCAGACATGGGTGACATCATTTGTAACTTTTTAAGCTCTGAAGTTGCTTTCTCATTTGCCTCTTTAGGCATGCCAGATTTCTTTATTTCCTTTTCAAGTTCCTCAAGCTCATTTGATGCGTTATCAAGGTCACCTAATTCCTTCTGAATAGCTTTCATCTGTTCATTAAGGTAATACTCTTTTTGACTTTTCTCCATCTGATCCTTAACCCTACCTCTGACTTTCTGCTCAACCTCAATCATGTCGATTTCAACATCAATTAAACCAATGACATACTCTAGGCGTTCTTTGATATTAATTTGTTCTAATATTTTTTGCTTCTCTTCAAGTTTCAAGCTCATTTGTGCAGCGATGGTATCAACCAAACGACTCGGGTCATCTACACTAGAGAGTGAGGTCATGACTTCTGCAGGCACTTTTTTGCTCAGTTGAACGTACTGATCAAAGGCTGACATAAGAGAACGCACGAGCACTTCAGATTCAGCGGCACTCATTGGCGCTTCTTCGATGATATTGACTTCGCTGACAAAGAATTCGTCACCATCCGAAATCGACAGGACTTCAGCCCGCGAGCCGCCTTCAACAAGTATCTTGACGGTCTTGTCCGGCAATCGAATCAATTGAAGAATTGTTGCTACCGTCCCAAAATCAAACAGGTCATCGGGACCCGGGGCTTCGTTTTCAGGGTCCCGTTTAGCGACCAAAAGGACTTTCTTACCCTTATCATTCTTCTGCGCATAATCAAGAGCGCGAATCGATTTCTCAGTACCAATGAACAGTGGTTGTACGCCATGGGGATAGACCACCATGTCACGTAAGGTAACGATCGGTATGTTCTTTAAAACGGGCATATATTCTCCTGGTACCCTAAATTTTGCTTACGGTGCTGGAAAAACTTCCAGATTCCGCGCGGGAAGTGACGCTCTCAACAGATGGTTTCGCGCCTCTTCAAGTTTTCATCATCTTAATTGAACTAGTCACAGTTAATAACCATTTATTGAGCACTTTAATTCAATCTCGCACCAAATCTATTGATTGATCACGCAAATCTCTTTGTATCCCGATAAAAAATTCTTCTTTAACCATGAGGTTGAATTAATCTCTTCAGGAACAAAAAAGGGGCTGATGAGCCCCTTTTTTATCTACTCCACTGTTCCGATAGCAATCAGCTAAACGGGTCAGCCAATCCCACTACTCTGAGGACGCTTTTTGTTGCGGATCCTGGGTTTCGTATATCAAGATCGGATCAGAGGCGCCATTGATCACATTTTCATCAATAATTACCTTAGTCACGCTGCTCTCTGAAGGAATTTCGTACATAATTTCTAAAAGCACAGCTTCAAGTATAGACCTTAGCCCACGCGCCCCTGTTTTACGTTCCATTGCCTTATTTGCGATCGCAACCAATGCATCCTCTCGAAAATCTATTTCGACGTCTTCCATCTCAAACAGCTTTGAGTATTGCTTGGTGTAGGCGTTTTTGGGCTCTTTCAGAATACGGACCAATGCATCA
>ENA-OSET01005981-OSET01005981.1-sediment-metagenome-genome-assembly--contig:-NODE-5981-length-10061-cov-9.599559_pt1 | contig 10061 bp, 5 predicted proteins | sample MGYA00237882_ERZ534229 | MGnify/ENA primary metagenome ERZ534229 (study PRJEB26408, sample SAMN06266212) | sediment metagenome | isolation source: Hudson Canyon methane seep mesocosm | place: USA:Hudson...
CCCCATTTGTTTCCACTACAATCATGGGAACATTAAATTGCTGTAATAAGTCAGCACATTGTTTACATTGTTCGCGTATATCACCATGCATATCAACAGTGCGATGAATATAGATATGACCATCAGCACTAAAGAATACAATAGCAACTACTGAATCATCACCTTGTGATTTTGACGGTGATACATCCCAAAACGCACTAACACTTACTATCTGCTTATCACCAATTTTAGACCACCCAGAATTATTAGCAAAACCAAATTGTATTTCTTCTGTGTATTCAATACATTTTGCTGGGTCAAGTACACCATCATCAACCGAAGCTGGAATTAGTAGATATTGTGAGTAGAAATTACCTTTGGTTTTGCCTTGTAATTTTGCTTGTAAGGCTTTTTGTTTAAGTTCTTTTTGCTTTTTACCAAGTGGGTGAGAATAATTGTCGCCCTTTTAGCTAGTCCTGGTGGACCACCATCTTGAGGCATAGCAAAAGCGGTTGAAGCTAGTGAAAAAGCCAGCACTGTAGATGCCAACTTAATGGAGCTTGATATATTGATATTCATTTTATTGGATCGGTTGTCACTACAAATGAGCAAGGTAAGCCTACACGCGCTATTGGCACATTACAAAACATTACTGACCGTAAAAAAATTAAAATAGCTCTAGAACAACAAAAATTTGCTTTGGATGCGGCATCACTTGTGACTATGTGTGATCTTCGAGGAAAAATCACTTATGTGAATGATAGTTTTTGCCATATATCAGGCTATAGTCGCGAAGAAGTATTAGGCGAGAACCATCGAATTATAAATTCAGGCTTACATCCAAAATCTTTTTGGACAGATATGTTCAAGCAAGCCTCAACAGGAAAACCTTGGCGCGGTGAGATATGCAATAGAGCTAAAAATGGTTCGCTCTATTGGGTAGACAGTACCATTATTGGACTACTGAATAGTCAAGGCGAACTAGAGCAATATATTGCGATTCGCTCAGATATTACTGAACGCAAAAAGGCGGAACATGAACTACAAGAAAGTGAGCAGCGTTTCAGTTCCTTAGTGCACAATATTCCTGGGACGTTTTATCAATATGTATTTGAAAAAGAATGGTCGCTTTCTTTTATTACCGATATTATCGAGTCTATTACCGGATACTCTGCACTAGAATTTACCAATCACAAGTGTAGTTTTTTTAAAATCACTCATCCTGATGACATGCCAGCGGTCCTAAATTCCATAATGGGTGCAATTAAGCAGCATAAGCCTTATACAATCGATTATCGCATTATCCATAAAGATCAGTCGATTCGATGGATTCATGAACAAGGCATGCCTATTTATGATGATCAAAACCAAGCACTTTATCTACAAGGCGCTATTTTTGATATTACTGAAAATAAACAGGCAGAAATTGAATTAGAAAAAGCAAAGCAGCTTGCTGAGCAAGCAAACCAATTTAAAAGTGACTTTTTATCTAATATGAGTCATGAAATTCGAACACCAATGAACGCCATTATTGGCTTGGGCTACTTGGCTTTAAAAACAGATTTGAATACCCAGCAACACGACTATGTGAGTAAAATTCAAAATGCTAGCCATTCATTATTAAGCATAATTAATGATATCTTGGATTTTTCTAAAATTGAAGCCGGTAAATTGCACCTAGAATCAGTTGATTTCCAGCTAGATACTGTCTTTGAGAATTTGGCTGATTTATTCCGTTTTTCTAGTGAAGAAAAAAATCTGGAATTGATTTTTGATATAAGCCCTAAAATACCGGCTACATTGATAGGAGACCCCACTCGATTAGGCCAGATTTTAATTAATCTATGCAGTAATGCCATTAAATTTACTGATCAAGGAGAAATTGCCGTGGCAGTTACTCCAGTTAACCTTTCTGAACATAAAGCAGTTTTAAAGTTTTCGGTAACGGATACTGGCTGCGGCATTCCCGCCCATCAGAAAAACCAGCTATTTGAGTCCTTTTTTCAAGCGGATGCTTCGACTACACGCCTACATGGTGGCACTGGATTAGGACTGAGCATCTGTAAAAAATTGGTCACAATGATGAACGGCAAAATCGGTGTTGATAGCGAGCCAGGCAAAGGTAGCCATTTTTTCTTTTTTGCAGAGTTTGGGCTTGATCCATTGCACAACAAAGCTTATCAACTGCCTCAGCCTGATTTACGAGGTCTACGCGTGCTGGTGGTTGATGATAACGCAACAGCACGCAACATACTGCGCGATCAACTCGCTTCTTTGTCTTTTAAAGTGACCAGTGTTGCCTGTGCAAAACAAGCTTATAGTACCTTAAGAGAATCTGAAAAACCTTTTGATCTTATTTTGATGGATTGGTCTATGCCAGAAATTAATGGTTTAGAGGCGATCAAGTATATTAAAAACCAAATACAACTGAGTAAAATCCCAGCGATTATTATGGTGACGGCTTATGCGCAAGAAGAAGTAATCAATGAATCACAAGAAATTGGTTTAGAAGGGTTTATCGTTAAACCAGTAGCACCTTCTACTTTGTTTGATACGATTATCAAAGCACTAAAACCTAACCTAATGCCAGTTAAGCCTAATAATCGGATGGAAAATAAAAGTTTAAGTGGCTCTGTATTACTCGTTGAAGATAATAGAATTAACCAGCAAGTAGCAGAAGAATTACTTAAATCATTCGGGTTAAGTGTTGATATTGCAGTAAATGGTTTGGAGGCAGTTAATAAAGTATCACAGCGCTCTATAGCTTATGATGTTGTACTAATGGATATACAAATGCCTGAAATGGATGGCATACAGGCGACTAAGGAAATCAGGAAAAGCCTTCAATTTAAAAATTTACCTATTATTGCGATGACGGCTCATGCAATGATTGGCGATAAAGAAAAATCATTACAGGCTGGTATGAATGAACATATTACCAAGCCGATAAATCCTGAGGAACTGTATAGGGTTTTAGCTCACTGGCTCGTACATGACATTGAAAATAAGATGATACCCACTATTACATCACAAGATAGCTATATACTTTTACCGGATTACTCTGAAAATCTTGATGTTGAGTGGGGGTTAAAGCGCGTAGGAGGTAATCGAGCTCTATTTAGTAAGTTACTTAAAGAATTTTACCAAGATCACCAGTCAGATATTTCGCTGTTAGAGCAGGCGATTGCTGAACAGCGCAATCAAGATGTTAGTCGTATTATTCATACAATCAAAGGTGTAGCAGGAAATATAGGTGCAAGAAAACTACAGAAAAGTAGTCTTGAGCTTGAATCTGTTACAGCTAAGGGTGAAGATAATACGGTTACGTTGGCATGCTTTTATCAAGACTTTACCCGTTTGCTGGACGAATTAGAGCAATTTAGTAAGCAAGGCGAAGCAGAACAAAAACATGAACATGTACCGGCCGAACAACTCAGTAAAGAAATTAAGCAGCTATCTTTATTACTAGCAAACGGTGATGCTGAAGCCTTAGGCTATTTAGAAAAGATAAGAAATCACTTACCTACGCACAGCAGTCATCAAGTTCAGTTACTTGAGCAGGCTATTGAAAATTATGATTTTGACTTAGCTATTGGGCTATTAAAAGAAATAAGTAGGTAAGCCTACCTAAATATTTTTACTACAGAGAACGAAAACGACTGGGGCCTGTTGCGATGCAAGCATTGTTTTTCTCTACCCTCAGCCATTATATCTTGAGAGTCACCTGACTCCTGACTGTTAGCCGCTGATACTATATGCTATTGTTAAACAATCAATATCAGTGTACCTTACAACTTACAGGGATGGATAGATTGTTAAGTCTAAACAGTCTTCATAAACCATAATTATTCAACCGGTTAGAGTTTTATCTATGTACAAACCTAATATTTTGGTGGTCGATGATGAGCGTTTCTTTACTAGCTTAATTGCAGATATTCTTAAAGAAAGTTATAACATTAGCGTTGCAAGTAACGGCCTTGAAGCGTTAGATATAATAAAAAAAGGCAATACTGATCTCATTTTATTGGATATTTTAATGCCTGATATGGATGGCTATGAAGTATGCAGGCAACTAAAATTATCAGAAAGAGGGCACGATGTCCCAGTGATATTTTTAACAGTTAAAAATGAAATAGAGGATGAGCTTCATGGTTTTGAGCTAGGAGCCATTGATTATATTACCAAGCCTATTAGCCCTCCCATAGTTCAAGCTCGAGTTGCCACACATATTGCCTTAGCTAAAGCGAATGAACAATTAAGGCAGCATACGCTTGAATTAGAACTATTAGTTGCGGAAAGAACAGTAGAACTAAGCCGAGAAATTGCCGAGAAACAAAAAGCGTATGAAAAACTGCATTATTTGGCAAATTATGATCCATTAACCCAATTACCCAATAGGAATTTATTCAATGAGAGATTGGCGTATGCCTATAAATTAGCCAAACGAAATAGCAGTTCATTTTCCTTATTCTTGATTGATTTAGATCGTTTTAAACGAGTAAATGACACTTTAGGTCATCATATAGGCGATTTATTACTAGAGAAAGTGGGGGTACGACTGACAGCTTGTTTGCGTGGTGTAGATACCATCGCTCGATTAGGTGGGGATGAATTCACAGTTATTTTGAGTGCTGTCAAAAATAAAGAAAATACGGCGATTGTTGCAGAAAAAATAATTACATCTTTGGCGCGCCCTTTTGATATTCATGGTCACTTAATCCATATTGGCTCAAGTATTGGCATCACTTCGTATCCTGAAGATGGCGATGATTTCGATGCTATGTTTAAGCATGCCGATATGGCGATGTATGAAGTAAAGGAAAAAGGAAGAAACTCGTATGCTTTCTTCTCTTCAAACTTGACAGCCTATGTGAATCATCGCATGGAGTTGGAAAAAGATTTGCGTATAGCCTTGGATAATAGCCAGCTATATTTAAATTATCAACCTATTATCAGCCTGAAAAACAATACTATTTGCGGTGTTGAAGCGCTTTTGAGGTGGCGACACCCAACTTTAGGCCAGATCTCTCCAGAAAAAATTATTTCTATTGCCGAAGAAAGTGATTTGATATTAGCGCTAGGCGAATGGGTTTTACGCACAGCGTGTGAGCAGTTTAGTATATGGAAGAAGCAAGGCATAGATAAACTTCATATAGCTATTAATATGTCTACGCGCCAGTTTTGTGAGAAAATTGATAGTTATTATTTAGTTGAGCAGTTATTGCGTGAATTTGAACTTTCAGGTACTGATTTGCAACTAGAAATTACTGAAAATTTAATGTTGGAAGATTCCAACTTGGTCATGAAAATGCTATCTAAGCTTAGAGCTTTAGGCGTACAGCTTTCTGTTGATGATTTTGGCACTGGCTATTCTTCTTTAAGTTATTTGCGCCGCTTTCCAGTCGATATATTGAAAATTGACAGGTCTTTTATTCAAGACCTTAATCTGGGTTCTGGCGATGATGCTTTAGTAAAAGCCATTATTGCGATGGGGCAAAGTTTGGGCTTAAAAGTGATTGCCGAGGGTGTAGAAACCAAAGAGCAGCTTCAATTTTTACAGGCGCATGAGTGCGACATGGTGCAAGGGTATTATTTTAACAAACCAGTCGATGCTGGAGAAATTGAGAGATTGATTGCTAGACCTTTGTCTGATTAGGAATTACCACGTTTTATGGGAGCAATGTTAGCTAGTCGCATAGAGAAGCTAAAGCTACTCCCACAAAGTGTGCTTTTTTAATAAGTCCTATTTAATACAACGGCTCTTGATAAAAAATTAAAATCATACCAATCTGAAAAAAAGCAAATACTGAAACAAACCCCGCAATACTTTTTCCGGGCTGATCTAACTTAAGCTCTAGCCAGCGACCAATTGCCATAACCAGAGCGAACAAGCCCATAAAGGTATGCCCGATTTGAATTAAAAAAGCACTCTTTGCTTGAAACCCTATATGTGAATGAGTTAGCAACATCAAACCACCAACGGCACACAACAGAGGAAACACATAAGGTAATTTACTATCAGGATTACGCGTCATTCTGGCACGCAACTCCATTGTGCCTAATAAGAAAACTAATAAAGTCGCAATCCGGTGCTGTAATATCTCTCCATTTTCCAGCATGCTTTCCCAAAAACCCATGCTGCCATTCGGCCAAGTTTCTGCATCGGAACGTAATAGAATAAAAATACCTAAACCGATAAAACCAACCGGCCAATACCTTGCCCATACCAGCGATTTTTTATAAGAGAGCATCGCCAGCAAACTCATTGCAGTAACAAAAACACCCGCGATATTATGATTATAATCAGACCACTCAGTCGATGCGACAGACGGCATTTGATTAAGAATAGCCGTGCGCCCCGCTTCTCCTGCCAGTAAAGCCTCATGACTTGGTGAGCTAAGACGTGGTATACGCGGTGCAAAAGCATTTAACGCCTCCATCCACGTAGCCGTTAAGCCAGGGATATCAATGGCAGGTGGCTGCGAAGCAAGGCTTGCTGCGGTAAACAGTAAGGTAATTAAAACAAAGGTTTCTGCTTCAATATAATAAGGAACGCGATTGAATAAGGCATGAGAATTAGCAGATATTTTATACTCTAAAACAGCACGGCGATTTAACCAAGCAAAACCTAAAGCAATAGTCAGTAATAGTATTTTTACCAATAAAATATTGCCATAACCCGTACCAAAAAAACCATTTAAAGTCGTAATATAGCCAATAGCCATCGGTACACCTGAGATTAGGACTCCTGCAACAGCAACCATGCCGACTTTAGAAAACCGGTATAGGTACTCAACCCATAAACCCTCGGCAATTTGTTTTTCTCGGGTTAATTTCCAAATTAAAAGTATCTGAAAAACACCACCCACCCAAACAGCCGCAGCCAATTGATGTCCCGTCGTTAATGCCATTAATAGGATACGGTCTTCAAAACGGCCAGCCGCATGCACTAACCAAGCGCCAGAAATAATAAATAACAGTGCAAGAAAAGCTGCATTAACCCAATGCGTGCGTGAACTATTATTCTTGCGCAAATAAACATAACAATAAGCCGCAAATAACAACACCAAGCCCATGCGCGTGATACCACCGATAAATTGAGTCGTATCGGCAAACTCAGGAAACGGCCAACGATCTAAAATCGCAGTCATTAACCACACTTTCAAAACAATTTTAATTAATTGCACTAACGCTAAAGCAAATGCGCCCTTATAAATTAAAACAACACTTCGCTCTGTTAATAATTTATTTTGGCTTGTCCCCTGCCCCCACGGCTGCGCAACAAACAAACCCCATACGATCCCGCCAACAGCGAGCGCATAACAAATAAGGTCAATCCCGCCAATAATGGAGTCTAAAAAATCAGCAATACCTTCCATTTCAACTCCTTAAGGCTGAACAGTAAAATGGATAATATCATCAGTCAAATGTCCGTCTGCCGCGAAAATCCGATAATGTAAGGCATATTTACCCGCATCTAATGCAGGCATATCAACTAGCACAACGCCATGCGTATTACCTGCCTTTAATGGCAAAGCTTCTTCAATATCTCCAGTACGCACCAGAAAAATTTGCGACAAGCCCACTTCCACACTGGAGTTAAAATTCAATTTAACCTGGCTCGTTTGATGTGCATTGACCACGCCCACGCTCAATGAATGCTCAGTAACAACGGCATGCGCACTCAATTGAGTAGAATGAAACGAAAGTGAAAACAACAAGGAGCATAGGAAGCGGTTAAATAAATTCATAATAATTGATCGATAAAATGCCAAATATCAGCAATAACTAAAGCCGTTTATTTTATAACTGAATCTACACTGAATAAAGCTCCCATTTTATTTCAGATACCTTTACTGGGAAACCACCCCAATAAATAATTAATTAGTATTAACCCAAACACCTTATTAAGCCGACACATTTATGGTGATTGGCAAGATATGGATGAAGACGATCAAGAAAGCAACCGCGAAGCTATAAACCAAGAAGCGCGCATCTTTTCCGCTTATGTTTTTGGCGAGGTTAAATTTTGGGTAATTACTGAAGCGGATAGATCCAGTACAACGATTCTTTTGCCGGAAGAGTATTAAGCTAAATAGCCTCTCGATAGAGGTTTACTTTATTGGGAGGCTTTCCTTGTTAAGTTTTCGTTTTAGCGTAAATACCCATTGCACCTCAAACTACTTTACCTGAGACCTTATGCTTTTTAGCAGCTGTCAGCACCTTATCTGTCAATTCTTGCCTGCTCTTGTAGGATTTTACAGTTGAAGGGCTTTTAGTCGTAAGTCAAACTATGGATCTTTCAGTCCATAGTTTGTTGATTTTATACAATTCTCTGCAAAGCTGGATCTTTCAATTTCACCATTTTCTATAAGTCATTGATTATTATTATTATTCAAAAATATGTGCGTAAGAAGACGGGGGAGTCCCCCCCGTCTCGCTCAGTTTTTTGTGTTGAGGTAAAATTATAATTCTATAGTAGACCTCAATACCAGCAAGTTAAGCTCTAAATTATTGATATTAGTCATTTACAGTCCTAGCTAATTCAAGCCTTTCAACATTTTTAGTTTTTTAGTTTTTCGAAAAATAACTAATTTTAAGACTGGTTAGTTATTATAAATCAGCCTGTTACCCTTAACTTACTAACATTGACTCTGACCCCAGCTATTTTATCTGTAAGCGTTGTTCTTCAATAATATGATTAAAGATCTTTAAGAAAGATTTATCTCGTAAGGTGCCAGTATGACTGTTATTAAAACCATAAATTCGTGTGGCTTGTTGTTGCATTTTTAAGGGGATTTGGTTTTCAATACTAACGATGCCATCGCCACTGGAGTCCGTTAAATAAGAAAAAACTAAATGATAAGGCACGGTGCTGGGAATCTTCCATTGATTTAAGTCTGCTAAAAATTCACTATTGGGGGCTAAATCTCGCCATACAGGTAAAATGATAGGTGAGGTATCAACGCCCTTACCCGCGCTAACCATTCCTGATAATGGACTATTGATCGTCATTAATAGCTTGATGCTATTGGCTGATGCGGGGTGCTGTTGGTGATATTTTTTTAATGTAGAGCGGGCAACAAGCCCTCCCATGCTATGAGCAACAATAAATAAGTGCTTAGGCTGATATTTGTTTTGTAAATGTAAAATGCTTGTAATTAAGTAATCAGAGATTATATTGAGTCGTAGCCCACTCGGGTAATAAATTAGCCACGGTTGAAAATGGTTTCTATCTAAGCTCTCAATGGTTGTTTGCCAGTCTAAAGGGCCGCCATTAATGCCGTGTATGAATAATACAGGGATTTTATCGGCTTGATAATTTTCTAAGAAAAATAACCCTGCACCTACTTGCTCAATAAACTGGATAGGTTTCCACATACCGATTGAGTAGTTATCACGGTTAAATAAGGGGTTATTTAGCGCGGTTAATTTTCCTATATTGTTACTGGGTTTTTTTATCGCATGTTTATGCGTATATCCGGTATTTAATTGAGGTGTTTTTTTCGAGAGACTAAAAGCAGGAACGGTTGTTATTTGTCCTTGTTGAACAGTGACAGGAGCAGGTTGTCCAGTTTTAAGGCTTAACAGACCTTTATATTCAGGGACTTGGTATTCGCCGTCATGATTATTATCAAGGTAGGCGGCAAGATAATAAGTTCCGGGAAGGGTGTTAAATTGATATTCGCCTTTTTTATTGGCATGAGTAAAGTCGTTAGAGATATAGGTTTTATTGTTTAGATAATAGCGATGAACAATAATATTGCCTTGTTGGGGGCTACTCAATTGAACAATACCTTTAATATGGCCAATACTGTCTGCTTTTTGAATTTGTTGGGATATTTCCAACAAAGAGCAAGCATTAAGGGTCATTATTGAAAAAGCTAAAAAAAATAATTTTTTCATTGAGTTTTTTTATGTATAAGTAGGGAGATAAAAAGTTTTCTATCGGTTAAGAGAATAGAAATATGCATCTATGACAGTGAAATTAATACAGTGGCATAAATCAATGGCGCGTCTAGAATTTTTTCCGAGGAGAAATATTCCACCTCATCCAGTGCAACCAGAGAATCAATAATAAG
>ENA-OSET01005982-OSET01005982.1-sediment-metagenome-genome-assembly--contig:-NODE-5982-length-10060-cov-6.124712_pt1 | contig 10060 bp, 4 predicted proteins | sample MGYA00237882_ERZ534229 | MGnify/ENA primary metagenome ERZ534229 (study PRJEB26408, sample SAMN06266212) | sediment metagenome | isolation source: Hudson Canyon methane seep mesocosm | place: USA:Hudson...
TAGTTGAAAATGTTCGTAACGTTCTGCAGACGCTTACAGGACAGAATAACACAAAGGGTGATTTGCTCTCCCCCATCGCTCTAATCCACGCCGTCAGCCCAGATGGTTTTCAAGATATTTGGTAGCGACCCTATGGAATCTTATCATCCAGTTTTTGAGGCGACTGTCATACGCATTAACATTTTGAATATCGTAGACTCCAGCCAACACACGAACTCCTGCCGATAGATTCAAGGCACGGTGCGCAATACCGGCTTGACGTGCTGCACATTTGAGACTCGCGCTACCATCGGTGCATAGCACTGCGTCTGATGCAATGATTTACCCCAGAATAGGTGCCTCTTCACCCACCCCTTCCTCAATAAGACCAGAAAGTTAGCTCAAAATTTCAGATTCAACTATTAACGCAAACATAGCCTTTATAATTGGACTAAGCTGTCTTTGAGAAAGGGCTTTCTCAAAATATGATATTGGCAATGCGGTGAACATGTGCTAGCTAACTGTACAAAGCTAACTAATTTTGTTACTTTTTAATCTTGAATTTGTGGTTCAGCTTATGATGGCGTAGTACATTTGATCAATTTATAGGCATAGCCAATACGCTCCATACTCCCACAAGACCGGGTTATGTATTTTTTAATACATTTAGGAATGGATGGCTTAATTAATCTACCTCCAACTATCGAAGTATATAGACATGGATAAACTTAAATTAAATCAAGGTGACTTAAATGCATTAGCTCAATCAGAGATAGATGACGCTACACCGGAACGATTAGAATGGGGAACTTTGTGTTCAAACAGCTTAATACGAAAGGAAAATATTGATGAGGTGTTAATTTTGTTCAAAGGTTTGTCTGAAATGGAGATGCAAAAAAGGATTCAAATTATTTACTGGGAAGCAGCTGTTTATCACAAATACACTGATATAGTTGCTGAAAGGACGATAAACCTAGCAAAGTCAATAGATATTAACGATTGGATAAAGAGAGAGTTAGAAAGGATTGATTTATTGTTATATAAGGGATTAAATGATTTTACATGTAGATCTATTGTATTCCATTGTCCGAAAAAAGTTCCTAGCGACTATGAGTGTTTTTTGGATGGGAGCTGGTCTGATTTCTTTTGTTATACCGAGCTATTAGCATATAAACAAAATCAATTTAAAAGTCTCGTAAATTCTTTCGTTAAACAAATGTGGAAGGATAAGCAGGGAGTACATGAGAGTGATAACAACATAATTCCTGAAGAGGAAAAATATAAGGCTGTAGAAGAAGTGAAAATGCACGCCGTATGCGCAGGAACAAAGGCTCAGTATGATAAATTAGCTTCATTAGCATTCAAAACAGGTACTAAACATGGAAGGATGATCTTGAATAAAAATTTACAAAATACTATTAAGGCGACGTACCATAAATATAAAGAAGTCTATGTTAAGTCACTAGTTATTGATGATGAAGTTGAATTTTTTAATGAGAGATGGGTAACTGCCAGAAATTTACAGTCCCTTGTTTGGTATAAAAAATATTTACTCAGCATTCACTTGAATGGAATTAAGTTTTTGGATGATTATAGTTGGGATGTTTTTTTTAGTGATGAGCTCGTTCAAAATATTGAAACAACCACTGTTAATAAAGAAAAAAAAATAAAAAGTCTCCTATTTAAAAAAACTAAAAAAATACATGATTTAAGGCCTGAGCTTGAAAAAGCGTATTTAAGCTTTTTTGAAAAATACAGAAGGAAGCCTACTTATCACGATTTACTGGAATACATCCCCCTAGCATTTACAAAAGAATTCGAAATTATGAATGTGAGAAATCCAGGGGGCAAGGTTACTGAGTTTACAATGCTTGGAAGGCCAATGACTAAGGTTAATCTTAAAGGTCGTGTGGATTCAATGGAAAAATGTCTTAAGATAGTGTATGAGTGACTTTGCCCCAATAATTCATAACCTGTGGACAAACGTACTTTCTTTCCTGTTTTTATTTTTAAATAATCCTCCATAGTATCTGAGAAAAAATGCACTATACCCAAAAAGACTAGAACCCGTACACAGCAAATAGCAAGCCCTAGTTCGTCCTATGCTCGGCTCAACTCAGCCCAAGAGCTGCTCCGTTTGAGCTTATCTCACTGACTTAACGGCTATCAGTATAAAATTTTAGGAGCCCTCGCATGCTATCGTACATTCGAAGTAACCATTAAAATACCATTAAGATTTCTGTAAGTTATTGATTATTTTCGAACGGACCCTTTTTTCCTAATTCCGGAATGCTTTCACATCATCTATCTATTATATAGGTCGGGTTTGGATAATTCCCTGACGCCTACTGCGAACTAAAAATCTATTGTTCCGTTTCCGTGATTTTCAATACTGAATGTGGCTCTAGGTGACAATGATTGAGAAAATTAGACAATTCTGTCAATTCATGTTGTGGCTGAGCCTGCAGGGTAAAGGGTTAAATAGCAACCAACCAAATAGTAAACGCGTCAACATTTTACGCGAAACCTAAAGTAGATCCCTCTCAATTTAGGAGAGAAAAACTAGTTGGCAGTTAATGCCTTCATCTCCCGAAGTTGTCTGTGTACCTGCCACTTCACCATACCACCGTAAACTCGGCCCTGGCTACGTAGTCCCTTCCCCTGTACTCCTTCAAGGAAAGCACCCCAGAATATGTATAAATAACATAAATAGCATTTATAGAGGAAAAAACAATTTTTCCGAAGTATCATTTTTTTTGTTCATTAACTATTAATGCCAGGAGGTGTCGAATGCAATCGATGGAAAACCCTTTAAAGGAAAAGAATTGCTTATCGGAATACGTTCCCAAAGATCAATTCTCATCGTCTATAGATTGTCCTTTGAGTACCTCTGAGTTTAATTGGTTATTTAAACGACGCAACAGCAATGGTTTTGCTGATGCTTTTATTAAATTCAGTGCTAGAGGATTTCTTGTGCATATTCCGACATTTATCGAATGCTTGAATACTAAGAGAGGATCATAAGCTCTGTTGTATCAGATCTACTGCGTGAAGCGAATTTCCGGTTAGGATAATCGGGCACAGATAATCGTTATCGCATAGTCATTGCGACGGATAAGTTGATGCTATAAGGCGCATGAAGAAAACTACAGTGAATTTTAATATTTTTAATTATTTCAAGCACCGAATTTACTTCTGTGCTGTTTCCTTTTGTGGAGAAAATGATGAGTAAAAAATCAGCGAAAAAAATGAAAAAGACAGATCCAAACGTTAAAAAATCAATAAGTAATTTCGGTGAGATAGCTGACAATGATACTGTTGATGATTTGGAAAATGGGGCTAAGACGTTATCAAAAAAATCAGCGAAAAAAAAGAACAAGATAGATCCAAACGCTAAAAAACCAACGAGTAATGTCGGTGAGATATCTGACAAGGATATTGTTGACGGTTTGGTAGAAGAGGCTAAGGAATTATCACAAACAATAGATTCCAATAGCAATAAGTTGCACATTATTTATTGTCAGCTGGTAAGAAAAAAAGCTTGGGAAGTGTTGAATATTAAAAAAACTCAGCTAGTAAAACATATAAGTTGCGACGAGTTCTGTCTAGATTATCAATATAGTATGCTGCATACAGCAACTATTGAAGAAGAGCTTGGTTTAGAAATAGGGTCTTTAAAAATACAGTTTGGGAAAGAATTGAAAAAAGTTAAAAAACCAAAGTATCGTCAAAAGGCTTGGGATTTTGCATGCGAAGAAGCTAAAGGAGAGGAATACGTCAAGAAGAAGCATATTGAAGAAGGTGTTGCAATGGCTTTAGAACAGATGCAACAAGATTCGGAAGAAGGCTTAAATAAGCAAGTTAAAATTAAAAAACCTGTTGCAAAAGTTGAGAGCTATAGTTATGAAAATGTTGTTTCTGCCTACAAAAGGCTAAAAAGTATCTTCAAAAAAGGTGAGAAAGACTTGATAGTTAACATCCTTACAGGGTCTGAAGAGTATAGAAATCTACTTATGACCTTGTGTTCAGACTACATGACAGCTGATGATAGGAAAAAGCTCATAACATTGATTAATGTTGAGCAAGAATAACTCAAAAATTGTATAGGCTATTGGGCTGCTATGACTAAATATAAAGTCATAGCAGCCTTTTTTTTACCGATTACATTTTTTCGACACGTGTCGAAAAAAAGGCTCCTTATGAAGTTACACCATCAAGTAAAGTTTAGTCTTGCTAATTCATTCTGGGATGCCAACCCAGTCAATAAATCGTTACCCATTGCTAAATTTCAGCAACTTTTTGAATATCCTCAGAAAGGTTACAAAGAAAAAGCTAACGTCTTTTCGTTTGCTGTTTTTGGAAAGGATAAGAATAACAACGAGAATTTGCGATACCGTGAAAATGTAAAAGAATACACTGGACTGGTATTGGATATTGATAATGACAAAGATAATTATGTGTCATATGCAACAGTTAAAAAACGGTTGCAAAAATTTCTAAAAAATCATGCCTTTATTATTTATACCTCATACAGCTCTACCCCTGATATTAATCGCTTTAGGATTGTAATATTCTTTTCAGAACCGATACGACCAGGGATACTTAAGTCTATTCATAATTATGTTGCTGAGAAACTAAAGCTGGGTGATTCCATTGATTCATCGGGATACGCAGTTAGCAGACCCTTTGCTTTTCCTGTTTGCCAAAGGGGTCGATTGAGTGAATATAAGTATTATATTAATTCTAAAGCAACGCATTGTTTTAACCCAAAATCTATCCCAGCATCAGCGATTCAGGATGAAAGTAGCAAGGTAAAGAAAAAGACTAAAAACTCAAAAATAACGAGTAGATTCAAATATGAAACGGTCGATTTGGATGCGCACAGCATAGACTTAAAAACCAAATTACTTATTAAGAGTGGGGATGCCTCAGCATTTAATGATGATCGCTCACGTCTAGGTTACCGTGTTATTAAGCACTTAATAGAAAAAGACTTATCAACCAATGAAATTGGGTCTGTTTTACTTGACCTAAATTACGGAATCAGTGAACGTTTTATCGATAAGGGAAGCCTGTGGACGATTGAAGATATTGAGCGCATAAGAATAGACGAAGGAACGGTTCCTGCTTATTTCCCACGAAAAAAAGAGCAGGACATTGATGATGCTTATGCTGAAATGGAAAAAATAATAAAAAAATGGTTAATAAAACCTGTTGATTATAAAGCTATAAAAGCGCCGGCAGGTTCAGGTAAAACTGTGATTATTAATCAAGGAGTTAGTCAAAGTAAGTTTAAGACGATTGAAATATACGTTTATGACCATAAGCTTGCTCAAGAATACCGCACTCAATTAATTGACAATGGAATGGATCCATATCAGGTAGAAGTAATGCGTGGGCGAACACATCAACAAGAGCAGGGAGGGTATTTGTGTGAAAGGCATGAGGTAGTGGATAAGGCCCAGCGTAATGGTATTAAAATTTACAATGCTTTCTGTCGTAATCAAGGGGACGACTGTGAGTTTGCACGCAACTGCCAATATTTAGCACAATATGGAACAGGTACAAAAATTAGGATTTATACCCATGCACACTTAGTCTTAACGCGTGGGGCACTTGAAACAAACTTTCCAGATTTAGTGATTATTGACGAATCCTTTTTTGATAAAGTGATAGATCTAAATGAAGTGGTTTTTGAATGGCTGTTTGACTATGTGAAGCCCTATATTCTTGCTAGGGGTATAAGTCATGCATTAAAAAAAGGAAAACCTTTGCTTGGCTATTTACGCAAAAAATTTGGTAACAAAATAGATGTGCTATTAACTGATGCAATCAAAAGTTTACCAAAGACGGTTCATGCCATTCGACCTAGTATGAGTGATAGAGACATTGTTTCTCAATTAAACCCAGAAAATAAAAAGGTTCAGTCGGTCAAAGTATTACTGGAAAATTTACAACAAGAAATAATATCGTATCCTTCGCGTAAAAAATCGATAGTCGTTAGATACAGTGGTAAACATATTGATGTTGCCAATCGAAAAGATATTACACGTTTTACCAAAACGGATGACAATGGAGAAGAGCTGAATGCGCCTGTCTTATGCATTGATGCCGACTTTTGTAAGGAAATAATGCAACATATTTTGCCCGGTATTAAGTCTAAAAGTTTTGCAATAAGAAGAAATGCAATAGTGACTCAGGTATATAGTCATACGGGAGCAAAAACGCGACTTATTCCACGCAAAAACGCGTTACCGGACTCTGATGAGGTCATTGAAAGTAAAAAACAAATTGAAGAAACGCAACAGTTTATTGATTACTTACAGGCTAGGCATAATAGTGTGTTAATTGTTACATATAAAGAGCTCATAGACTCTAAGTTGTTTTCTATTCCTGAAAATTCTGAGATTATTCATTTTGGTGGCCTTAGAGGGCAAGATAAATATAAGGATCTAGAGGCCGTCGTTATTATAGGTCGGCATCAAATACCTTTGCATGCAGTTGAAAATAAAGCGGCATGCCTATTTTGGGATAGTGAAGAGGAATTGCAATTGACGGGAGAACCGGAATGGGAGACGCGAGGGTATCGTTTAAGTAATGATGAAAATATAAAAGGTGTAAGTGTTATGGTCTGTAAAGATAAGCGAGCACAGTTGGTTATGGAGCAAAGTCGAGAATCAGAAACGCTGCAAGCCATAGACCGTATAAGGATGATACATAACACGGCGCTTAAACATATCTATATATTATCTAATATACCATTGGATATTGATATAGATAGGACAATCCATTGGAAGGACCTGAAAAAAGGGGGTGAAAGGATAGAATTGCTTTTGCTGAACGATGTTGACTCTGTCTTTCCATTATCCCCAAAGTATTTGTATGAAAATTTCTCAGATGTTTTTAAGACATTAAGTGCTGCAAAAGGTTGGGTTACAGAATTCATTAAGTCAGGTAGTACATCAGGAAAAAATAGAGAATTTTTCTATAGTTCGCTTTTGGATAAAACATTTCATTTATACCGGTATAGGATTGAAGGAACTAGCGGTCACCTTAATAAAGCATTAGCGCCTATTAACCTATCCCCGGATGATGTGGAATATCAGTTAATGAATTTACATGGAAAAGAAATTAAACTTAAGTCCCCTTTTCCAGTGTTAAGACGCTTTAAAGATTTACAACCGGATATACATGAGAATAGTGGGTATAGTCTAGAATACGTTGAATATAATGAGTGTATTAAATTTTATTAAAATATACCTGTTGGGTTGGTATATTGATCTTAACTAGGTTACTTAATTAATATTAATTATTTACTCAAGGTGTTTATTATTTTTGTTTGTTACAAGTTTATATTTTTAGCTTTGTAAGCTTACTAGTGCCACGTTGAAAATATACCAATCAATAATTATCAAAAGATAATGGTGGCTTTGTTTTTCAATTATAATTATTAAGTTAAATCTGTGTTTACATTGAATTGCTAAGTGAGTATTAAAATAAATTAGTCTCTATTGATTTAAAGATCCCTGGTTTAAGTTTTATATGATAAATAACTGATATGTTTATTGCTGCAATAACGTGGTTTGTCGGTAGGAATAAGTGTGTAGTTGACTTTATTTAAATGGATGGTAAGTGTACCTGTTTCTTTAAAAGTTTAGATAGCACCATAATTAGGGTTATCGTTTATGTTATTAATTTTGTATGGCTGTAATGGTTTGTTGGTTAACAGAGTAAATTGGATAATAAAATTCGGGGGCAACCTCTCACATTTTAAAGTTACTTTTTCTATTATATTATTTATATAGGAATTCTAACCTTTGATTTGGATGATATTTCCCCCGAATTCACGTACCCCCCTACGAGAGACGAACGTCTTTGGTACAAAGTTGATAGGTAGCAACCATCAATACAAACACACAGAGGATTAACACAGGCATGCAAAATGGTGTGATTTAAGCTGTTTGTACTACAACCGTAAATGGTTTAAAAAAAACCATGAAAGATAACGTTTTATGTAGAAACATCTCAGGACGCAGTACGGAGCATCACCTGTTACACATAAAGCAATCAAATTGTAATATGGCAGTTTACGCAAAAAATGCTGGTTTTTTGTAACGAGACAAACGGTTTGAGTCTTTCGTGACAGAGTTAAATGTGGTTTTGTTTTGTGAGTTTTTTATAGAAATTCATTTCGTTGCTACAGGTGAGTGTTTCTGATCATCAACCATGAAAAAATATAAACTCTCAATTATTTTAATGGGGAATTTAATTTTATAACTAAGTCAAATTGTGATTTTGAAATTATTGTATAAGTTGACTTGTTTAAATAATTAGTAATATCAACTTACCTGATTAATTTATAAATTTACGTGGTTATCTTATTAATTATTACCTGCTACCTGAGCTGATTAGTTTTGGTTAATAATAAGATAATTGGTTATGGGTATTATATTAATAAATAAATTGAATAAGGGGTTGTAAGGTTGATGGTTACATATTATAATAAGCCATGCTTTCGAAGGTGGTTTCTTTTAGGGTTGCATGTTTTGCTTGTGTAACAGTATAAAGGAAACCTTCGGTGGGTCGTAGTTAGGATGTGTTGATAGTAAGCAATAATTTCAAGGTCTACTTTTTGTTATTTTTATGGTCTTGTTATATTGTTTATATGGAATTGATTTATTCTGATTTTAATTTCTCTTTGGTTTGTAGCTGACCTTATTTAAGGAAATAGGCGTCGCTATCAAGAATTCTTAGAGGTTACTTATTTAAAAGTAAGTGATTATTCGTTCTTATTAAAAAATAAGATTTAATAATCGGCTGAAAGGCCGTTGTTTAATTTTATTGGAGTAATATTATGAGGCTTAAACCAATAGGCTTATACCTTCGCGCTTACAGAGATGAAAAAGATCGCTGTGGATGTAGACAAATTACGCCTTTATTTAAAACATCTAGGAATATAACTGATATCAAAGAGTTGACTCCTGGACAATTAAATAAAATGACTGCACTTGAGCAATGTAGTTTTATGGATTATTTAGGTGAAGTTGGGGTTAAAGTTGGGAATAAGAATAAGCGATTAATGCTTAATAGTGGTATAGAATCGGTTTTTAATGGGGTTCATGAAATGCTTGATGATATGAAAACGGGTAGTGCTGATTCAGCATACATCAACAGCTCAGGTATCGATTTTCAAAAGTTATTGGATCTTCATTCGTTATTGCTTAAGGTTATTGAAGTGAATAACAAGAAGGGCTATTTTAAGCCTTCTAAGTTGTCAAAAACTTTCGAAGATGACCCTTATTCTGATGATTAAGAGTCATAGGGGGTAACCCTAATACTACCTTGTGACAGGAGGAGCGCTAATTTAATGCTCCTTCTGTTACTTTTAGTAAAGTAACCAGCAGCCTGAATTCAGGTAGATTCATTTCATGTTTTTAGCAAACATTGCTGTCCGTTCTGGATTGTATATAAATCACCAATAAACCGTCATCAAGTGGTTGATATATAACGTAAATATGTTATTCTAACCACGGATTAATAGGAATTCGCTCAGGATTCCATGCTGTCCGCTTTCTACTGCCTATTCCACTATATTGCTCAAAACATGCTGTCCTTACAGCATAGCTATGCCTGAATAGGCTATATACACTCACAATCTGCACAAATGATGCTTAGTCTTAATTCAGCATCAGGCATTCCTACGAGAAAAATTTATGAAAATCACAAAACACACAAAGTCGTTAGTGCTGATTAATCAGCTAATATCAGTGCTGGAAAAGGAAACGGAGTCACTGGACACAGATTTTTTTGACCAGGTCATTCTTAATTTCCGCGACCCAAATTACAGCTCAGAGGCTGGCGGTTTCCACCCGGTTGAAATCAGTCTTACTGCAACCGGTGACTTGCAATACATTACCGACTTTGCCTACGTTGGAGCGGGTGAAATGTCCGAATTAGAAAAGGAATTAGATTTCGATTTTAGCCTAGCCCTATTTCAGCAATACGGTCATGACTATTTGATTACCGAGGGTGCTGAGCTATTTAAAATCTGGCAGGAAAACTTTTGTAGTTACTACCATAG
>ENA-OSET01005984-OSET01005984.1-sediment-metagenome-genome-assembly--contig:-NODE-5984-length-10059-cov-3.051292_pt1 | contig 10059 bp, 5 predicted proteins | sample MGYA00237882_ERZ534229 | MGnify/ENA primary metagenome ERZ534229 (study PRJEB26408, sample SAMN06266212) | sediment metagenome | isolation source: Hudson Canyon methane seep mesocosm | place: USA:Hudson...
TTTGATCACAACCCAGCGGCAAGTAAATATTCTGCAAAAGCATCTAACATGATGGGCTTAACGGCTGAAATGTTAGCAAAAATGCACGGTATTTCACGTCAGCAGCAAGATGAGTTTGGTGCACGTTCACATCGTCTAGCGCATGAAGCGACACTAGCGGGTAAGTTCAAAAATGAAATTATCCCTGTTGAAGGTCATGATGAAAATGGTTTCAAAGTATTGATTGAAAATGATGAAACTATTCGTCCAGAAACAACAGTAGAATCTTTAGGTAAGCTGAAGCCAGCATTTAACCCTAAAGGTGGTACGGTTACAGCGGGTACTTCTTCGCAATTGACTGATGGTGCCGCAGCAATGGTACTAATGTCTGCTGAGAAAGCCGAAGAGCTTGGCTTAACGCCACGCGCTCGTATTGTCTCAATGGCTGTTGCAGGTTGTGATCCAGCTATCATGGGTTATGGCCCTGTTCCAGCAACTAAGAAAGCGCTTAAGCGTGCTGGTCTTAAGATTGAAGATATTGATTTCTGGGAACTTAACGAAGCATTTGCGGGTCAATCTTTGCCTGTAATGAAAGATCTTAAGTTGACGGATGTAGCTGACGAGAAAGTAAACTTGAAAGGTGGTGCGATCGCGTTAGGTCACCCACTAGGTTGTTCAGGTGCGCGTATCTCAACAACTTTGTTGAATGTCTTGGAAGAAAATGACGGTAAATATGGTGTTTCAACTATGTGTATCGGTCTTGGCCAAGGTATCAGTACTGTTTGGGAACGTCTATAGTAGGTCTTTTGGGAAGTGTGTTTTAGCTAGTATAGTTCTAGGTAGGCACGTTTTGAAATAGACCGGCTTTTAAAAAACCGCAGCTTAGTCTGCGGTTTTTTTATTGTTGTTACGAGATCAAAAGCTAACTTTTTTGTCCTTGTCTATTTCTTCCGGTTTTGTTTCTGTTTTTTTAATGTCTTCAATTATGACTTTGTTGGTTTTTTTAACTTCGTTTAAAAGGTTTGTTAATATCTTTATCCTATTGGTCTTTTCATCTTGTTCAAGAAAAGAGCTTTTTATCACTTCCCTAGCTTGCTTAATGTGCATTTGAGCCATTGAAATATCGTTGTTGTCACCACAGCATTGTGCTTGATGAAGGTGGCTGTTGACTGTGAGTCCTAGTCTCAGCTTTTTCAGGTGAGTGCCAAAGGCTTGGCTTTTTTCTATCGAAAGTTCGCCTCGGTTTCGGTATATGTCAATAAGTTTGGTGATTTGGCTTAATTGGAGTTGTGATTGGTTGAGTTCATTTTCTGTTTCTAAAAAATCCTGCGCTTCATTTTCACGCTGCCCACATTTAAATTCTTCTAGGCGCTGCTTTTGGATGTGCAAATTATCCATAATTGTTTGATCTTGTGATGCTAGGTTATGGGCTGACTGTAATGCGCTCACAACAAGGCTTTGTAATTGAGTAATTAATGAAAAGTGCGGGTCTACTTTTAAAAGCAGAGTGATATGGCTAATGACTTCATCTGACTGTTGACGATATTTGCTGATTTTTTTTTGTCGTCTAGCCATAGCTTGTTGACGACTATAGCTGATGCCACTGACTAGCATTGATAACACAATAAGTGCTGAGATAATTGCGATGATCACGGATGATGACATAGTTTTATTATTTGACCTTAAATATAAAATAACGACGACTTCAATAAGTGTAGCAAAGGTGATGAAAGCGTCTTCTATTTAGTGAAAATAAATAAAAAAATACAAATTTTATGAGAAGTAATTGTAATTTTTTTTAAAAAAAATATTGCAATCACTTGACCCCTTGGCTACAAATCAATATATATGTCGCCTGAGTTAATTCATCAATACGATTAGAAAACCGCTGTATTGGTTTGAAATTGCGCAAAATTTTTAGCTGTTATTTTAAATTTGGAGTCTTATGGGTAAGTCCCTTGTTATTGTCGAGTCACCAGCAAAAGCCAAGACAATCAATAAATATCTAGGTTCTGACTATATCGTTAAGTCGAGTGTTGGTCATATTCGTGATTTACCAACGTCCGGTGGCGGGTCTACGTCAAGTCCTCAGGAGCGTGCTAAACAAGCCGCAATTACGCGTAAGCTTAACCCTGAAGATAAAGTGAAGCATAAGGCGAAGAAAGCAAAAGAGCAGTTGATTGCCAGAATGGGCATTAATCCGGAAAAAGATTGGGCTGCACGTTATGAAATTCTTCCCGGCAAAGAAAAAGTGGTGTCAGAGTTAAAAAAACTAGCCAAAGATGCCGACACTATCTATCTCGCAACGGATTTGGATAGAGAGGGAGAGGCTATTGCTTGGCACCTAAGAGAAGCGATAGGTGGTGATGATAGTCGTTACCGTCGTGTCGTCTTTAACGAGATAACCAAAAAAGCCATTCAGCAAGCTTTTGAGGCGCCTTCTGAGTTAGATCAGGCGCGCGTTGATGCACAGCAGGCAAGACGTTTTCTAGATCGTGTTGTCGGCTTTATGGTTTCTCCCCTGCTTTGGGCTAAAGTTGCTAGAGGGTTGTCAGCAGGACGTGTACAGTCGGTGGCTGTACGATTGATTGTTGAGCGTGAACGTGAAATCCGCAGCTTTATTCCTGAAGAGTTTTGGGAAATGTTTGCTGATTTAAAAAATACAGATAAAGAACAGGTTCGTTTTCAGGTTAACCGTCTTCAGGGTAAGAGCTATCGGCCTGAAAGTGAAACTGAAATAAAGGGGCATTTATCTACCCTAGAGAAAGAAGCGTTCAAAGTAAGTAAGCGGGAAGACAAGCCGACTAAATCAAAACCAAATGCGCCATTTATTACTTCTACCTTACAGCAGGCAGCCAGTACACGTTTGGGGTTTAGTGTAAAGAAAACTATGATGCTTGCGCAGCGTTTATACGAAGCAGGTTACATTACGTATATGCGAACAGATTCAACCAATTTAAGTGTTGATGCCGTAAGTGCTTGTCGTGAATATATAGAGGAGCATTACGGTACGAAGTATGTTCCGGATGAACCGCGTCGATATTCAAGTAAAGAGGGGGCTCAGGAGGCTCACGAAGCCATTAGGCCATCAAGCGTGACTGTGTTGGTGTCAGGTATTAAAAACCTTGAAAAAGATGCAGAGCGGCTTTATAACCTGATTTGGCGAAACTTTGTTGCTTGTCAGATGGTTAATTCTGAATTCCTAAGTTCATCGATAGAAGTGACTGCGGGTGATTTTCAGCTACGAACGCGTGGTCGTGTGATGAAATTTGACGGTTTCCTTAAAGTGATGCCGGTAAATAGCAAAAAAGATGAAGACGTTACCTTGCCTGATATGAAAGTGGGTGATGTGCTTTCATTAGATTTGCTAGAACCAAAACAGCATTTTACAAAACCTTCTCCTCGCTTTTCTGAAGCCGCCTTGGTTAAAGAGCTTGAAAAGCGTGGTATTGGTCGGCCTTCTACTTATGCTGCAATTATCTCAACCATCCAGGATCGTGGTTATGCGCGAGTAGAGAATAAGCGTTTTTACGCTGAAAAAATGGGCGATATCGTTACAGGGCGTTTGGTGGAATCTTTTGAAGATTTACTCGACTTTAATTTTACTGCTCAGATGGAAGAGCAATTAGATGACGTCGCCACCAATAATAAAGATTGGAAAACTGTCCTGAATGATTTTTACAAGGGCTTTACCAAGCAGCTTGAAACAGCGCAGGCTGCAAATGATGGTATGCGTGAAAATTTGCCTACTGAAACGGATATTGCTTGCCCAGATTGCGGCAGAAATATGCAAATCAGAACTGCAAGCACTGGGGTGTTTTTGGGGTGCTCTGGTTATTCTTTGCCACCGAAAGAGCGCTGTAAATCAACTATTAACCTGGTTTCTGGTGATGAGATTGCTAGTATTGATGATGACGAAGGTGAGTCGCGCTTATTACGCCAAAAGCACCGTTGCTCGATCTGTTCAACTGCAATGGATAGTTATCTTATAGATGAGCAGCGTAAGCTTCATGTGTGTGGTAATAACCCGGATTGTTCAGGTTTTTCTGTTGAGAAAGGTGAATACAAGATTAAAGGCTATGATGGGCCTGTTTTAGAGTGTGATAAATGCGAGTCCGAGATGCAGCTTAAAACAGGGCGTTTTGGCAAGTATTTCGGTTGTACTAATGAGGAATGTAAGAATACCCGCAAACTGCTTCGAAGTGGGGATCCTGCGCCACCTAAAATGGACCCTGTGCCAATGCCAGAGCTGGTCTGCGAGAAAGTAGAGGATACCTATATCTTGCGTGATGGCGCTGCTGGTTTATTTTTAGCTGCTAGCAAGTTTCCAAAAAACAGGGAGACACGTGCGCCACTAATTTCTGAGCTTTTGCCTCATAAGGATGAGATTGATCCAAAATATGCATTCTTGTTTTCAGCGCCAGTTGAGGACTCAAAAGGTAATCCGGCTATTGTTCGTTTTAGTCGAAAAACCAAAGAGCAATATGTGATGTCTGAAGAGAAGGCAAAAGCAACAGGTTGGACTGCGCATTATGCTGATGGGAAATGGACTGAAACACAGCCTAAACCTAAAAAGGCTAAGGCGAAAGCTAAGCCAAAAGCAAAAAAAGAAAAGAGCTAGATAAATACTGACAGGCAAGCTCATTTATTTTGCTTGTCAGTATTTGTTGTGATGCACTTAGTGTGAGTGAGTTTTTAGTATCGAGGGGCAGAGACGTTACGCGTTTCACGGAGAAGAGGCTTTGACGTAATAGGGGGCTTTCAGAGCTTCACTTGGAAGTGAGATAGTCTTAATATTGCCGTGTCTGTAGTCTCATATCTGCTCACCGTCATATCTGTAGTCTTTTGAGTCGGTATTCATGTTTTTGAAGAGAGGTGTAGTCCTTGTAATATTGGATGGGATGGATTCTTGATTACGTGGTCTAAAACAAAAGCAAACCAGGCGCTAGAGTAACTCATTATAATGAGTTACTCGTTATTAGATACTTGCTGGTGAGTGATGGAGATCGAATATGTAAATCCTTTTTGCATATCCTCTGCAGGTGGTCTTGGGTAAGGGCTCGCGTTATACGCATTTTGCTTCGCCAAAATATCAATCTCTTTTATTCCGCTAGATCGTGTGATTTTTGCATTTTTTATCGCCCCATTAGGCAGAAGTATTAGTGTGACCTCAAAATTTACTTCCCTGTTATTCTTGCCTTTAGCTTTGATAAATTTATGGAACTGGTCATAAAAAACAGCCCTAGAGAGAATGCTTCTAAGCGAAATTTCGTAGTCAGTTAATTCTTTGTTTTGCTTTGTTGAAATCTGTTGTACTTGTGCTGTCGCATTTTGTTTCTTGAAGATATTCATTATGCCTTGGTTTGCTTTCTTGGCGCGACTAGTTTGGGATTGTTTGTTGGTGCTCATGCTTGGGAATTCAGGCGACAAGGGTTTGTTTTGAGGCGGGTTTTTGGTGTTATTTGTCTTTGAAGAGTGCTTTTTTTGTTTGTTCTGTTCTTGAACTGTAAATGTAGAGGTTTCCAGGCTTGCTAGGTAGGCGTTTGCTGCTGCTGAATTGGCTGTCTGGGACTGCGCTTGCTGCATTGCTATGCTGGCTCGAGAGCCTGTTGAGATGGTAACGGTTGGGACGGTGCGATATTCTTTGTCTGTTGGTTGAGATAGGAATAGTGCGATAACTAACACGGTAAGTATGTGTAGGCATATTGCTGCACAAATAGCGATACTAATACTAATAAGTTGCTCGGAGGGTTCTGGCTTCATTCTAGGTGGGTTATCTGAAGTAAATTGATATGTCTGAAGCCTGTTGTTTTGTTGTATGTTTTGCTAGTTAAGTTTTCTAAGTTAGGTTGTGGCTTTTTGTCTGAGGCTTGATGTTAGTGCGTTCATGGCGCGATCAATCATTAAGCCTTGTTCTAAAATAATCACCTGTTTCTTGCTTAGGTCGCTTGCAAGCTCTACTTTAGATTTTTCAATGGCTTTTAAGCCCATTCGATTTACGAAAATATAGCAGTCTGCTTCGGGTAGTTTGCTGGAAAGCTTGCAGCGATAGTTGTTGCCGTTTAATAATTTAAATTCGAGCCATGTTCCTATTTCAATATTATCAACCTCGTTAAGGTACTCTTCTAATTGGCTGTCTTTAGAGTCCATTTGTTTTTGAACGGCGCTTTTTTCAGTTGAAGAAGCCTTTTTTTGCAGGTTAATAGGGTTTCGAACTTTGCTGGGAAGCTCATCAGAGCCTTCAAATGAGCTGTTTTTGAAGGAATTTGTTAAAGCTGTTCGGATTGTGACGAGTGTTGTATCTAGTTCGGATGTTTTGTATGAAACATCTTCAAGGCCTGATCTAAGGTCTTTGAGTAGCTTAGGGGCAACGGTGATCCAGCGTTGTCTGTCCTTTTGTGCTTTAAGTGGTTGTAAGCACCAGATAAGGTCTTCGGCTACTTTGTTTGTGTTTAGCCATTGATGTTCTTGTTCATCTTTCAAAAAGGCCAGGAACATAACGCGGCTCCAGCCCTTGTTGAGGGTCTCTAAAACAAGGTCTGGGATTGGATGGTGTGTATTAATGATAAGTTGATGTAAGCTCTCTTCAACTGACTTTTGGGCTTGTCGAGACTTAATTAAGCCTTCTTCTGCTTCTTTAGTTCGTTGTTCTACAAGTTTGGATCTACGGTCTTCCTTGTTGATAAATTGTTTGAACTCTTTATTTAATTGATCAAATAAAGAGTTGTCACCCGTGAATTCATTGAGGATTTTATGAACGATCTCATGAATTTTATCGTACAGAGTGTCGTGGTTATTGTTCTTCGCTTTACTCCAGCCAATACCAGCTTTTGCTAAGGAATTTAATAGCTGGCGGGCGGGATGGCGATTTGAGCTAAAGAAGGAGTTGTCCTTGATAACAACCTTTAATATTGGGATTTGTAGTCTGCTAATCAGTACTTGTATTTGTGGTGCTAGGTTGTAATCCTCTAAAATAAACTCAAATAGCATGGCGACTAAATTGATCAGATCTTCGTCTGTCTGATTAAACGCAGGTGTTTTAGTCTCCTGATGAGTATTTTTTTGAAGAGAAGTTTGTAGTGCGGTATGTATATCTATGACGCTGGTATGGTTACTGTCTTGTGGTTGTGGTGATGCACTTCTCTGTATGTCTGTGAGCATGGAGAGCAAGTCTCGTGTGCCAATTAGTTGTATCTGAGTGCTACTAGCTTGCTGTGTATGGTGGTTTGTTGAGCTTGTGCGAATGTTTGCAAGTAGTGACTGGAGGTGGGGTAGGATATTAGGGGTTTCTGTTTCGCTACCCTGAAATGTTGCTTGGCTGCTCTTTAATATTGGTGCTGAAGCTGTCTCGCTTCTAGGGGTGTACTTTTGTTTGATGCCAGGAGTCTTTAGGCTAGGCATGATGCCGAGGCGAATTAGTGTTTTATTGGCATGCTCAAGCACAATACCTAAATTAGAAAGTACGTAGCGGTCAAACTGCTTATAAATAATCAGCCTTTCTTTGATATGAACTTCAATGTTGTTGCAGGCTTCAGAGAATGCCTGGCTGATGTCTTTGGGGTCTAACGGTGGTGATATGTCGCTTAATTCTGAAGCGCCATAAAGTTTACCAATGCGGGCGTGAAATTGAAGTAAAGGTCCTTGGAAGTTGGCGTTGGCTTTCGTTGACATGGATGAAATTGCAACATCTTCTTCTAGATCTTCATTTTGAACGAGAGATAGTCCGTCAATTCCTGAATGCTTGGCCTTTTGGTCGTTAGGGGAGGAGCGTCTTAATACACGAGCAGGAGAAAATAAGGTGTTAATGACGCTGTCAAAGTCAGATTCAATACCTTTACGTTTAATGCGGATTTCACGCATTGCTTCAAAGAAACGGTTTTGTTCGTTGTTTGTGCGGGCATTATTTGCAAGTTCAAAAAAGGAGTCGTCAATACCATCAAACATGCTTTGTAACATTTCATTAAGATCACGCGAAGCTTCTTGGCAGATCTTGCTGATAGCCTTTTGGTTTGAATTGTCTTGTTTTACAGCTTGGCTATTGCTCGTATTTAAATAGCTCACGCCAGAAGACTTACTCATTTATTGCTCCAATGGACATTTAAAGCGCTTTATACACCTACATATTTGCTAAAATGCGTAGCTTTATGTAAAAACTTTGTGCATGCATGCGTGCCGAATATATCTTGTATATCAATCGTGTAAGTATAAAGCAATTAAAGTAAAAAAAAATAACAATTTTTTACAAATGACGGGTGTGTCTATTTTCTAATTTGTGGTGTCATTTGAACAGTTTTAACGATGTTATCTTTAATCTGTCTTATTTCTGTCTGGTGTCCATTTAGGTATAAGCAAATAGGGTTTTCTGGGATGGTTTCAAGGGCTTCCATGATTAAGCCGCTTATTGTTTTAGGGCCGTTTGTTGGGAGTTGCCAGTTGAGGGTTTTGTTGATTGATCTTATGGTTGTCGTCCCGTTTATAAGGTAGCTGCCATCTTTTTGGGGGGTTATATCCTGGCTGGATGCTGAAAAATCTGTGGTAAATTCTCCGACAATCTCTTCGAGAATGTCTTCCATGGTGGCGATGCCTTGTACATCGCCATATTCATCAACAACTACGCCTATGCGGCGTTTTTCTTTTTGAAAATGAAGTAGTTGTGTATTGAGTGGTGTGCTCTCTGGGATAAAGTAAGGTTCGCTGCAGGCTTGTAGTAGGTGGGCTTTGTTGGGTTCTTTGTTCGTAAGGACTGTTGTCATGTTTCGTAAATGCAAAATGCCAATTATATTATTAATGTCACTTTTATAAATAGGGAGACGGGTGTGTTGAGAGGTTTTAAGTTGCTGAAGTATTGTGTCTAGGTTGATGTCGATGTCTATGCCTATTATTTCCTTTCTAGGCACCATAATGTCATTAACGGTTACTTTCTCAAGGTCGAGGATGCTAACTAGCATTTCCTGGTGGTTTTGAGGGATTAGTGCGCCAGAGTCGTTGACTAGGCTTTTGAGTTCTTCGCGGCTAAGCTTGCTTAAACTGTTATTTTTTGTATCGAACCCAAGTGCTCTTAGTAAATTGTTTGTGATTAGATTGATTGCCCAGACAAGAGGGTAAAAAAGCTTTAATAGTGGTTTTAGAATATGTGCAGCTGGAAGCGCGATCTTCTCTGGATAGTAGGCTGCGATTGTTTTAGGGGTTATTTCTGCAAAAATTAAAATAATCAATGTTAATAGTGCTGTCGCAATTGCAATGCCGGCATCTCCCCATAAGCGGATGGCTATGACTGTTGCGATAGCGGAGGCAAGAATATTAACGAAGTTATTACCGATTAAAATGACGCTGATTAGTTGGTCGGTTCGATCTAGTAATTGGCTAGCCTTGGCGGCCCCTTTGTGTCCGTTTCTTTTAAGGTGCTTTAGTCTGTACTTGTTTAGCGACAGCATGCTGGTTTCGGCGCTGGAGAAAAAAGCTGAGAGCAGTATGAGTAGGGTTAGTATTGATAATAAAAGGGTGACTGAAGGTTCGATCAAGTTGTAGGTGCTCGGCAAGATTAGAGGTGCTTTGTTTTAAGGGACTAGTTTACAAGCCACTCGAAGGCAAGTTTACTTCCCAGGAAGGCTATCATCAATACCGAGCTTCCCCAGAGTGTCCATTTACTTGCGGTTAAGCCTCTCCAGCCATAGAAGCGGCGACCAATAAGAAGGGTTGAAAAAATGGCGAGCGCTAGTAATGATAGGATGGATTTGTGTGCTAGGTGTTGGGCAAATAAGTCGTCAACAAAAATAAAGCCAAAGGTAATAGCTAGGGCTAGCAAGATAGTGCCGCTCCAGATCATTTCAAATAACAGTGTCTCCATTGTTAGTAATGGTGGGAGATTGCGCATCAAAATGGTATTGTTTCTTTTTTTGAGGTTGTTGTTTTGTAAATAAACCAAGATTGCTTGAATGGCTGCGATGGAAAAAACACTATATGCAATAATGGATAAAATTATATGTATAAAAATACCGCTGCCTGAAGGTGAGAAGGTTTGTTGTGTGTCGTGAAAGAAAAAGGCGCCAAATATACAGATAGCTGAAATTGGATAAATAG
>ENA-OSET01005985-OSET01005985.1-sediment-metagenome-genome-assembly--contig:-NODE-5985-length-10059-cov-2.460729_pt1 | contig 10059 bp, 9 predicted proteins | sample MGYA00237882_ERZ534229 | MGnify/ENA primary metagenome ERZ534229 (study PRJEB26408, sample SAMN06266212) | sediment metagenome | isolation source: Hudson Canyon methane seep mesocosm | place: USA:Hudson...
GTAGGACGCAATTTAACGGCCGCGCCATAATATTCTGCATCGAAAGGCTCTAACATAAGCCCTCCACCTAGATCTCCATCTAATTCAAAGTCCTCATAAGCAACCCCGGCCATTCGAAACGTTGCCCAGTCATTGAGTGTCGCTTCTACAGAGCCGCCCAAAACGCGATAGCTTAGAGGGGTGTCCGATCCGTATGCATCTTCATCGTCATTGAGCCGGCCTACCAGCCCATTGGAACTCACTTCCCAATCGCCCATAAAACCCTGATACATCAGATTAACGCCATCATATTTATTCGCGGGTACGAAATAGACGTCGGCGGGCGGGCGAATCCAGTGATAGGTATAACCGACATCAATGGAATCGGTGTAGGAATATATGGGGATAAGTTTCCGCCCGGCCTGTAGAGTGAGCGTAGGATTTAAATCATAGCTGAGGTAGGCCCAAGAAATTGTGGTGTCCCAATTATCGGCGCCGGAGGCTTTGAGTTGTACCGTAGCGCTCAAACCTGCGCCTAAATTCGCATTGGCCTGCAAGGCGACGATTGATAAAGCGTCGAAACCGAGTTCGTCATCCAGCTCCCCATTTTTTTCATCATTGCCACCCGCGATAGCATTGGCGAGATAGACAGAATCACTATCGAGACTTGTACCCGCTCCCAAGGTACCAAAACCACTCCAACTAACATCCGCGGAATGCGCTGGCGTTGCGATACACACCGCTGCGAGCACTAAGGCACTTTCGTAAAAAATCTTCATTATGGCTTCTCCAAGATTTAGCCCCCTTTCTTCTTGCATTAAACGCTGAAAAAAGTAAGGGCGACTGAGTACAATGTTTACTAAAAATTCTCTTAAAGGTTTAAACTTTAAATTGACTGCCAACGGCATCCAGTTGTTTAGAAAAATCATCCAATGATTTTGTTAACTCACTAGCCTGCTGAATGGCCGAGATAGACACTTCTGAGGCGTGTTGCATCGTACTTACATTTTCCTTAATGATATTCGATGTTTGACTTTGCTCTTCAGTTGCCACCGCTATTTGTTGATTCATGTCGCTAATGGAGGTCACTTTAGTGGTGATTTGTTGCAGGGTTGAACCCGTTTTTTCGGCTTGAGACACACTGTCATTTGCGCCCGACTGGCTGCTTTGCATAACCGACACCGCCGACTGGGCGGCTTCTTGTAACTGTTCGATAACCACTTGAATTTCCTGCGTCGATTTTTGCGTCCGTGAAGCCAAAGTGCGCACTTCGTCCGCCACAACCGCAAAGCCGCGCCCTTGCTCACCAGCTCGCGCGGCTTCTATCGCTGCGTTGAGTGCTAACAAATTGGTTTGATCGGCAATGCCACGGATAACCACTAAGATCTGAGCCACACTGTCAGTGTCAGCTTCAAGTTTAGTGATAACACCGGAGGCTTTAGTGATCTCGGTGGCAAGTTCGCTAATGGAAGCCACGGTATCGTTCACGATGGCCTGGCCCGCTTTTGATTCGGTGTCCGCTTCTGAGGCGGATGTGGCGGCATCAGAAGCGTGTCGCGCAACGTCATTAACCGTCGCGATCATTTCATCAATGGATTGAGTGACATTTTCAGCGACGCTGTATTGCTCTTTGGAGGCGGCCGAAGATTTTGATACCACCGAATTCAGTTCTTGTGACACATCGGCCAAAGGTTTTATGACAGAAATCACCTCTCCCATAGTGGCCTGTAGTTTTTCAACAAAGTCATTAAACCAATAGACAAGCTCACCGGTTTCATCCCGACTTTTTTGTTCGATGCGCCGCGTTAAATCGCCCTCCCCCTCGGCTATGTCTTTTAGCGATAAAGTGATTGCATTAATATTTCCAGTAATCATAAAGACTATGCTGATCGAGATGGTCAGCAATATAACTATGATGGCCACTGCAATGACTAAGCCTAGGCTAATAGCATTTCTGGCGGACTGGTAGGAGTCTTCTAATGCTGTTGAAAAAGCCGAAAAACTGTCGGCGTGGAATTTCTTTAAGTTTTGAGTTGCTGTTTTTTGCAAGGTCGTCTTGTCGTCAACCGCGGATTGTATGGTGCTGAAATCAACCGTTCCATCGATCATCGAAATCGTAAGTTTGTTGGCATTCGCAAAATATTGGACGACGGACCTTTCAATATTGTTAATTTCTGACGCTCTAGAAGGCTGTAACCTTTCCAACTCCTTGAGCTGTTTAACAATGAGGTCGTGCGTTTCTCTAGCGCTGTCGGCCATCTCGACTTCGCCATTGGATATCGCGGTATTAAGAAGCTCATCAATGCGTGCCAATAACACGATATTGGATTGTGCCGTTTCAAGGGCGGGGAAGTAGATGTTTCCAATAGACTGTAATCGAGTTTCATTATCTTTGCTGACATTATAATTAATGCCTAAGTAAAGTAAGAACCCAGCAATGGCAACGATCGGTATAATTAATATTTTATATTTTATGGATAGATTGGTAATCCATTGCATTGAGTCTTTCCCCAGAGTATCGACTAAAAGTCAAATGTGCTTAAAGCCTAGACTCAGGTCCCACCCTTGTCAAAATACCCCCAGAAACTAAGGGGGATTCCCATAATTCCAAAACCGAGCACAACAACGAATCAAGTCCTTGAGGAGATTCAAGCTCGCAGATAAAATGCCTTATTTTCTCCAACAAGCGGTCAGCGACATGGCAATTATCAACAACTGGGAGTCCAAAGGGCTTCACATGGACTACCGCGGGATCAATTGCGGCAAAGATATCTTAAAACATGTATTGGATCTCAGCGGTGACCCCCGCTTCGATACCATCAAGTACATCATCGGAGACTTTACCCACTCCACCCAAATCGATGCCACCGGTGAAGATGTTAAAATGCTTGCCGCCTACAATGCAGCGCTGAGCAAATCCAATCCGGACACCCTAAACCCCACTGTCTTGCCTATAGATGATGAACACTGCCAATCATTGGTCGCTCTCTATGTGTTGATCACAGAAGAACTTACTTGGGGCACTACCTGGACTAGCTCCCTAGAAGAGGCTAGGACATGGATTACAGACCGCCGCAACGACGGTTGGGTCGCTGCACCCAATGACAGAAAGTCTCAGTGAAGCGTCTTAGACTGCGACTCGCGGCGCTGATGTCGATTCTCGCCTTGGTGCTGATCGGTTTTTTGTTGTTTTCTCCCAGCCCTCTCGAGCGTGACAAACCTAGGAATTTACCCTGGGTGTTGCCGGATTACCGCGACGCCCATACCCAGTGGGAGATTGGAGACGATGGGCGAATTTATGCGGACGTTGAGCACTTCTTTTTGGCGGACATCTCTCCCGCAATGGTCGCTTGGTTTTATCAGCAACTGCCCATTTCAACGGTGGAACTCAATGGCACTCGCTATCCGCTGTATCACATATTCCACCCGGTCGGGCACGGCCGCATTCAGGTTGTGAAAGCCGCCCCCACAGGTGCGCCTGGAATGGCCCAGGGGGCAATGATTATGCGCGAAGAATGGTTCGGCTCATACGACAGCCGAGGCACTGCGCGTTTGGTTGAGTTCTCCGACGATGGCATGTTGGCCGTACCGGTAGCCGGAGGCATGGATATTGGCTATGTGAGACACAGCTATCGAGCCGTCAATGGGGGAACCACTTATAAAGTTCAAGCCGTGATCGGTTCAAACCTACCCATCATTGGCCCGGTGTTGAATTGGTTTATTCGAACGCGGATTTTTCACCCTAAGATGATGGCGTTGTGGCAACAACACCAAATTGAAGAAGTCGCTAGTCTGCAATTTTTTCTGGCTGAGATCTACGCACAACGCGGTGGTAAAAATCACTATGTTCTGGAGATCGCCCCGCCAAATTAAACCTGACGCGCCTCCCAAAAGAGAATTAGAGATTTAAGGATCAAGTTATGCCTATGTACAGAAGTTCCTTACCCCAGTTATCCAAAGACTTGTTCTTAACGGACAGCGGCCTTGAAACTGTTCTTATCTTTCAAAAAAAAATCGACCTGCCGGATTTTGCCTCTTTGCTATTATTAAAGGATGCCAATGGCCGTCTGGTCCTTTGTGATTCTTACCGTCAACATGTAGCCATCGCAAAAAAAAATGGGGTCGGAATCATTCTTGAAACCCCCACGTGGCGAGCCAGTACCGACTGGGGTGTAAGACTGAACTACGACCTGAAAGCCTTGGACCAACTCAATCGTTTAGCGGTAAAAGAGCTACGGAAAATTCAGAAAGAATTTGATGATGGAATCACTCGTATTGTTGTGAGCGGAAATGTAGGCCCGCGAGGTGATGGTTATGACCCCGACGAAATAATGACGGCAGCCGAAGCGGAGCACTATCATCTCGAGCAAATTAAATCTTTGACGGCCGCCAAGGCCGACATGATCTGCGCAATGACTCTGACCAATGAGCAAGAGGCTATTGGTTTAGCGCGTGCGGCTCAGGCCTGCAACATTCCAGTCTGTATTTCGTTTACGGTCGAAACAGACGGAAAACTTCCAACAGGCCAGCGACTGAAAGAGGCCATTGATGCCGTTGACCGAGCCACGGATAACGGTCCCGTTTACTACATGATTAATTGCGCCCACCCGACCCATTTCCACGATGTGCTTTCAACGGGAGAGAACTGGCTCAACAGAATCCAGGGTGCTCGTGCCAATGCTTCCTCGCTGAGCCACGCTGAGCTTGATGAGGCTGAAGACCTTGATGACGGCAACCCAGCTGAACTCGGCCGGCAGGTTAGTGCACTTAAGAAAAATCTACCAAACCTTAATGTCATCGTCGGCTGCTGTGGAACAGACCATCGCCACATTGAAGCTATGTGCCAGTCCTGTCATGGCACATAGACAAGAGGCATAGACAAGAGGCATAGAACATAGGATTATCCGTCCCGGCTTCAACTAACATGACACTTAACAAGAATATCTCACGGCTCTGCCAAACAGGGCCCCGGAGCCAGTAACGAAGCCAAAAGGATTGGCTTAATAAATTTCATGCAAACTCCTGCCATACATTTTTTGTTAAAGACAAAACCTCTTTGTTCTAACGGAATTCATCGAGTCAAGAACCTAAAAAGCACTAATGCTGTAAGCAGCGCTCACTGTTCATCTGATGCGGTAGCAGACAGGCGACATCAACTCTAGACGTGTTCGAACCTGGACAATCAACACGCCGTTCAATGGCGATCGGTATCACCCGGCAATCACTGATACAGGCCTCAATGGCCTCATCAACACTACCAAATGTATGGAGGGGGTAGCCGTCTTCCGCTACCAGAGTTGCGTGTCCATTGGCCCACTGACGGATAAAGTATTGCATCTCTAGTTTCCTTAATGTTTCTGTCGAATGTGTAAACAATCAACACTGCCATGCAGTGTGAAACGTCGGTATAACTTAAGAAATTACTTTAATATAATGCGCTATCGCTCTGATGGTTAATGGCTTGTGAATGAATTACGTAAACGCCAAGATGTATCTAAACGTCTGATTTAATTATTGTTTTAATATCGCAATTACGCAAAGATTATTTTGTTTGGTTTCTGAGATTTTTATAATGAAGGCGAACAAACACCCAGCCGTATTCTGGATATCACTGAATGCGTAGAGAGGGTCTTAGCGAATCACATCGATCGCCCCAAGAGATCTTCGAGAAGCCGACCGACACTGATGTACAAATTTGAAGGATTCTCCCCGGATTGTCGCAGAGAGTTCAATTCAAGCTCATCTAGCCACTGTCCCGATTTGATGACCGCAATCGGTTGAGAAAGTGTTCTTAGATTTTTTAAAGGATTCTCACTAAGCACAAGCAGATCCGCTATTTTATTCACGTCAATAGAGCCGGATCTGTCATTAATCCTCAGTGCTGTCGCTGCATTAATCGTTGCCGCTTGCAGTATCTTTATGGGAGATACTCCCGCCTTCTCCATCAGTTCAATCTCAAGGTGAGTGGATATTCCCGGCGGCATATACAAAGTCCCACCATCAGACCCCACCAATAAAGATACATTTTGATTGTCGAGTTCTTTAACGATTTCAAATAGAAACTTCTCTTCCTTATTATTCCAGTTTACTTGTTCAGACGAGGCTCCCAACCATCTGTTTACCGTAAACTCCCGATTGATGATTCGATAGAGTGGGTTAAGCGTATTGAGTGGTAGAGTGTCAACAAAGGCCGTTTTTTTCTGACTCAATTGGGTCAAATGATTAAACGTTGCCAAGGTAGGTGTAACTGTCGGATTGATCTCCTTGAGGGCGCTTATCCAAGCGATCATTTTGTCTCGATCCAAAGAAAAATTCAGTGGACCTTGGAAAATATCCTCTACATGTTCGAGCGATTGAAAATCTGTATTCGACTGCAGTGTAAGTCCATCAATCGGATTGGGCCCATGTTTGGCAACAGGAAAATCTAAGCGTTTGGCCTCTTCTTTAATGGCATTAAATACGTCCTTATCCAGGTAACCGTATGCCTTGATAAGATCATAGCCATCCTTTTTATATTGTCTGACTAAGGCTCGCGCTTTTTCGGGCGACACAACGGTCTGCTGAAGCGCGTGGGCATATTTTTCACCATCCAACACAGGCGAAGACGAATACAGATTACTTCCGAGCCATTCTCCTCTATCCAGTTCATCCTTCCACCTTAGGTGCATTGGCAAGCCCCGCATATTTCTAACCGAGGTAACCCCATAGGCCAAATACAATCCCAGGTATTTTCGGTCGTGTAAATGGACATGCATATCAAACAAACCAGGAACAATGTATGCCCCCTTCAAATCGATCACCTTAATTTGTTTTTTGGTACTGGGTGTACTGGATTCAATTGCGGCGATCCGCCCTTTTGATAGATATATTCTTTGGTTTCTTACTATTTCGCCTGTGTTCACATTCACATAGTGGACATTATCGAGTGCTAAGTCCTCAGGGTGAGTCACAGGACTTAGATCATCCGGCATCTCCAAGATCGACAGCGGAATGGCCAGTAAAAGGGCAACAAGAGTAAGCAAGAAGAAAAATGCTATGTATTTAAGAAGTTGTGCAACTGGTTTCATGGATAGAGTAAATCTCAAAATCGGCTATTGATATCGCTTAACAAACGGGTTCTGTCTTGCCATGTAGTGAGGCCCATTGTGCACGACCCCAGGAAAGAAAACACAACAAGGTGCCAAAAAAGGTTACTCTACGCCGACAAAAACACCTTGCTGTGGAATGTTTGTGCAGCAAAATTGAGACTCTCCACACTGCGAACAGCAGAAGGTACAGAATGACATGATCATCAAGCTCATTAAAAAAATGATCTCGGGCACCGTTTATGTCCAATTGCGAGAGGGAAGAATAAAGATCAATCATGTAGAGGAGAAATCCGTCTATGATCAGCGCCCATTCATAGCAATAGATACGTCAAACCCCAAGAAGGAAATTGTTCACGCTATAGGCAATAAGGCCTACGACCTTCGCTTGAACAAAGATTTAGACGTGTCTAATCCCTTTTCTCACCCGAGAGTATTGATTAGCAGTTTCGTCATGGCGGAAAGAGTGCTGATGCACGGTTTTCGAGAAATACACAAAAATAAGTTTCTAAGTCCGAGTCCAATAGTGATTATGCATCCAATGGAAAAGCTGGAAGGGGGTATTACCGACATTGAATGCCGGGTTTTTCGTGAGTTGGCTTTTGGCGCTGGCGCCAGAGAAGTACACATCCATGTAGGCGATGAACTGGATACAAACTTGTTCAACATGGACCACGTTCGGTCTCCAGGTGACAACTAGGGCGGTCAAAAAACCGCCGACACATGAAAGGAAATACCGACGGGCGTTCGATAACCCTGTGACACCGCTACCAAATCATTGAGACAAGTGTACTTGGGGTCCGAGGTTTCAAATAAAATAATATTGCGCTGGTAGCATTCGTCGTTACCTACCTGAGAGCATGTAGCCGCAGACATTCCTTTTTGTTGCAGATGTTTTGGAATTACCCACCGCCCCAATCGCCCACTCTGAAACAACCGCCGAGCTGATCGCAAAAGCTGAGTCCGCGGCTCCCGCCGCCATCAGTAAAGATGCCACCATCATATATCGCGGAAAGACCCTTCGCAAAGGCGGCAACGGCTGGCTCTGCATGCCAGAAATACTGCCAGACGATAACGCGCCCATGTGCAATGACGAGGTCTGGATGAAAATGATGTAGGCCGTAGGGACACAAGCGGAAGACTTCATCAAAGAAGGGCCACATCTGATGCTCATCGCCCCCAAGGCACTGCTTCAAGGGCACACTGCGCACCATGGCTGGACCAGAACAAGTCCAGTATCTGGCCCTACCTCAAGCCCCCAAGCCGATGATACGATTTGAGCTTGGGCAGAATTCTGCCAATGACGCCCGCGACGCCTCAGCTTGCCCTTAAGACATCGAAACTTGAGGGAGTAAACACCTTACGCTGAGACATCATGAATTAAGCGCTCTGAGCCCAAACTATGAGACATTTAAAGGTTTATCTGCTGTTGCTCAGTCTTTGGGTTTATCCCCTAACATCCGCAACAGAAACCCTGAAGATTGTGACGCCGCTCTGGACGGGGTGGACAAACACGGATGGCAGCGGATTCTATTTTGATCTAGCCAATGAGCTCTTTGGCAAACTCGGATACGAAATAGAATGGCAGGCTGTCCCCTATAAACGCGCCCGTGTCATGGTCACCAGCGGCACTGCCGATGCTATGTTTGGCGTGTTGAACCAGGACTTTTACGAAAAGGCCATTATCACCCCGGCCTATCCAATTGATATCGGGCAGTACGCCGCACTATTCAAAAAAACCTTCCCATGGCAGGGCATCCAATCTTTTGAAAATCAGAAAGTCGCGATGCCTCTTGGTTATCTTATTGAACAACACCTGCCGGATGCCTTTCATCGTGTCTCTGTAAAAGATACGGCGATGGGTATTCGAATGTTAATGGCCGATCGAGTCAATCTGTTCGTATCTGATCACGACGAAATATTAGCGGCCTTAAAAACGCAACCCCTTGACATGAGCCTCTATCAAATCGAAATCATTTCGCATCACAATCTGTATATGGGGTTTGCCAATAATTCAAAAGGCAAAGATCTGCGCTCAATCTACGACCGAGAAATATCCAAGTTGATTGGGAATAACGCTATCGAAGCACTCTATATAAAGTATGACCACCCTGTAAATATTTTGAAACCAGACACTGAAATTGTGAAATTAGAACCAGAATCTGCACATGACATTGACAAGAAACACATCGACCTGACGGCAGTGGATCCACTTGAGAAGAATAATATCAAGGCGACTGACACTCGACTTAAACGGCTCATTAAATAGGTTTTCTATCGGAGCAGGAGACCGTCATTACTCTAAAAATTCAGGAAACTTAGGCAGGCTCTCAAAGTCCTGCTTTTCATGTTGAATGATGACTCTTGCACCTTCCCGCTTCACCAAGGTTTCAAATTTCTCTCTGGAGTCAATCGTCACGGCTTGATCATTGTATCGATGCATCGTTTTTAGTGCTCGACCTCTCGCGTGAACATACAAGTCACCTGACAAGAGAACATTGCCTGCCTCACTCAAGCGAATCAACAAAACAGAACTTCCCGGGGTATGACCTGGCATGGATTTAATCACTACTGAACCATCGTCAAATACATCATGACTCTCTTCGAAGCTGACTGTTTTTGCATTCTCCAGAGCAGAATATCCCGATCCAAAATAGGACTTAATGGGCTCAGAAAACATATATTCCCGTTCTAATTCGTTAACAATAAAGGTCGAATTTGAAAATTTGTTTGCATTGCCAGAATGATCTGGATGCACATGAGAGAGTGATAAGTACTCAACATCATCTGGAGAAAGATTCAATTGACTGAGTTGGTCGATCAATTTTTTCTTTGATTTAACATGCCATACACCGCTCACCACACCATCTGGATTATCAACTAAACTATCAACATGTCCGGTATCCCAAAGTAAATCGCCTTTGGGGTGTCTAATAAGGAAACAAGGATTAACCATTTTAAGTTGCTGACCGTTATAGTCGCCATCAACCGAGAG
>ENA-OSET01005987-OSET01005987.1-sediment-metagenome-genome-assembly--contig:-NODE-5987-length-10058-cov-4.362389_pt1 | contig 10058 bp, 3 predicted proteins | sample MGYA00237882_ERZ534229 | MGnify/ENA primary metagenome ERZ534229 (study PRJEB26408, sample SAMN06266212) | sediment metagenome | isolation source: Hudson Canyon methane seep mesocosm | place: USA:Hudson...
TGAGCCAATGTGTTTAATATTGCCCGGGTTTGGATTTGGCTTCGGGTTTGTAGCTCCTGAAACCACCACGTTACGCGTAGTAGACGAACTAGCACCTTCGTTATCCGTCGCGATTGCGCGCAATTGATAGTTACCCGGTGAAAGGTTTAATAAGGCATTGTCAGCCTCATTACTTTCAGTGCCCCAATGATAAGGAGCATTGCCTTCGGTTCTGACAAATTGATTGTTCAGGTACAAGTCGACTTTAGTGATAGAACCATCAGTATCCGACGCATTCACAAGCACCCCCAAATTAGCACTAACGTTGCCCGAACCTGGTTTCGTAAACGACACCAGTGGGGTCTGGTTTTCACCTGGATTACTTGCGATCACCGAGAACGAGACCGAACCACCAATATAACAGTAGCCATCAATGGCAAACATTTGAGCTTGATAATTACCTTCAGCGAGGCCGGTAAAGTTTAATGTGCCTGATGCCTTATCAGAATATGACCAGTCGGCGTAGCCATCATTGGTATCACACGAGGCTTTAAGGGTGCCTGCCCTATAAATACCCACCCAATCAAGCGCTGAAGTCGAGCCTGAATAACTCACTTTGACGCGTTCATTTAAGCTGAACTCTGATTTCGATATTGATATCGAAGGGTTATTATTTGTACTGTCTTTTATCGTCACAACATGACTCGTAGAGGTTGTATAACCGTCATTATCAGTCGCTTCTGCGCGCAATACGTAATTACCGGGCTGCAAGTTCAACAATGCATCGTCGGTCACATTAGTAGCGGTCCCCCAGGTGTAGGGTGCAACAAGTTCTGTTCTGACAAACACCTCATTGATATACAGGTCAACCTGTTCAATTGAACCGTCTGCGTCACTCGCATTCACCACAACGCCTAAATTGGTCTTATTGGTAACAGACGATGGTTCTTGGAAGCTGACGACAGGTTTACTATCCTCTGTCGGTGCATCACTAACGCGTTTCAAAAAGAACCAATCGACATTGATACCGGCTGATTCCCAAATTAAGCGTAGGTTATGCGAGCCTTGGTTTAAGTTGACCTCACCAAGATGAACATTTTTCCAACTACCACCTGTATTCGGCACGGTCACGCTAGGTAATCCACCCACGCCTAAGCGAAGTTTCTTGCCTGAGCCATTTGTCGAAACACGTGCGGTAAAACGGTAGGTGCCCGCGCCCAGCTCGACATTTTGGTATTCAAGCCATTCACCTTTTTCAGTCCACCCGACATACCAACCTGAACCAATGCGTTTGACGTCCAATGCCCGGTTTGCATAGCTGCCGCCTTTGTTATCATTGGTGGTATCTTTAAACCGGTCTGCTCCTTCAGCTTGGAAACGAATTGTCTCAGGCTTGGGATCCGCAAAACGCCGTACGATATTGATATTCTGTGTAGGATATTGCCATTCATTGCTACGATAGAAACCTGCACTTTCTGCAAGATCGGTCCAACCTTCAAGTAAGGTAAATTTTGCGTTCTTTCCTGCCTTTAATCCATTGATTAAGGTCTCGCCGTCTTTACGTTTCACCTCTCGGCAACTCGAACCACAACCGGGCTTGTTACCAGAATCTCTGAACCCTGGCGCAAGTGCTCCCCATGTTTGACCGTTGTAGTTGGTATAAGAATAGATGGCGCTATAGTCGTCACTTTTTGGGCGGAACCAAGCGTGCTTGCCTTCCGCATGAGAGGTATTTATTGTTGGGTCTTCTTCAAACCAGTTTTTCTGCAATATAAATGCGGGTTCAACGCCGTATCTGTTAATGAAGTTGTTCTTCAGCCAAGCCAGCATACGGGAAGCGTTTCCTCGCTGGTTTTTAAAGAAGCTATCTGACAAGCTCCAGAATGCAATAACCGGTTTACCATCCATGCGATACCACATGCTCTTTGGAATGGTATCGAAAAATATTTTCATATTGTGATCCCAAAAGTACTTCCAATTGGCTTTGTTGCTTAGATCCAGATCGCCTTTGCCATAATCATCGTAGGCACCGGTGTCGTCCCACATACCCACACGCATCACGTCACGAGCACCTGCACGGTCAACCGCTTCGACGAAACGTTTTAATCGACGAGGGCATAGGCTACCAGGCCCTTCCAAGCCTGAACTGGCATTGTCACAGCCTCGTCCAATTAACATGGCGACATCGATACGAGAGAGTAGAAGTTCATCTACAACATAATCCCAGTAGTCATCCTTCTCACGATCCAGGTCTTTATATATGGGTAGTTCGTATTCAGCGTTCGGCCATGTTTTGCTCTGCCTCCAGGTGTACGCGACGATTGTAGCCAAAGTATTACCCTTGCTATCTGGTCTAACTAATTTTGTATCGGAAGCTAGCACTTCGTCACCCAATTCACAGGCGTTGCCAATACCGTCGTTGTCACTATCATTTTGGCTAGGGTTAGACTTGAAAGGACAGTTATCTTCAGAGTCAGGCACACCATCGCGATCGGTGTCAGGTTTATGACTGTTATCGTCTTTACAGTCCGCAATCCCATCACTATCACTGTCGGTGTCAGGAACACCGCAACCACAGATACCGGGTACGGTTTTGTTCGGATCAGCCGGGCAGTTATCGAAGCCATCACCGGACACATTAAATGCGGCCACATCTTCTAATGTATAACTGTCATCTAAAAACAAACGCGCGTCATAATTACCTGCTTTCAGCCCGTCAAACGTCATCGAGCCAGTTGTCGCGCCTTCGGTATAAAAGAATTGCCCGTACTGCTCATTAGCAGCACCAGCACGATAAATTGAAATCCAATCTGAGGAGTTGCCCGGAAGGTTTTTATAGTTCACGACGATCGATTCGCCGGGGGCATAGGTGGTTTTAGATAGTGTTAAAGCTGAATTACTTCCAGGATTATCTCCTACCACGATAGATTTGGTGACTGATGAGCTTGCACCTAAATCATCATAAGCGACTGCTTGGATTGTGTAGTTACCTGGGGCCAAATTTAATAGCGCGGCATCTTTCTCATTACTTTCTGTCCCCCAGTGGTAAGGAGCACCAAGTTCCGTTCGAATATATTGGTTATCGATGAACAGGTCGACTTTAGCAATCGAACCATCCTGATCAGAAGCATTAACGAGAACACCCAAATCTTGCCCTACATTGCCAGAAACAGGCTTGGTGAATGAGACCTTAGGTTTTTGGTTTTCGCCAGTCGTACCCGAAAATTTAGCGATCCCGATAGCCTCTTCGCCTTTACCGGTATACAGCAAATACATCGAGCCATTAATGTCTTTGAAAAATGCCGGATCACGTAGCTGCCTTACATTGGTATCTGATCCTTCTTCAGACTGTTTAAGCGGTAAATTAACCCCCTCCCAAGCCATTTTTGGTTGCAGTACGGTTTTTGGGTTTGAGGCATTCCAGTTATTCCAATTACCACTCAAATTAATCGTTGAATAGAGAATGCGTTCGGGTTTATCAGGGTAAGCACTGTAATACACGTGTAAGGTCTCGCCTGTCACATAAACAGCATTGTGGCGAACTTCTTTACCTATTCGGCTAAAAGGGTTGTTCTGTGAGCGTGTCCAGACATATTTAGAGTTTTGATTAACACCATCCGGATTAGCCCAGGGCGTGCTCGGATTTTGCGCTTTATAGACCCAACCTTCTTTCGCGATGGCGTATAATTCACCACCATGCTCAAAAACGCGGAAATAGAACTTACCAAGTACCGATTCTTTGACACCACCATTAAAATCAAGCCCGTTAGATGACACCGCAACAACTGTGGATTGCCCTCTCTTATTGCCATTCCATTGAACATCACCACCATGGAAATACATAATAAAGCGCTGATTTTCATCATCCACAATCACATCCGGTGACGCGATGTGATTAGAGACTTTAAGCCTTCCTACGTTAATACCAAGCTTGAGCACACCCTTATTCGGTGCATACATGGTATAGGGGCCTTCGACGTTTTTCGCCCATGCCATACGGATGTTCTCACCATTGTGGTGAGAAAAATACAAATAGTATTTCGCTGAAGGATTTGGCCTGTTTTCCGGTTTAATCCAATCCGGAACCCGGATAAGTGAAGGGCCATTTATATTGCTCCCCACACCCGAAAATGATTGATCGATAATAGGTTTGCTATTAGCTATCCGGGTAAGCTCAGTCATTGAAGTGCCAGCCCAAACACCTTGAATATCCCCTCCCACTATTGCAAACGCTATCGTGAGAGAAAGAAGTGCATTCAGCACTTTGTTAAAAGATATTTTTGTCATAGTCACACCTCTATTATTATTTCTTTGTCAGTGTTTGACTTACCACCGGATTTCATCTCTTTCCTTGAAATTACAAAGAGTCAAATTGCACAAAATTAATATATGAAACAATTAGATATGACAAAGGAGGTTTACGCCTGAATTAACGAGCAATGTAAAAAGTAATGAGACTTGGATCACACAAAGAATGCGCTTGCCCAATACCATACAAGCAAAGATATAAACCAATGATAAGGAACAATGAAGTGAGAAAGTAGATCGCTTAATCTAAGTAAGAAACAGCCGATAACGAACCAACAACATAGGCATAGTTTCAGGTATTCAAAAGGCCGCTATACGCTCTACAAACCAGAATGCGCCCACGCTTCCACCCACATAAGCAAGCGTACTTTTTGATAGTACGGATTTAGAAAAGGCGTTTTGTATCAAATAGGAAAAGCCTAACAACACGCTCACAAATAATAGCTGACCTAGCTCAACACCGAGATTAAAACCGAGCAGGCTCACAAACACTTGATCCTCAGCGATTCCAATATCTTTAAGAACGCTCGCAAAACCTAAACCATGGAGAAGGCCAAACAAGAGCGTAATAGAACCAGGGTAAAGAATAGTCATCGTGGTGCGATGTCTTTGATGAAAACTAATAATCTCTGCGGCGACAAAGACGATACTCAGGGCTATAAGTGCTTCGGTTGGGGGCGCTGCGACACTGATTACCTTTACCGTTGCAAGTACCAGGGTAATACTGTGGCCGACCGTAAAAGCCGTCACCACCTGAATGAGTTTTTGTCTCGATTGGACTAATAACATCAACATACATAAGAACAGCAGATGATCCCAACCAGCCAGAATATGCTCGACACCCAACGCGATATAACTGGAGGAAATTATACTTAGTTGCTCGACCTGATTGCCGATTTGCCATTGACTTACATCACCAGTCAATAAGCGCTCCTCTATCAGCGTACTGTCACGTAGCGCACGAACGAGTACGTTAGCATTCGCAGGCAAACCTGAAAATAAAAATAGCTTTCCGGCTAGACCCGTCGCTTCGCAGTCGAGTTGTTGCCGATAGCGTAAACGTATCTTGTCTTTCTGCTCAGTGATGTCAGATATGATGGTGCAACTGTCAGGCACCTCAACCTTGGCGGACAAGTGAGAACCTTGATCTCCCGACATCTGAAACAGTAGCTGAAAACTACCATTTTTCAGTACTGACTCACTTATGGCCAAAGTGCCAAAGTTCAGGTTGTGCGCTTGGGCACAAGCACAATAAAAAACTGATATCAGAAGCATTAGTTGCACGCATCGTAGATTACTCATTAAACAAGAAGTCCTCTACGGCTAGCCCATAACGTCCTCTTAAGCTCGCTATTTTTTGCTTCACCCAATGCGTCCGTTGAGCTGCAATCCAGTCTTCTTTCACTTTATCTTTTACCTCAGCAAAGCTTTTGTACCCTTCTTGCTGCCTATCGGAAACCTTTACGACATGAAAACCCAGTTCGCTTTCCACCAATCCATTCCAAAATCCAATGGGCAAATTAGAAACACCATCAACGAACTCCGTGCCAAAAATAGAAGACAACTCATCTAAGTCTGCATTGGTAAAAGACAAGGAAACAAAAGACGCTTTTTGCATGGTCGCAATTTCAGACAAGAACCCCTGTTCGTTAAAAGGTCGACTTAGCAACGTTTTTGCACGGGATACACCGGCAGCATTTAAAATTCGGTGCGAAAAACTGACGGTTGTTTTTTTAAGGTAGCGCGATTTATTCGCCCGATAGAATGCCTGTAAGATTGGTTCTTGGACCTCTGGCACAACGTACTGGCCTTCAACATAAAATTTGGCTTTCTTCACCAGTCTGTCGCGAATAAAGGCATCATGATCGAGTTTAAGACGCTTGGCTTCTTGATACAGTATTTCTGCATCTAAGAAGTCTTCGATCAAGCCCCGTCTCTGCTCAAGCGGTATGCTTGTAAGGGCTTGGCCTTTTGCTTCATCCTCTAGCAAGCGATTCACTTGTTCTTGAGAAACGAGCTGCCCTTGAGAGAAATACTGCCCTTGATCACCCTGCTCTGGGTTTAGTGAATCAAAGCTATAAAAAAGGACAACACCGACCACTAACAGATGAGTGATCGGTTCTTTTATGAATTTAGTAACCATAGCGACATTCTCAGATCCCTTAGTGAACCGGCTAAAATCTGTTCGCACTTTAACCGGTCATTATTGCGCCCTTAGATTAGTCAGATTCAATACCGAAAGGTTGCGTATAGCACGCGCCATTACTTCCTTTCAATTTGGCTCTCACAAATGATTTGTCGGGATAATTACTAAAGTCGAAGTCGTTACCGGTACCCACCGCTGTCGAATTCGGACCTATCCATGAAATCGACTGATAGTTGTTGGCATAGATTGAAATATTCTTCGCGCCATTGTCGACATCAATACTGGTAATCTTCGGTACGCGTGCATCGCCAGAGCCTGATGGTTCATTGCAGAAGTAAAATGCACCTTTCTTTTTACTCTTACGCAGTTCACTCTCACTTAGATTTGGCATCAACATAAACTGAAAGCTCCGATATAATTCAGATTTTGAATGCTTGTCGTCATTGGCAAAACCCCAGACCAAACGTCGGTCTTTACCAAACATGTCTTTGTTAATATTGTCCCAAAGCTCTGGAAATAAAGTGTTTCTGTTGATCACCTCTATGCCGACACAGGCAGGATAATTGCGATACCAAGGCACATACCAAGCCCAGTCTGAGGCCTTGCTATAACGTTTCGGATGATTGATCTGGCATAGACCTCCACTTGATTGAACATGCGGAATACCCTTCTCAAGGCTGCTACTCTTTGTCGTGAAGTCGTAAAACACATTGACATGATGCGAGCCCGAATACTCATCACCTCTAACCGCGAGCATATTCAAAGTTGATGGGTTTCGCCCATACGAGCTCCACGGCCAAGTAACCGTATCGTGGTCAGTAATCGACAAAATCTTATAGCCCGCTGAATGGTACTGGTCAATCACCTCAGCCGGGCTATCATTACCATCGCTACGTGTTGTATGCGTATGAAAATTTGCCTTGTATTGCTTATACGTGGACCAATTCACACCCTCATACGGGTTGACTGTGACCGAAACAGGGCCACCGTTATTTCCGCCGCCGTTATTTCCGCCGCCGTTATTTCCGCCGCCGTTATTTCCGCCGCCGTTATTTCCGCCGCCGTTGTTTCCGCTATCATTATTTCCTGCAGCGACAGTAAATGAATGTGCTTTACCCAAGTGACAGTAGGCATCTTTTGCAAAAAACTGCGCCTCATAATTGCCCGTATTTAAACCCGAGAAATTCAGTGCTCCAGACACACTGTTAGCGTATTTCCAGTCAATATAGGCACCACTGCGTGTGCACGACTGGTTGATCGTCCCTTTCTTATAGATACCCACCCAATCTATTGCTGAACTTGAGTTCTGATAGTTTATTTTTACAGTCTGATCTTTCTGATAACTTGATTTACTCAGCGTAATCGAAGGCTGGTTGCCTCCACTATTACCGCCGTCATTTCCACCACCGTTGTTTCCACCGCCATTGTTTCCGCCGTTATCTCCATCCAGCGATTTCTTTACAACCACGACGCGTTTGACCGTTTTTGCAGCGTTACCAGCTGCATCACTTACATTAAACTTTAATCGGTACTTACCCACTTTGTTAACGTTTACACTGCCAGTGACCGTGATACGCTTACTAATATTTCCATCTTTGTTGTCTGTCGCTCTGGCACCCTTGTCGTTATACGCTTGCCCTTTGACAATTTTGACGCGCTTTTCACCTTTCAAAGTAATGACAGGTTTCTCCGTATCTTCAGATCCGCCTCCACCGTTGTTACCGCCGTTGTTACCGCCGTTGTTGCCACCGTTATTGCCTCCACTGCCAGAGTTTACAGAAACAGCGTAGTAACCCAGACTACCATAATCTGAAAAACCTGATGAGTTTGCAGGATTACCTATACCAGCACCTTCAATAGAAAAGTAGTAATTTCCGCTAGGCAAGGTTTTACTCATTTGAACACTCAAGTCATTTTGGGGTTTGGCGCTCTCTATTAAAGTACCATTGGCATCATATAGTTTTAGTAGGGCATACAAGTTGGGAGATAGCGCATCAGGCGCCATATTCAAGGTAAGCTTTCCCTGTTGCGAGTGAAACAATAGAAAGTAGTCTTGGTCACTATTCTTTTCGATCAAACCTTCAACGGTTAATTGCCCATTTCCGCCTAGTGAAAGTTGCTTTGCATTACTGAGGTTTGAGCCATAATCATCTGTCCGATAGCCGAAGCCGTTACCACTGGTAATGACGTTTAGGTCGTTTTGAGTATTATTGCTTTTTGCATATTCGCCCTTATCCCAATGGCTTAAACCTCTTGCTGCCCAACCCATAATCGGCGTCCAATGTGTTTGTCCTGCTTTATGGCCACCGTAATACTCTACACCGCTGTTGGTACCGTCATGTAATAAGCCTAACGCATGGCCAACTTCATGGCTCACCGTATCAGCGATCCACAACCAACTGTTATCACCCGGGTAAATAAACGCCTCCACATCTTTATTAGACGTAAATGAACCAATGTAGGCCCAAGAGTAATCCCAATTTGAGTCTGATACGACAGCACGAATCCCCCACTTCTGATCGCCACTCCCCTGTTTACTGAGCGCCTCGATACCGGGAAACTCAGTGGTCACATCTATGTCAAACGATGCGAAATCTTCAGAGACAGACTTCCATACTTCTTGAATACGAATACGTTCTTGATCAGAAAATTTATTGGGGGCCCCATCCATATCAAACGGGGTGTAACTTGCTTCCAAGCCATTGTGGCCATCAAAGTCCATATAAATCACTTTTGTCGCGCCAGGACGGCTATGTAATCTAAACGTTTCAGACAAGGGCACTACCTGCTTTCGCGCTCGCTCAGACGAGTCGCTACTTCCATTTAGTTTTTTGCTCTTCTTGCCGCTGCGCTTGGGTAGAATAAAATCATCGACCGATTTGATTCCGAATTCGCTATGCGGCTTAGTCTTAGCTTTTGGCAATCGTTCAGAGGTCACCGTAAACGAAACCGGTTCACCCACATGACAATTGGTATCTTTTGAAAATAACTGTGCTTGATACTTCCCAGCAGGAAGGTGCTTAAACCCGGTACGACCGCGTTTGCGTTGCACATACTTCCATGCAACATAACGCTCAGTCTCTTGACAACTTTGACCAATCTCGCCAGCTTTAAAAACGGCTATCCAATCTTTTCGACTTACGTCGTCAGGTACATATTTAATAATGACCCGTTCGTTTTTCGCAAATACCTCACTTTTAACGGTTAAGAGTCCTTGGACCTCATTCTTAGCAGCTGCATGCACCCCAAGAGAACTCATGAAAAACAAAACACTAAGGGCTAGAACATAGCCAGACCTCAAATAATTAAACCTCAAGCAATTTGATATTTTTATGCGCATACAGCTCTCCATTGATACATCCTTGAATTTATAGTATTCAGGGGTCAGAGCAAACGAAAAGATGTTTGGTCTGACCCCGTTTTGAGTTGCCGGGTTGAGGGCCTTACTTTAACTAATAGCCTTTCATCACCGTGAACTCGTCGATGATCTTCCCTTTTATATTTTTGAAATAAAACTCTGCTCGGTCTTCATAGAAAGTACCGAACAAGACCCCATACGTCGCTCCTTGCGATGAGGTATAGATCTTGGCCCAATGCGAGCCGCCACGCTCTTGGTCTCGAATAC
>ENA-OSET01005988-OSET01005988.1-sediment-metagenome-genome-assembly--contig:-NODE-5988-length-10057-cov-7.388277_pt1 | contig 10057 bp, 8 predicted proteins | sample MGYA00237882_ERZ534229 | MGnify/ENA primary metagenome ERZ534229 (study PRJEB26408, sample SAMN06266212) | sediment metagenome | isolation source: Hudson Canyon methane seep mesocosm | place: USA:Hudson...
GATGACTTGCGCCGTGGTAAAGCGACATCGCATGTGCAATATGATGAAGCGACTGCAATTTTGGCGGGTGATGGCTTGCAAACGTTAGCCTTTCAAGTTTTGGCAAATGATGACAGCATGCAGGCTAGTGCTGAAACGCGTATAAAAATGATTCAGGCTTTAGCAAAAGCCAGTGGCTCGCAAGGAATGGTGGGTGGTCAGGCAATTGATTTAGAATCAGTGGGTAAAAAGCTTACTTTGCCTGAATTAGAAAATATGCACATCCATAAAACCGGTGCCTTAATTCGCGTGGCTGTGCAATTAGCGACTTTATCTAAGCCAGATTTAGACCCAGCTGTGGCCGCTAAATTAGATCATTATGCGAAGTGTATCGGCCTTTCATTTCAGGTGAAAGATGATATTTTAGATGAAGAAAGTGATACAGCGACTTTAGGTAAAACTCAAGGTAAAGATCAAGATAACGATAAACCAACTTACCCTGCTTTATTGGGTTTAGAGGGTGCTAAAGAGAAAGCTCAGAACCTACATGAGCAAGCTTTAGAAAGTTTGGCTGATTTTGGCCCAGAAGCTGATGTATTACGTGATCTTTCTTTGTATATTATTCAGCGCGACCATTAATCATTTGTTACGTTTCCAGTATTGACTGGGGATTTTTTAATTAGACGATAGCTTGTTTAAAAAATATCAATAAATACCTGTGTAAGCATATTTAACATTTCAGTGTAAGCATTCCAGTTACGACTAAAGAAAAAAGGGACGTTTAAAATGTCCCTTTTTGTATTGGGTGTTTTGTAGATACCTATTCTTACTGCTAGTGTCGGCTTACTTTGACAGTTAGGTAACTTCAATGTTTCGCTGTTTTAGTATGAAGAGTGTGCTATTGAAACCTCAAATTATAATGTCGCTTGAGGGGTAGGTTTTGTAATTTTTAAGATAAATTACAAGGAGGTAGTATGAGCTTAAATAACGCTATTAGTAACAGTGAGTGGGTTGAAATAGCCGCTGGTGAGTTTGTAATGGGGTCACCTGAGAACGAGCCATAGCCAGAGCCAGAGGATGATGAAGCTGAGCATAGTGTGGAGCTTAAAGCTTTTTCTATGATGCAATATACGGTTACGTTTGCGCAATATGATGCGTATTGTGCTTTGCAAGGGGTAGAGAGAAAAAAGGATGATGGTTGGGGGCGCGGGCAACGGCCAGTATTATTTGTTGCATGGCTGGAAGCTAAGGCTTTTGCAAAATGGCTGACAGATATTACTGGCTGCGTTCATCGTTTGCCGACTGAGGCTGAATGGGAGTATGCTTGTCGTGCCGGTACTGACGGTCCCTTTAGTTTTGGGTGTGAAGTTGGGGTAGGCGATGCTAACTATGATGGTCGAGAAGCATATGATGAGGGTGAAACTGGACAGTTACGAGGTAAGACCTTAGAGGTTGGTCAGTTTGCTCCTAACCCTTGGGGGCTATATGATATGCATGGTAATGTTTGGGAATGGACAGCTTCGCTTTATGATCGTGATTATGAAGGGCAGGAGCAAGAAAGTGCCAATGAGCATGTTTTTGGGCCGCGTGTAGTTCGCGGAGGATCATGGTTTCATTTTGTAAATAATATTCGCTCGGCCTACCGTGGTCGTGGTTATCCTGAGACGAGTATTCATTCGTTTGGATTTAGGTTAGTTCGCGAAGTTAAAGCTAATTAAGGATCTTATGATAAGTGCGCAGTCTCTATTTATAGTAGATAGCATTACAGTTAGGCTTAAATAAAAAAGGGGCACTATAAGTGCCCCTTTTTTGGTCTGTTTATTTATATTTTTACTCTTCCCAGGCTCTACCATCTCTCGCGAGTAGCGCAACTGAAGCAACCGGCCCCCAGGTTCCAGCCGGGTAGCCTTTGGTTTCTTCATTAGATTTCTCCCAGGCTTCTGAAATGGAGTCAATCCACGTCCAAGCTTGTTCGATTTCTGCACGACTGATAAATAAGGTTGGGTTGCCGCGCATGGCTTCTAAGACTAATTTTTCATAACCACCAAATAATTTGCTGTTTTTGAAGGTTTCAGAAAAACTTAAATCCAGTTTAGTGCGTTGTAGTTTGATATTTTCATCAATTCCTGGGATTTTATTTAGCATTTGAATTTCGATGCCTTCATTAGGTTGTAGGTGAATAATTAACTTGTTTTCTGGTAAATCACGATAACTTTCTTTAAAAATATTGTGTGGTAATTGTTTGAAGTTAATCACAATCTCTGTGCGCTTGTTCATCAAGCACTTACCGGTGCGCAGGTAGAATGGTACGCCAGCCCAACGCCAGTTATCAATGTCGACGCGTAAAGCGACAAAGCTTTCTGTGGTACTACTAGTGTTTGCGCCTTCTTCATTGAGATAGCCGAGTACGGGTTTGCCTTTGATAAAGCCATCGGTGTATTGGCCGCGTACAGTTTTTTCATGGACATTTTCTACGGTAATAGGGCGCAACGCATCTAATACTTTGATCTTTTCGTTATGAATGCTTTGTGCTTCTAAATTAACCGGCGGCTCCATGGCGACAAAGGTTAAAATTTGTAACAAATGGTTTTGTACCATGTCACGCAATTGACCCGTGTGGTCAAAGTAATCCCAGCGGCCTTCAATGCCCACCTCTTCCGCAACAGTGATTTGTACGGAATCAATGGTGTTATGATCCCAGTTAGTGGTGAAAATAGAGTTGGCAAAACGTAGCGCCAATAAATTAAGTACCGTTTCTTTGCCTAAATAATGATCAATACGGAAAACTTGATCATCGTTAAATACGCTAGCGACGACATCATTAATTTCTTTTGAGGATTCAAGGTCATGACCAATCGGTTTTTCCATGACCATGCGTGATTGATCAGTTAGCACGCCAGAGTGCTTTAGCCCTTTGCAGATATGTTGGAATAAAAATGGTGCCACGGCAAAATAATTGACCATAACGCGCTTACTAGAGTCAGTAAGCTGGTTGAATATTTTATATTCTTCAGGCTGGGTTAAATCCATTTTTTGATAGGATAAACGCGCTGAGTATTTTTTCCAGATCGCTTCATCAAGTGGCTCGCCTAAGAAGTCTTGTAAACTTTTGTAGGCAATTTTAATAAAGCTAGCGCTGTCTTCTTCTAGTCTGTCGACGGCAATAATGCGCGTATCCGGCTCTAAAAAATCACCTTTTTCTAAACGGTATAGGGAAATAATGAGTTTACGGCGCGATAAATCGCCTAGTCCACCATAAATAACTAAGTCGCAAGGCGGGAATATTTCTTGTGTTGTTGTCATTTTTTGTTGTTTTTTTGATTAAATAGAGACCTAGCTTTATAACGCGAGAGCTTAAAGGCTATAAAACTGGGGATTTATGCTATAAAACGCCAGTAATGTCTGCGGCAATGATTTAGAGTATATTACCCCCATAGCTAAAAGTAAATATTGTACTCGGAGGTGGAAAATGAAATTTAACCCTTGTAAAGGTGGCGCGTGGTGTGAAGATACTGATACGCATTGTAATGGTTGTGGTCGTTCACATGAAGAAATTGCAGAAACGAAAGTATTGATGAAAGGCTTGGTCGAATTTGCGCAAAAACAAGAGTATGAAAATCCTGATGACTTTGCGCAATTTATTGGCGAGACTTTAGCAAGAAAACTACAGAAGTAGCTTCTCATTATTAAAGGGTACAAGCAGTTTTTTCAGCTCGTCATTCCTGCATGCTGTTAGCAGGAATCTATGTTTAACGTGGATTCCCGATAAAAGACTTCGGGAATGACGGTATTTTTATATGTATTTGCCCGTGAATAATGAGAAGTTACCTACAGAAGCCTTAAGTGTTATATAGGAGTGAACACCATGAAAATAAGCCCAGATATTTTGCCCGAATTGATTCAAGCAGTAAATAATGCGGTAACAGAACATGCGGATGAACTTACTGAGTTAGATAAGGCAATTGGTGATGGGGATCATGTTATTAATTTACGGCGGGGCCTGGATGCTTTGTTAGCGCAGCAAGATGAAGTTGCTCAGTTAGATTGGGCAAGTGCTTGGCAAAAAATGGGCATGACCTGTATGAGCAAAATTGGTGGTGCTTCAGGTTCTTTATTTGGCACGCTGTTTGTTAGCATGGCAAAATCAGCTAAGGACCAGCCGGTTGATGTGGCTGTATTTGCTCAGGCGTTTACAGCAGGTGTTGAATCTATGAAACTGCGTGGCAAGGCCGATGCGGGTGAAAAAACGATGCTGGATGTCTTGATTCCAGTAGCGCGTGTTTTGCAAGAGAATGCAAGTGGTGTTGAACTAGCTGATTTATTAGCGGAAGTTAAAGAGGTCGCGCAGCTCGGAATGCAATCAACGCGAGATATGTTAGCGACTAAAGGCCGCGCTTCTTTTTTAGGCGAGCGCAGTATAGGGCATATTGATGCAGGAGCAAAAAGTAGTCAGTTAATGATTGATGCGATTGTTGCTACTTTACAAAGCAAATAAAAAGGTATTTATGGCAAGTTTTTTTAATACAGAATTAAGTCAACAGCAATTTTTAGATCAATACTGGCAAAAAAAACCATTATTGATACGTCAGGCCTTTACTGGTTTCGTATCGCCAATTAGTCCAGAAGAGTTGGCGGGTTTAGCTTGTGAAGAGGAAATTGAATCACGGCTGATCGAAGAGCAGGGTCAAGATGGTAAATCTTGGCAAGTGACTTGCGGGCCATTGAGTGAAGATGATTTTGCGCGTTTACCAGAAACGCATTGGACAATGCTCGTGCAAGATGTCGACAAACATTTACCGGAACTGCAGTCTTTACTTGAGCCCTTTCGTTTTATTCCCGATTGGCGACGTGATGACTTAATGATTAGTTACGCGCCAGAATTTGGGACGGTAGGGCCGCATACGGATGGCTATGATGTCTTTTTATTGCAAGCCATGGGCGAGCGTCGCTGGCAAATTGGTGAACAGCCTATTCGTGAAGCTAAACTAGTTGATGGTTTAGGTTTGCAAATATTAGCCGAATTTACACCTGATCAAACTTGGGATTTGCAGCCAGGTGATATGTTATATCTACCGCCGCATTTTGCGCATCATGGTGTTGCACTCAACGATTGCATGACTTTTTCTTTTGGCTTTCGTGCGCCGACTCAAGTTGAAGTGCTGGATGCCGTGGTGAATAATTTGCTTGAGCAGCAACTTGGTAAAGCTGAATATAGCGATCCTGATTTGTTATTAAATAAGCAGAGTAGTGAGATCGATGCTCAATCAGTTGCACGCTTGAAACGAATGTTGCATCAGGCGATTGATGATGCTGAGCCTATTTTGGCGAGCGTATTAGGTAAAATTGTTACTGAAACAAAACCTAGTTTGGCTGCTTTAGCGACAGAAGCTGCGACTGATTTACAAGAAGTGGATGAGCTGACTGCGCTATTTGAACAAGGCGAGATATTGCAGAAGAATTCGTATTTTCGTTTTGCATGGTCTGCCAATGCAATAAGTGGTCAGGTGTATATGTCCGGTGAGGTATATGAAGTTGATTTGCAGGGTGTTAAGTATTTGCCATTATTGACTGAACAGGTCATTTTAACTAGCAGTGATTGGCAAGAGATACTTAAAAATCAGTCAGCGGCTTTGTTATTATGCCAGCTGATTGCCGAGGGTGGCTGGTTTTGGGCGGCGGATTAAAGCATGGTCTTAGAATTCAATTTTTAATAAGATCCAAAACTATAGTGAAATACAGGGAAGTAAATAATACCAACCCCAATAAATGATAGCTGCAATAGTCGTTATTCCCGAAATCTTTAATCGAGAGTCCATTGTCACACATAGATTCCTGCTAAGAGCCTGCCGGAATGACGATTTCTCAGCTCAAGTATGATTTTGGGTTGCTATAAGGTGCTTCCCTATGCTCTGCAAGCTGCACACAAGGCAGCATTTCTTAGTCATATATTTGTGAAACATAGTGCGTGATCTCTTGCGCAGTAACGGGTTTAGAAAACCAGTAGCCTTGGGCAAAGTCACAGTTGTTCTCAACTAAAAACTGTAGTTGTTCTTGTGTTTCTACGCCTTGGGCTATCACTTTCTGCCCTAAATCATGAGACATCGAGATGATAGCGCGTATAACCGCTTGGTCTTTTTGGTTATTAGTAATGTGACGAATAAAGGAAGGGTCGATTTTTATATGGGTCGCAGGCAAGTTTTTTAGCTCAGATAGTGATGAATGACCTGCACCAAAATTATCAATGGCAATGAGCACTTCAGAATCAACCAGTCGTTGCATAATCTTAGTCGCCATCTCCGGCTTTTTCATAAAGGCGCTCTCATTAATTTCAAGTTCTATCCATTCGCGTCGTGCGCCAGTGGCATCAATTTTTTCAAGAATATTATCTGTAAATTTCATATCAAGTAGTTCTACAGGGGAAATATTGACGGATATTTTGCCGAAATTAAAGCCTTCTTTTGACCAGCAAATCGCTTGTAAGCATACGCGAGTGATAGCCCAATTATTGAGTTTGGTAATTAAACCTATCTTTTTTGCTAGTGCTATAAATTCTTCAGGTTCAATTAGGCCTAAATCTGGGTGTTGCCAGCGGATTAAGGCCTCATAGTTATGTATTTTGTTGTTTGCTACGTAATGTTTGGATTGGTAAACAATTTGTAATTCAAAGTTGTCGTCATAACAGTTTTTAGCAAGTGCTTTGCGTAACGCTTGTTCTAGTGCGAGGTGACGGTTATTGGCTTGGTGTAATTCCGTAGTGCAAAATGCGTAGCCCTTTTTTTCTTTCTTTGCTAAGTACATTGCATTTTCAGCCTGTTGAAGTAATGTTTCGCCATCAATACCATCTTGCGGGTAGCTGGCAATACCAATACTCGAACTCAGAATAAATTTATTTGTATTTAAAGTGATAGGGGCGCGTAAGTCCTGTAATATTTGTTTTACAAGTTTTTCAGTCGCATTAGCTGACGTATTTAATATAATAAGCGCAAATTCATCACCTCCGATACGCGCTGCTATGCCCGTATCTTGGCTGTGTGTTTGCAGTCTTAAAGCGGTCTCTTTGAGTGCTGCGTCACCCGCAGCATGACCTAGGCTATTGTTGATGATTTTAAAGCGGTCAATGCCTATGATTAACAAGGCAAAGTTTTTTTGCTGTTGCTGGGCTAAGTACGTAATTTCCTTTAATTTTCCCATAAAGCAAGGTCGGTTCATTAGCTTTGTTAATTCATCGAGGTAGGATAGCTTGCTTAGCTGCTCCTGAGTTTGATTTTCGCGTGTAATGTCGTGGGCAATACCTGCAAGTCCAATGCATTGTTGAGCGCTGTCGTATAGCGGTGTTTCTAATATTTCTAAGCAATGCTTGTTACCTGTTTTGTCGAGTATTTCAATTTTATACTTTGGAGTTTGCTCGCCTTTTAGGCCTCGAGTTGTATAGTCGGTGATACTTTTATTATCGGGGGGAGCAGTTAGGCCTGAGGGGTAAGACTTAGCAAAATCGCTAGTGCTATAACCTAAAACTGTAGAGACTGATGGGCTGACATAGCTAAGAGTGCCTTCTAAATTATATTGATAAAAGAAGTATTCGTCCTGAAGGGTGGCAACTAGGTGCTGATACTTTTGTTGAGTAATGTGCAATTGCTCATTACTCTCTAATGCTTGGCTGCTAATGTTTTCTTTTAAGTTTGTTAGTTCGATATTTTTTGTGTTCTGTTTGTTTTGATTTATTTCTAGCTGCTGGTTCTGACGTTTAATCCATCCAATCCAAAGTAATAGCGCTAATGTAATCAGGGGAAAGCTAATGATCATTTTTTTATTTATTTCGGCCTCAGGTACTAATTCGATAGGTGAATACCAGCGTTGATTAATGGTTTGTTTTTCTTTTTCTGTGATAGCGTTTAGACCTTTTTGAAAAATATTGGCTAATATGGGCCAATCGCTACGTACAGCAATGCTTTCATTGCTACTATTACGCTCATAAAAAGCAGAAAACTTGATGTTATTTAAGAGAAATTTATTCTGAGCAAAGTAACTGGTAGCAAAAAAGCTAATTGCTGCATCGGCTTGCTGGTTATCTACAGCTAGTAAGGCGTCTGAAGCATTTTCTACGTAATAGGGGGAAATACCTTTTATGTCTTTAATAATGTTTTGTGTGTACTGATAATCTTTCACTAGAGCCACGACTTTTCCTGCAAGGCTGTTGTGGTCTTTGATTGTTTGATTGGATTTGTGACTTACAATGACTAAAGATTTAAAAATATAAGGCAGGGTAAAGGTAAAGTGGTTCTGACGGTCTGGCCTATTGACCATGGTAGCGATGACATCAATTTCTTTATTAAGAGCGCCTAGGTAGATATCTTTCCAGAGTACGCGCTTATCAACTGCTATTTGAATCTGCAGTTTTTGGCTAATTAACTGAATAGTGTCATAGGCGATCCCAGTTAGTTGCCCTGCGTCATTAATAAAGCTGTAAGGCGGGACATTTCCGTCAAATGCAATGCGAATGGGTTGATGCGCTGCTAGCCATAATTGCTCTTCGCTTGTCAATAAAGTCGGTTGTTCGGTGGGCAGTTGTGCTACTTCTGGAAGCTTATTCCAGTAGGAGAAAGTTCTGATGGGAATAAAGGTCGCAGCAATTAGGCAAGCCCAAAAAATGCTTTTAACTGTTTTTGTCACGAGCTTTCCTTAGGTAAGGTTAATTAATGTCAATTATAGCGCGCTCTTAGCTTTTTTGTTACGTAAGTATATTGATGTATTCTAATTAATATATAATTAAGGTTTTCCTAGCTGGAAACTAGTTTTTTTCTTGGTGTTTATTGAGGATAAGCTTTTTTCTAAATAATGGGTTATCTCAACAAGAATAAAATAACTATGTGGGTTTACAGCTTTAGCTCAAGGGGCCAAATAATATTACTAGCGGTTTTTTCGGTAATGTCTAATTCAGTGCGTGCTGAATGGTCTAGCGGCGTTGATTTTAGTACTTATTATACTGATGATGTGGGATTGTTTTCTGTGACACGTCGCCTCTCGTTAGACGAAGATCCGACCCAGCCTATCGTAGATGAGCCAGGTCAAGGGGCTGATGCGGTGTATGAGCCTAACGCTTATGTTAGCTGGGGGACTGAAAATGAGTTGGGTGAATTTGAACTTACTTTGGATGCCGGTGGATATATTTTTCACACCCATAGTGCCTATACGCATGGTTTTTTTCAGATGGAGGTTGCGCAGACGTTAACCGAGCAAACTACAATAAAGTTCCTTTATGACTTTGTGCCTGAGTTATTTATTGGTGTGCAATCTTTAGGGGAGGGTGAACATGGTGAAGATGAAGCGGACGAGCGACTTAATAGTCATATTTGGTCTATGCATTTAGAGCGTGAACTATCTGATACCCTAACTTTGCGCGGGCTAGTGCGCTATGGTCTTAGAGATTACGACCAGCCTTTTGCTTACCGTGATACGCAGTTTTTTACTGTTGGCTCGCACTTTGAGTGGGCTATTACTTCTGATATTGAGTTATTGGTCGGCTATCATTTTGAGAGGGGTTATACCGATCATGAGCAAACGGTGCATTACCAAGATGATATAGGTTATATAAATCACTTTGCCTCAGCAGAGCTAAAAATACACTTATTACCTGAGTTAGAAATGAGGGTGATTTTTGATTACGAACATAATGATTTTACCAGCAGTTATACGGAAGATATTCATTATGATGGTAATGAAAATGTTTATCAGGGAGAGTTAGAGTTCTTGTATGAATTAACTGAAACAACTGCACTTAAAGCGGGCTGGCAGCATGGTTCGCGTAAGTTTAATTATGAGCATCACAGTGTGCAAAATAATAACGTTTGGCTGGGGGTCGAGTTTCATATTTGATAGCTCACCAGCCTCATAGGCTTTATATTCTTAGCTTTAGGGTGATGGGTGAAGCGCACCTTTTTAGGAGGTGATTCACCCGGAATTGATCTTGCTTAGGAGCGAAGGTATTATTGAATTTTCGCTCCTTAACAGCCCCAACGTAAATTAGAGGTATGTACGGGGGCATCCCATAATTGTGTCATTTCATCATCTAATAAAGTTA
>ENA-OSET01005990-OSET01005990.1-sediment-metagenome-genome-assembly--contig:-NODE-5990-length-10057-cov-3.419038_pt1 | contig 10057 bp, 6 predicted proteins | sample MGYA00237882_ERZ534229 | MGnify/ENA primary metagenome ERZ534229 (study PRJEB26408, sample SAMN06266212) | sediment metagenome | isolation source: Hudson Canyon methane seep mesocosm | place: USA:Hudson...
GCCGACAGGCTACATAGCAGGGCTATCGCGCTGATATGTCGTCCCAATTGGAGTCCGCCCTCTTGCCAGAATGCGCCTTTGGCGCGTTGTTGGGCCTGGCTGCACGACATGCGCAGCCAGGCCGGATGATCAGATGATCACGGTGATATCGTCTTCGATCACCAGTGTCGCGCCATCGCTACCGATGGTGTAGACATCAAAGGTCTCGCCATCGATCACCTGGGTGGTTCCTGTTGCGGTTGCTCCGGCGACGGTGACGGTATCGTCAGTGCCACCGTGAATGGTCAGAGTGTCAGAGTTGCTGGACAAGGCCCTAATATCGGCCTCAGTCAGCGACAGATTGACATCTGCGGCATAATCCAAATTCAAAGCGTCGACATTGAACGATGAAAGGCCCGCGTGGTCGGTGGAACCCACTTCGGTTGCATTGTCCTCTAGGACCAACAGGGTGCTCGAGTTGTTACCAACAGCATCTTCACCGGTCACGACCAGATGGGTGCCATCTGAAATAGGTGTCCCAAAGGTGAATTCTGTGTTGGTGCCAGCAAGAAGCGATGTAGTTGCGGTCGGGGTGCTGACACTTCCGTCGCTTTCCAGAGCGTTCACAGTGTAGTCGTCCGTGACCCCATCGGTACTGATGCGATAAACGTCGCCACCGCCGAAGGTCACGGTGCTGATGCCTGGTTCATCTACCAAGGTGTCTACGGTCAGTGCGGACGTGGTGGTTTGCGTGTTTCCAGCAGTATCCGTCGCCGTCACGCTGACCGAAGTGCTATATTCCCCCGCCGCAATGGACCCGGATTCGAACAGCGCAGACCAGTTGCCTGATGAATCAACGGTTGCTGTGCGGTCGACGCCGTTAACCGTTACAATAACGCTGGCACCGGCCTCTGCGGTTCCGGTCAAGGTGACGCCGGCCAAGGATTCACTTTGGCTGACGATGTTGTCGCCGCCTGCAAGGCCTCCGTCGATGGTGACAAAAGTGCTGGTGTCGACCTCTACCGAGCCCGAAGTCCTGGCAGTATTGCCTGCTAGATCAGTTGAAACCGCTGAAATGGCCGCAGTATACTCCCCAGTCGGGATCTCGGAGCTGGTGAACAAGGAAGACCAGTTGCCACTGGAGTCTGTTGTCACCGTATGGCTGACAGAGCCAAGGGTCACAACCACACTGGATCCTGCTTCGGCGGTTCCGGTTAGGGTGACGCCAGCGCTTTGCTCGGTGCCGTTAATGATATTGTCAGTTGCCAGCGCTGTGTCCAGTGTCACCGAGGTTTCGGTGTCGACCTGGACCAGATGTGTCGATGTTGTGCTGTTTCCCGCTGCATCCGTGCTGGTGACAGAAACTGTGCTGTCATAGGTTCCCGACGTGATAGACGACGCGGTGTAACTCGCCGACCAGGTGCCATCGCTGGCCACTGTGGTGGTCTGAGTTTCGCCTTGGAAGGTGACTTCGATTGACGCTCCTGCTTCACCGGTACCAGTCAGGACAACACCGTCCGAGGCCTCGGTTGCATTGATAACGTCATCACCTTCAACAGTGTCGAAACCGATGGGAGGGGCGACGGTGTCAACCTCCAGGATATCAGTGGTGGTTGTGCTGTTTCCGGCGGCATCGGTTGTAACAAGGGTAATACCTGTCTCGTATTCGCCGGTCAAAATTTCGCTGCTGTCAAAGGTAACGGACCAAGTGCCGTCATCAGCCACAGTGGTTGTATGGGTGGTGCCGTTGATCTCAACGGAGACAGTGGCGCCAGCTTCGCCGGTGCCCGAGATGACGGGATTGCCCGTATGTGTAGCCTCATTGACAAGATCACCGGTGGATTGAGTGCCCGAAGTGACATCAATGGTTGGGGCGGTTGTATCGGAACCGCCGCCACCGCCACCACCGCCACCGATTACGGCCGCGCCACCGATTACGGCCGCGCCTGCAGCGCCAGCTCCCAAGCCGCCAAACAGTGGTGCGGCAACCAGGGGGGCAACCACCGGCTCGATACGATCAATGTCCAGGAACACCATATCGTCGTAGGCGCTCCACTTGCCAGTCAGGTCGAGTGGTTCATATGAAGCAAACAACATTCCCTGAGAGCGGTCTTCCAGAACAACTTCAATAAAGTTGCCGTCTTCGCTTAGGAATAGATTTTTACCACCGGTCGAGCCAGTGTTGTAAAAGCCGTCCAGCACAAGGGTTTCGCCATTGGCCAGAGTGATGTGAAGATCCGAACCCCGGCGGGCGTAACTTTCCACGTCCGAAGGGCTTAGGTTCAGCGATACATCCTTTGAATTGGTCGTATCGAGGACCGAAGGTGTGCCTTCAGTAAAATTTCCGTGTTGGTTTGTGCCCGTCATATCACGGACGATGTATCCGACAGTGCTCATTGTATTACCGCTCGCTAATTTACCTATTATCTGCAGCAAAGCCGCTTAGGTGCCTGGTTATATTTTCGCTCAACAGCCGTCTTTGCGGCCCTTTTTTGTCCACTATGGGACAAATTTTGGTCAATTGTCTATAGTTTGGATAGATCCTCTTAACCCAAAGGGGGCCTCATCGTTGCTTCTATGTCGCATCTTTGTTGTCCTTTCGGGGAAGTGTAGCCCTTTTGCTTCACAAGTTACCAAAGGGTAAATTTTTACGGATTGGGGATTGTAAGATACCTTTGGCAAAAAAACCGAGCAGGCTATGTTGGGTTTTCAATCCAACATAGCCTGTTTCACAGGTTGCCCAGAACGCCCGTTGGCCGCGCAGACAGTGTCTGTCTTTGCTGATGGCGCGGCCTGTTTCTCGGGATTGTGAACGTTCGTTCGATTAAAACTTTATGGAAATTAACAAAAATTACACCAGATTTAGATCATATGGTCTGCGTTAAAGGGTGTTAGTTTTTTTGGCCAGAGCGCGACGTTGAATATCAGTTTCAGCACGCAGGTCACTGCTGTTTTGCATAGTGCTTCAGCATGTCGATCGCCGACCCCGGCACCCAGCAGATTTAGACGATAGAATGATGCGGACTCTCCGCGGCCCTCAGGCTGGTCGCAGTTTGTTCGTGCAAGGTTTCTACCCGCTATGGGCAGTCGCAATCTAGGAGGCCAGTATCAAATGAAAGACCTAGCCGAACTTTTTGCCGAGCAGTACGGCGAGACGCGCGAACAGGAAATGTCGTTGCAGGATTACCTGAATGGGTGCCGCGATGATCCAAGCCTATTCGCAAATGTTGCAGAGCGGATGTTGAAAGCCATCGGCCAGGAGGAACTGGTCGATACGTCCAGGGACGCCAGGTTGGGGCCGATCTTTCAAAACCGCACAATCAAGCGCTACACAGCGTTCAAAGATTTTTATGGCATGGATGACACCATCGAGCGGATCGTAGGGTTCTTTCGCTATGCCGCCCAGGGTCTGGAAGAGCGCAAGCAGATCCTTTACCTGCTTGGCCCCGTTGGTGGCGGAAAGTCGTCGCTGGCGGAACGGCTAAAACGGTTGGCCGAGGATGAACCGATCTATGTGCTCAAAGCGGGCGATAAGATATCACCCATTTTCGAATCCCCATTGGGACTGTTTGATCCTGTTCGAATGGGCAAAATCCTAGAGCAAGAGTACGGGATTGCACGGCATCGCTTGCCGGGGCTGATGTCCCCTTGGGCGGTGCAGCGACTGGATGAATTCGAAGGCGATATCAACCGGTTCACCGTTGTAAAGCTATATCCATCGCGGCTGCGCCGAATTTGCGTCGCCAAGGTTGAGCCAGGGGATGAGAACAACCAGGATATCTCCACTTTGGTTGGCAAAGTTGATATCCGCATGCTCGAACATTTTAGCCAGGACAACCCGGACGCTTATAGTTTCTCAGGGGGGCTAAACAGGGCAACCCAGGGCGTCATGGAATTTGTCGAGATGTTCAAAGCGCCCATCAAGATGTTGCATCCGTTGCTGACTGCGACGCAGGAGGGCAACTATATGGGCACCGAAAGCTTTGGTGCCATCCCGTTCAATGGTCTGGTTCTGGCCCACTCGAATGAATCCGAATGGCAGAACTTTAAGAACAACAAGAACAACGAGGCCTTTATTGATCGCGTCAGCATTGTGAAAGTGCCTTACTGCCTCCGTGTTAGCGATGAGGCGATGATCTATGAAAAATTGTTGCAAAACAGCGAGCTGAAGACCGCAGCCTGCGCTCCTGAAACCCTAAAAATCCTTAGCCGGTTCTCGGTGTTGTCGCGGCTTAAACCGCATGAGAACTCGAACCTCTATTCCAAGATGCGCGTGTATGATGGTGAAAGCCTGAAGGACACCGATCCCAAGGCCAAAACGGTTCAAGAATATCAGGATCGCGCTGGCGTGGATGAAGGCATGACCGGCGTCTCGACCCGGTTTGCCTTTAAGGTGCTTAGTTCTGTGTTCAATTTCGACACCGAAGAGCTGGCTGCTGATCCGGTGCACCTGATGTTCATCCTTGAGCAAATGATCAAGCGCGAGCAGTTTCCGCAGGAAACAGAGACGCTGTATCTGGAGTTCATCAAGACAGAGCTGGCGCCTCGGTATGAGGAATTCATCGGCAATGAAATCCAGAAGGCCTATCTCGAAAGCTACTCGGAATACGGTCAGAACGTGTTTGATCGCTACATTTCATATGCCGACGCCTGGATTGAAGAGCAGGACTATAAAGACCCCGACACTGGCCAATTGTATGATCGCGATGTGTTGGATAGCGAGTTGAGCAAGATCGAAAAGCCGGTAGGGATCGCCAACCCCAAAGATTTCCGCAACGAGGTTGTCAAATTCTCGCTACGTCACCGTGCCAATACTGGTAGCAACCCGGCTTGGAACTCCTATGAAAAACTGCGCGATGTGATTGAGCGGCACATGTTCAGCCAGGTCGAGGAGCTGCTCCCTGTGATTAGTTTCGGCAGCAAAAAAGACAGCAAGACCGAAGGCAAGCATCTGGAGTTTGTCGATCGCATGCGGGGCCATGGCTATACCGACCGTCAGGTCCGTCGTCTGGTCGAGTGGTACATGCGCGTCAATAAGGCGGGATAACTGTGGAAGGTCCGTGATCAGATGCATCACTTTATCGACAGACGCCGTAACCCCAAAGGCAAAAGCCTGGGAAACCGGCAACGGTTCTTGCGCAGGGCCCGTGACAACATCAAGGAACGTGTTGATCAATCGGTCCGCGGCAAGACACTGCAACCAGAAAACGGCGGTCTCAGTGATGGTGAAAAGGTAACCATCCCGTCCAAAGGGTTAAAAGAACCCCGACTGGCGCATTCGACAACGGGCGGGCAACGGCACCATGTGCTGCCGGGGAACAAGGATTATGTGGTCGGTGATACCATCCCGCGACCGCAGGGCGGCGGTGGGCAGGGGGGTCGCAAAGCATCAGAGGATGGCGATGGAGAGGATGAATTCTCTTTTACCCTGTCTCAGGAAGAATACCTGGAAATTCTGTTCGATGGGCTGGAGTTGCCTGATCTGGTCGAGAAAAACACCTTTGAGACACTCACCGTTGGCACCCGTCGGGCCGGGCTGACAACGGCGGGGTCGCCCAACAATTTGAACTTGGTGCGCACCATGCGAAACTCGCTGGGGCGGCGGATTGCCTTGCAACGGCCAAGTTTGGCCGCGCAGCAGGACGTTGAAGATCAGATTGCTCTGCTGGAGGCGAAGGCACCGTTGACTGCGAAACAGAAGGAGGCGCTGAGTGAATTGCAGGCGCGGCTCGATTATCTGAATCGCAAGCGCAAGGTGGTGGGTTACATTGACCCTCTGGATCTGCGTTACGATACGTTCGTGCCGGAAAAAATACGCAACTCCAAGGCGGTGGTCTTCTGCCTGATGGATGTTTCAGGATCGATGCAAGAGAGGGAAAAAGACCTGTCAAAGAGGTTTTTCCTATTGCTGCACCTGTTCCTCACCCGTGGCTATGAACATACTGAGATTGTTTTTATTCGTCACACTCATCACGCCCAGGAAGTGGATGAAGAAACGTTTTTCTACGCCCGTGAAACAGGCGGTACAATTGTCTCGACGGCGCTGGAAGAGATGAAGAAAATTATTGCTGACCGTTATCCAACTGATGAGTGGAATATCTACGGTGCACAGGCCTCAGACGGCGAAAACTTTGGCAATGACTCCCTGCGATGCAAAAAGCTGTTGCTCGAAGATCTTCTGCCTGTGTGTCAGTTCTATGCCTATGTTGAAATTGTCGATGAAGATGCAGACATGCTGCTCAGCAATGCTGACGCAGGCGAGGACCTTTGGCAGGCCTATCGTCAGGTCAAGGAGGCGGTTCAGCACTTTGAAATGCAGCGGGTCTCGCTGCCCTCCCATATCTATCCAATATTCCGGGAGTTCTTTCTTCCCAAGATAAAAGGGGCCCAGAATGCAGGCGGTTAAGACCTCCTCGACTGTGCTGTTTGACGGTCCGGAATGGACCTTTGAACTGCTTGAAAAAGCCCGCGATATTATCGAGGATATCGCGCTGCAGGATTTGGGACTGGATGTTTATCCCAACCAGATCGAAATTATTTCGTCCGAACAGATGCTGGACGCCTATTCTTGTGCCGGCTTGCCGCTGATGTATCAACACTGGTCATTTGGGAAGCATTTCGTGCGCGACGAAACTCTGTATCGTACCGGGCGGCAGGGGTTGGCCTATGAAATTGTCATTAACTCAAACCCATGCATCAGCTACAATATGGAAGAGAACACCATGGCGATGCAAACGCTGGTGATGGCGCATGCAGCCTTTGGGCATAATCATTTTTTCAAGAACAACTATCTGTTCCGGCAGTGGACGGATGCAGCAGGGATCCACGACTACCTTGCATTTGCCAAGAATTACATCATTGCTTGCGAAGAACGCTATGGGCTCACCGCAGTGGAGGATATTCTGGACGCCGCTCATTCAATGCAGGCGCAGGGGGTTTTTCGCTATGGGCGTCCGCCCCAGCCCACTGTTGCCGAGAAAGAGGCCATGCAGAAGGTCCGTGAGGGTTTTGAAAGCAGCCAAAGCCTGCTGGATCTTTGGACGGATAGCACCATGCGCCGGGATGATGAAGACAGCGACAACGAGGATCCAGCCGTCAGTGCCCGTCAACGCGAGCTGAACCTGCCGCAGGAAAACATCCTTTATTTTCTTGAGAAAAACAGCCCGATCCTGAAGTCCTGGGAACGGGAAATCCTGCGCATTGTGCGCAGTCTGGCGCAATATTTGTATCCGCAGAAGCAGACAAAGGTGATGAACGAGGGCTGTGCTACTTTCGTGCATTACTACATTATCAACGAGTTGTATCAGCAGGGGCGGCTGACGCAGGGCGCCTATATGGAGATGATGCACAGCCACACCAATGTAGTGTTGCAACCTGAATATGACGACCCGCGCTATTCCGGGATCAATCCCTATGCGCTGGGCTTTGCTATGATGACGGACATTCGCCGGATTTGCGAGACACCAACCGACGAAGACCGTGACTGGTTTCCCGACTTTGCAGGGAATCCGAATTGGCGTGGGGTGCTGAAAGATGCCTGGGCGAACTACCGGGATGAGAGTTTCATACAGCAATTCCTGTCCCCACATTTGATCCGAAAATTTAAACTGTTCACGCTGTCCAATGACGCGAATAAGCCAAATCTGGTGGTCAGTGATATTCACAATCGGGCGGGGTATCGTGACATTCGCCGTGAACTGGCCCGGTCCTATGACCTGGCTTATCTGGAGCCGGATATTCAGGTGACGGATGTCGACCTGCGCGGTGACCGCGAGTTGAAGATGACCCATTTCGTGCGAAATGACATTCAACTGGATCGGGACAACCGAGAGGAAGTCCTGAAACATGCCCGCAAGTTATGGGGTTACAACGTGAAAATGAGCGTTGAAGTGGCGCCTTGATGACGTCGAACAAATATCGGGATTATATGCCGCGCGGTCCTTCTGGGCGTTAATTCGAAATCTGAGGTGACGATGGCCCCGAAACGGTCATTACTGTGATACGGAGGACGTGCTTTCTTGCCCCTTGGGCGGCTCTTGGGAGGGCCATTGTTTTAGCGCATACAGCAGACCGGCCACGCCCAATGCTGCCAGACCCCATAGTGTCGGCACCGTACCATATTGGCTCATCAGCCAGCCCGAAACGGGATAGGTCACCAACCAGCAGCCATGTGACAGGGTGAACTGAGCCGCGAAAATGGACGGCCGGTCTTCGGCGTTGACTGACCTGCGCAGCAATCGACCTGACGGTGTCAGAATTGTGGAATAGCCAATCCCAATCCCCAGCCAGGCCACCAGCAAAGCGAGTAGAGACAAACCCGAAAGGTGAACGTTCACTGCAAGTAAAACGACGGCTGCAAGCGATATCAGCGCCCCTGCAGACATGATCCGGCGATCTGATGTGCGAGATAGCAATTTGGGTAGGATCAAAGCCGCTAACATTGATCCGGCACCAAAGCTGGCCAGGGCCCAGGCCACCATCGTCTCGTTTAGTCCCAATTCACCACGGACCACGACGACGGTATTGACGATCACCATGGCGCCTGTGGCTGAAGCCACCATGCTCAGCCCAAGTAATCCGCGCAAGCGCGGGGTGTTCAGATACAGGCGTAAGCCTCTGGTGGTGCGATCATAAATGCCGCGCCTACGGGTTGGTTTGGGCGAGGGTAGCGTCACTGAAACCACCAGCAGGGCAGAGGCCATGAAGCCCAGTGCCGTGCCGAAAAACATCGTGCCAAATGCCATAACCGTCAACAGGGCGGCGGCCAGTGCGGGCGACAGCAGGCTTTCCAGATCATAGGCCAACCGCGACAGGGACAGCGCGTTGGTATAGTCTTCCTCGTCTGGCAGCACATCGGGGATTGAGGCCTGGAAGGCAGGTGTAAAACCCGCAGATGAGGCTTGGAGCAGGAAAATCAGCACGTAGATCTGCCAGATCTGATCGACAAATGGCAGCGCCAATGCCACTGCGGCGCGGATCACATCAAGGCTGACCAGCCAGGCCCGCCGCGGCAGGTTCTCGGCCAGGGCCGAGGCAATCGGGGCAATTGTCACATAACTGAGCATTTTGATGGTCAACGCGGTCCCAAGCACTAGGCCGGCCTGATCTCCGGCCAGATCATAGGCCAATAGGGCCAGCGCAATCGTTGCCAGCCCTGTCCCCATCACCGCGATCAATTGAGCGGCGAACAGATGGCGGTAGGTGCGGTTTTTCAGAATTCTCAGCATGGGTCAAAGATACCTAGTGATGTCTTTAAAGCTCTTGGTGTCAACGATCTCGCCGTCTTCTCCGGGCTCAAGGCAATGGTCTATGTGGTCGTGAATGAACGCCCGCTTGGCATTGGTCACCGCCTTTTCAACCGCATGAAGTTGTTGTGCGATGTCAGTGCAGGGGCGGCCCTCGGCTATCATCTCGATAACCGCGGAAAGGTGTCCGTTGGCCCGTTTCAGTCGGGTTGAGATACGTGGATGTGAGCTGTGTTGTTTGGTTTGAGACATAGTTCACTTATCCCCCTGGGGGGGATAAGATCAAGCGCGAATCTGATTTGGCGGCATTGGCACAAATACAGGTGATGGTAGAAATAAATATAATAAAATCATCGCCTTTGGTTCCCATCCATATGGTGAAAAGCAACGTAAGTCGTTGAAATTGCGTTCTCGTTAGCGCTCCCAAATAGCCTTTATGTGCGTTTTGCGCGCGGATTGACATGGTGGATTGCAGATTGGATACAATGTGGTGTGGCCGAATTCAGAACCGGGTGCGGGAAAATGAGCGCAGTTGCTGGGTACACCGTTTTGGTTGATTGCTTAGCTTTGGGGACGCTTTGCCCCCCGACTCTCTGAGCTGTGGCGGCCAGAAACAAAAAAATGGGAGTTGAAAATGAAAGCTAGGTTTTTGATGGCAGCTGGCGCTTTGGCGCTAAGCACCAGCACCGCCTTTGCCAGTACGTTGGTCTATTGTTCCGAGGGTTCACCCGAGGGGTTTGATCCGGCGCTGTTCACCGCAGGCACAACCTTTGATGCCTCCTCACACCCGATCTATAACCGGTTGCTGGAATTTGAAACTGGCACCACCAATG
>ENA-OSET01005991-OSET01005991.1-sediment-metagenome-genome-assembly--contig:-NODE-5991-length-10057-cov-2.942986_pt1 | contig 10057 bp, 7 predicted proteins | sample MGYA00237882_ERZ534229 | MGnify/ENA primary metagenome ERZ534229 (study PRJEB26408, sample SAMN06266212) | sediment metagenome | isolation source: Hudson Canyon methane seep mesocosm | place: USA:Hudson...
TGAACAATATCATGCCGACAAATTCGGTTATGCCAACAAAAATACTGAATTTCGTCTTGGTTATATCGAAAAACTTGATGAATTAAACTTACCTGATAATAGTTTTGATATTATCGTATCAAACTGCGTAATTAATCTATCCCCCGACAAAGAAGCCGTACTTAAAGAAGCATTTCGCTTATTAAAGCCTGGAGGTGAGCTATATTTTTCAGATGTTTATTCTGACCGACGCGTTCCAACAGAGCTAGTGAATGACGCTGTACTTTACGGTGAGTGCCTAAGCGGTGCCTTATATTGGAATGACTTTGAGAATTTAGCTAAAAAAGTCGGCTTTTTAGACCCTAGACTCGTCGAAGACGATGTAATCACAATTGAAAATGAAGCTGTTCAAAATAAAATCGGTCATATCGAATTTTTCTCAGCTACTTACCGTCTATTCAAGCTTGAAGGCTTAGAGCCTTTTTGTGAAGACTATGGTCAAGCCGTTATATATCGTGGTGGTATCCCACACTCCGAAGAGGTTTTTGTTTTAGATAAGCATCATTTTATAGAAAAAGGTAAGGTATTTCCTGTGTGTGGCAATACATGGAAAATGTTACATGACACGCGCTTTGAAAAATATTTTGAATTTATCGGCTCATTTGACAATCACTATGGAATTTTTAGTGGCTGTGGGACAGTACTTCCTTTTGAACAGTTTAGTGTTACTGAAGAAAGTTCTGGTGGCTGTTGCTAGTATAAAAACACCTTTTTAAAACCTGCTATTATTCTCACGAAAACGAGAATAATATCAGGTTTTAAGCTGAGTCATATTCAGGGGTTTTCAAGACTAATCTGGTCAAAATCAAACCCAGTATTCCCCTTACTTTTCTGCTTTTTAGTTTCAACTTTTTTTGCTTTAACGAGCACTCTTATTTCATCGAGACCATCATTATTTCCATTTAAAGCTATCTTGGGTTTAGGGGCAGCTTGTGTTTTACTATTTATAGGTGCAACCGCTAATTTCATGCTGTCCTGAAGCGCTTTGTAGTCTCCTTGTAGGCTAACTAAGTTCGCTTGCGAAACTTTTAGCTGTTGTTGAACAACTTCCTTCTGTGCTTGCCCCTTAGTAATATCAACCTTCTGTTGCGACACTACGTCGGCTAAACGTATCATTTCAACCTGTATTTCTTTTTGGCGGTTCATTAGCGCTTTGAAAGCAATTTTGCGATCCTTAAGCTTTTTCATTGAAACAAACCGGGCTTTGGCACTTTCTTCTGTTTGAGCATTTAATATATCAAACTTACTTTGATAGTTTTTTTCCTGTTTAAGGAGTAATGCCTTTGCATCCATTAACGCTACACGCATCAACGTTTTTTCCTCGTTCAGAGCTGCAAGTTTTTGTTTTAGTGTACCTACAATCTGACTACTTAGGTCTAATTGAGAGACCGAGTCACCCTTTTGTAACTCTAACTGGGTTTTAGCTGCCAGAAGCAAAGCTAATTTTTCCTCTAATTGTGTATTGTTTTCTAGGGCCGAGAGATGCGCCTCTTTCAAAGTATGGTGAACACCTTGAAGCATTTTAAGCTCTGATTGCGTATTTTGAATCTGCTGACTTGTTTTTTGGTGCTTAACATTGGCACTTGAAGAGAGTTGAAAGAAATAAAATGCCGCAAGTGATGCACAAATAGTTGTGACCAATAGCAAGGGCCAGATAACATTTAAAATTGCATTTTTCTTCTTTAAGTAGTCAATCCACTGCGAAGCGTAATCCGTATTGTGCCCAGAAACGTCAGAAAGTTCTTTAGTATTCATTTATTTTTAGTATTCCTATAAGAAATCAGGTTTTAATTACTATTAAAAAAAGTCACAATAAGCCACTCAAAATTTTTCAGGTGTGTCAGATAATGAATGATTTATATTTAAAGCTTGCAACCTCTCAAGTTGGTAAAAACATATTTCAGGCTTTAAACTTACCTAAACCAACGAACTTGCAACGAACGCCTAATGAAACACTTGCATGCCCTAGCGGAAGAGTACTCATTGCAGGAACGAAAAACAACTTTGCTTTCAAAATGATAACAAAGTCTTTAAATGTAGAATCTATTAAACTGCTTACACCTAAAATTGATAACAAGACTTCACAACTTATTCAAGCGAACAATACTGTTGAACAAGTTGATTTAGAAAACCTAGACTCACAACGATTCAAGTCAGTAGTCTTTGATGCCAGCGGTTTGAAAACACCCGAAGATCTAAACGCCTTATACCAGTTTTTCCACCCAATTGTACGAAGAATAAAAACAAACGGCAGGATTGTGATCGTTGGCCAACAACCAAATGACACTGATACAGCTCAACAGTCAGCGACACATGCCGCACTAAATGGCTTCACTAAGTCTCTATCAAAAGAAATTGGTAAAAAAGGCGCAACTTGCAACCTACTGTCACTTGAAAAAGGGGCTGAGCGCCATATACAGCCCGCTTTGTATTTCTTCTTAACAGAAAAATCAGCATTTATTACCGGTCAAGTGCTAGCACTACAAAAAAGCACAAACAGAATAAAGAAAATTGACTGGCAAACTCCCTTAAAAGGAAAAACTGCACTCGTAACAGGCGCGGCCCAGGGAATCGGTAAAGAAACTGCAAAAGTACTCGCACGAGATGGTGCTTGTGTTGTCTGCCTCGATATACCCGCAAATAAGTCGGCTTTGAAAAAACTTGCAAATGAAATTGGCGGGCATAGCTTAGCACTAGACTTAAGTTCAGATGATGCTGCCGAACAAATATTAAACACCATCCGGTCCCAACTAGGTGTGATTGATATTATTGTTCACAACGCTGGTATTACCAGAGATAAAACACTTGGCAACATGCCTGCACATTTTTGGGAGCAAGTGATTAATATCAACTTAACAAGTGTAAGTAAAATTAACCAACTGTTGCTTGAGAAGCAGGTATTTAGCCCAAATGCACGAATTGTATGCATTTCATCTATTTCGGGAATAGCGGGTAACTTTGGCCAAACAAATTATGCCTGCTCAAAAGCAGGAATAGCGGGTTATGTTAAAGCCATGGCTCAACACTCAGAAAATAATTTGACTATCAACGCTGTTGCCCCCGGGTTTATTGAGACCAGCATGACCAGCCAGATTCCTTTTATGACCAGAGAACTTGGCCGTCGCATGAACACTTTATCACAAGGCGGCTTAGCACTTGATATTGCTGAAAGTGTTAGCTTGTTTTGCCATCCCTCGTCACAAGCATTAAATGGCAACGTACTTCGTGTTTGTGGTCAAAGTATTATGGGTGCCTGATAAGAAGCGTTTTTTTAGCGCTAAACGCGCCTTTTCACTTAGCGAAACACCTTGACACCAACAGCTGAACTCAGATTTCATCATACCTTTACTACTTACTATTCATAATTAAGGTACTCAGGCATTGATTAGTTTGCCCGCATTCCGGGCATCGTGTTTGATCTGTATTTATGGACATTCAATATAATCGAAACCTTCCTAAGAGGGATTGCCCTTGCGGTGCCGGTTTGAGTTTTTACCTCTACGCGTACCCCACTCTTTCGTTTTAAACTTGCGAACTTTCTTAACACGCTCCTTTTCAGTGAGCATATGTGTTGGTTTAGCGTATGGATTGTCACTCGATTTGAACTGAAAACGAATCGGTGTACATTTAATTTTCAAAATTTTTCGAAAGCTATTTTCCAAGTATCGCTTGTAGCTATCTGGAATATCGGAAGTTTTTGTACCGTGTACAATAATGATGGGTGGGTTTGAGCCACCTTGGTGAGCATACCTCAACTTTATTCGCCTCGCTCTAACCATAGGAGGCTGGTGATCAGAAACAATATCAATTAACAGCTCGGTTAAACGGTTGGTAGACCACTTGGCAAAAGCTGAAGCGTAACCTTGATCTATTGACTTATACAAATCACCTACAGCCGTTCCATGTTTAGCTGAAATGAAATGTATCGGCGCATAATCTAGAAAATCAAGACGACGGTCAAGCTCACGTTTCACAGCATTTTTATCATCTTGTGTCATGCCATCCCACTTATTGACAGCAAGAACTAATGCACGCCCTGCATCCATGGCAAAACCAATAAGGTGTAAGTCCTGTTCCACCACACCTTCACGAGCATCAATAACGATAACAACAACATTCGCATCTTCAATTGCTTGTAATGTTTTAATGATTGAGAATTTTTCAACGGATTCTGTAATATTCTTCCGTCGTCGAACGCCAGCCGTGTCAATTAACGTATAAGGCTGTTCGCGGCGCTCATAAGGAATATACACACTATCACGAGTTGTCCCTGGCTGGTCATAAACAACCACGCGCTCCTCACCTAATAAGCGGTTAACCAGTGTAGATTTCCCAACATTAGGACGGCCTACAATGCCAATTTTACAACCGTGTTCCTCTTCCTCTTCAGCTTCTTGAGTAGGAAATCCAGCCATAGCTTCTTCAATAAGCGAAGTAACTCCACGGTTTTGAGAAGCTGCAGTTAGCTTTAATGTATCCATACCCAGCGCATAAAAATCTGATGATGCAACATCAGCATCTAAGCCATCAATTTTATTAACAACCAAGGTATAAGGCTTGCCGGTTTGTCGAATATGGCGAGCAATGCTTTCATCAGTAGGGGTTAAACCAGCGCGTGCATCAACCACAAAGAAAATAAGGTCAGCTTCTTCAATCGCTAATAAAGACTGGTTAGCCATTTCAGCATCAATGCCTTCTTCATCACCACTTATACCACCGGTATCGATGGTAATAAAATTTTTATCTAAAGCAGTCCCCCTGCCGTACTTCCGGTCACGTGTTAAGCCTGGAAAATCAGCAACAATCGCATCACGCGTTTTAGTTAATCGATTAAAAAGAGTCGACTTTCCGACATTTGGGCGTCCAACTAACGCAATTACAGGAATCATTAAAACGCCCTTACCTAATAAATTAACAAACTAATTAAAAATACGATAGGCAACAATTTCGCCTGAACGTGAATAGACATAAACCATATTATCTGCAACTAAAACCTCACCCATGATGCCATCACTATCCGGGTATTTCCGTGCAACAATCTCACCATCAACCTGAGAAATAAAGTGTAGATAACCTTCAAAATCTGAAACCGCTACCATATTTTGTACGACAGTCGGTGTTGAAAGTCGACGGTATTTAAGTTTTTCATTTCGCCATACTTCATTAGAGTTCTGCTTATTAAAAGCCAGCACTTCACCGTCAGCATTCGCCACATAAACCTGTGCGAAACCCACAGCAACACCGTTATACGAAGAAACAGGTTTTGACCAAACCTCATTCCCAGCTGATGCATTGAGTGAAACTAAATTCCCCTGATATGCCACAGCATAAACCCGCTCACCGTCAACAACAGCCTGTCCGTCGGCATCAACCAGGCGTTCAAGCTCAGTACGCCCTTGGGGAATACCTATACTAGCCTTCCAATATGGTTTGCCATTTTGAGAGTCAAAAGCCAACATTTCACCATTAGCAAAACTTGTCAGGATGTATTTCTTGCTTATCAGAGGGCTTGGTGTTCCACGTAAAGATAAAATCGGCCCTACACTATCGTAACGCCATTTCTTAATGCCTTCAGTGGTATCAAAAACAAACAGCTTGCCATCTATTGTTTGCACCGCTACGATCCGGTCATTACTGGCAGGTGCTGAAACTGATTCACTGCTTAAATCTCGACGCCAGACTTCATTGCCGTTAAAGCGGTCCAAGCATACTAGCTCGCCCTGAAAAGTTGTATAGAATAACCTTTGACTATCGATCTCCAAGCCGCCGCTTATTTTTTCTTCCAAATCGCGTTGCCATACTTCTTTGCCAGTTAGACGGTTTAAGACGGTTAACTCACCCGCTGCATCTATGGTATAGATATGCTCATCTTTTATTACGGGTGTGAGTTGTAGCATTAAATCATCATCCCCATCACCAACAGAGACTTTCCAAACACGCTTTATTTTCACTTTATCACGCATTTTTTCAAGTTCTGTCGGCTCATTTACATTGTCACTACTACAAGCAGATAACAGGGCAAATACCAGCGTTATGAGACTGAACTTAAAAAAAACAGAACGCAGGGTTTTCATAATGTACTTTAGATTCATATTATAAAGTTTCAGGGTCGATGCCTAAGTTAGACAGTTTAACCGCCAGTAATGGCAAGGACTGCGGTGCATCTTTAACAAGCTTATAAGCTTTCGTATATGCCTCAATCGCTGCCGTTTTATCGTTAGAACGACTATGAATATCACCTTTTATTTCCAGATAACTCGCTTCAAAAGCCGAATCATTGGTATCCAATAACTGTAATGCGCCTTCATTATCACCTTGAACAGAAAGAATGCGTGCTAAACGGCCGTTTGCAATATGTACAAGGCGATTGTCTTCAGTATTGGAAATAATCCAGTTAAGCTCGCTTTTTGCTTCATCATAATTACCATCAGCAATGCTTTCTTTTGCAATGAACATGGCAGCATAAATAGCATACTCAGAAGTCGTAAATTTACTTTTTAGTTCTTTCGCCAGATATGTGACTGTAGAACCCTCTTCAGGAGCATTTAAATTATTTGATGTGGCTGCGCCAATCATTTGTTGATAAAGCATTGAGGCTTCAGTTTTGTCTTGAATCACACCATTTTGGTAAGCTTTCCAACCAAAAACGATAAGTAATGCGACACCAACACCAATAATTAATGAATTACCATTGTTTTTCCACCAATTTTTGATTGCGGCAATTTGTTCTTCTTCTGTACTGTAATCGCTCACGATTTGCTCCTGTTACCCTATTTTAAAAAGTTGTTTAATTCGTTTAATAAGTCAGCAGGTTGCACGCTAATTTGCTTAGCACCACCCACTAGCGGTTTAATAACCAGTGTATTATTCTGAACCTCTTGTTCACCAATTATTAAGGCCACTTTAGCACCTGATTTATCTGCTTTTTTCATTTGGCTTTTAAAACTACCGCCGCCTGCATTTTGCAGTATTTTCAGATCGCTATTACTGCGCAAGGATTCCGATGTTTTAAAGGCCAGCTCTAAAGTACCTTCACCGGCAGCCACCACAAACACATCAACTTGTTGATGCACTTCTGCAGGAATTAAAGATAATTCCTCTAACAAGAGCACTAGGCGCTCGATACCCATGGCAAAACCGACACCAGGAGTTGATTTACCCCCTAATTGTTCAACCAATCCATCAAAGCGCCCACCTGCACAAACAGTACCTTGTGCGCCTAATGCATCAGTCACCCACTCGAAAACGGTTTTTGAATAATAATCCAAGCCGCGAACTAAGCGAGGATTTACCTTATACGGAATTTCAGCTGAGTCAAGAAAGGCCAACAATTGTTCAAAATCACCTTTTGACTCTTCTTGTAAAAAGTCTGTCAGGCTGGGCGCATCATTTAAAATGGCTTGTGTTGCTTTATTTTTACTATCCAAAATCCTAAGTGGATTTGTTTTTAGACGTCGCTGGCTATCCTCATCTAAATCAGATTCAAACTGCTGTAAATAAGAAACTAAGGCATTTTTAAATGCTAAACGTTCTTCAGGCAAACCAAGCGTGTTTATTTCTAAACAAACATGTTCCATTAGGCCGAGGTTTTTCCACAGACGCGCCGTCATCATAATTAATTCGGCATCAATATCAGGGCCTTTAAAACCAAAGCACTCAACACCTATTTGATGAAACTGGCGATAACGACCTTTTTGAGGACGCTCATAACGAAACATGGGGCCTGCATACCACAATTTTTGCGTCTGATTGTATAGTAAACCATGCTGCTCGGCCGCTCTTACGCAACATGCAGTCCCTTCAGGGCGTAAAGTTAAACTATCACCATTACGATCATCGAAGGTATACATTTCTTTTTCAACAATGTCAGTGACTTCACCAATAGAGCGTTTAAAAAGTTCGGTTTTTTCAACTACCGGCATACGAATTTCATTATAAGCGTAAGCTGATAGTACCTTTTTCACCTGATTCTCAAAATATTGCCATACAGGGCTCTGTTGCGGCAATAAATCATTCATGCCGCGAATCGCTTGGATTTTTGCCAAGAACTTATTCCTTATTCGTTACTATTTAGATTTGTCGGTATATATTCCGACCTACATTCTTAAATCAACTTTTAACAATCAATTTCTCTAATTCAATGTCTTTTAGCTTAATCTGTTCACGAATATTTTTTTCTAGTTCGTCAACCAAATTGTCATTATTTACTTTATGGTGCGGTTTTCCGTCTAAATACAGCAAGTTATTAGGTGAACCACCCGTTAGTCCAAGATCGACTTCACGCGCTTCACCTGGGCCGTTAACGATACACCCAATAATCGCAACATCCAAAGGAGTCGTCACATCTTCCAAGCGCTCTTCCAAATCATTCATAGTTTGAACAACATCAAAATTTTGACGTGAGCAACTTGGGCAAGCAATAAAGTTAATGCCTTTAGCACGAATTCGTAGACTTTTAAGAATATCAAATCCGACCTTGATCTCTTCAACAGGGTTAGCGGCTAATGAAACACGGATAGTATCACCGATACCGTCCATTAATATCATTCCCAAGCCTACGGCAGATTTAACGGCCCCCGATCTTAAACCGCCAGCTTCAGTAATACCTAAATGGATTGGCTGCTCAATTTTGTCTGCAATAATACGATAAGCTGCGACAGTCATAAAAACATCCGAGGCTTTTAAGCTGACTTTGAAGTTATCAAAATCATGCCTGCGCAAAATTTCTACATGACGCATGGCTGATTCAACCAACGCTTCAGGCGTGGGCTCGCCGTATTTTTTCTGTAAATCTTTTTCAAGCGAGCCTGCGTTTACACCAATACGAATAGGTATATTATATGCTTTAGCGCAATCAATAACGGCTTTAATTCTTTCTTCTTTTCCTATATTACCGGGATTGATGCGTAAACAATCCACACCATATTCCGCCACCTTGAGTGCAATTTTGTAATCAAAATGTATGTCGGCAACTAAAGGTATATTTGTCTGCTGCTTTATAAATTTGAAAGATTCTGCGGCTTCCATACTTGGAATAGAAACACGCACAATATCTGCACCAGCAGCTTGCAATTCATTTATTTGTGCCACCGTTGCTTCAACATCAAGCGTATCGGTATTGGTCATACTTTGAACCGCGATAGGCGCATCGCCCCCAACAGCAACGTCGCCAACCCAAATTTTCTTTGATTTTCGGCGAACAATTGGTGATTCGAATTTCATAAACTTAAGTCCTAGCCTTTGTTGAGAGTGAGTTGAGCACGCCCATTCTTTGCTGTATTTGGAGCCAGATCTATTTCTCGCCCTTCAAAAACCAAAATAACTTTTGACGCATCACCTAACACAACATTAAACGGGGCAACACCAGAGTATGAAATATTGTCTCCTGCTCGCTTTAATGCTGCAAAAACAGTTTTGTTATTTGCATCAACTAACTTAAATAAAAATGGAGAAATTTATTTAGAAATTAATCCTAATTTTATTGAAGATTTTAGTCAATTATTATCAAGATTTAATCCAAATGATGTTAACTTTAGAGATGATTTTAGAGGTAAAAAAAGATTAGTAAAAGTGTTATTTTAATATGAGTGAAATAAAATCGCGAATACTAGAACTAAGAAATTTAATTATTGAACATAATCATAATTATTATGATTTGGATAAGAATGTAATTTCAGATTTTGAATATGATAGTTTAATAAATGAGTTGATAAAACTTGAAAATCAATATCCTGAATTTCAAGATCAAAATTCTCCTTCAAAAAGAGTAGGCGGTGGACTTTCTGATAAATTTAGTTCAGAATCTCATATTTTTCAAATGTATTCTCTCGATAACACATACTCTGACAATGAATTAGAATTATGGTGTAACCGAATTATTAAGATAATTCAGGTAAATGATTTTGAATTTTGTTGCGAACTTAAGTATGATGGTGCTTCTGTGAATCTTTTATATGAAGATGGTAAACTAGTAAGAGCTTTAACTAGGGGAGATGGTTACCAAGGTGATAATATCACT
>ENA-OSET01005993-OSET01005993.1-sediment-metagenome-genome-assembly--contig:-NODE-5993-length-10056-cov-4.195010_pt1 | contig 10056 bp, 10 predicted proteins | sample MGYA00237882_ERZ534229 | MGnify/ENA primary metagenome ERZ534229 (study PRJEB26408, sample SAMN06266212) | sediment metagenome | isolation source: Hudson Canyon methane seep mesocosm | place...
TCTTCGAGACGACGCAGGCGGCGGCTCGCACCTTTCCCCTGATCTGTTCGAAGTTCTGCATTTACTACAAATGAATTCTTGCTCATTTTTCTTTCCTCAATTTCACAAATACCTTCCCGCGACCAGGTCCAATATTGTGAGGGTCATAATAAAAAAGCACTTTCGTGCTTTTTCGTGTTCTTGACTAAGCGCTAAGTTAGCTGATTAATCAAATAAAGCACTGATAGACTCTTCGTTGCTAATGCGACGAATCGACTCTGCCAGTAAGTTAGAAATTGTAAGGGGGCGGATTTTAACACATTTCTTAGCTTTGTCACTAAGCGGGATCGTATCTGTGACGATCAGCTCATCAATAGTCGAGTTTGATAAGTTTTCAATGGCTGGGCCAGAAAGAACCGGGTGGGTGATGTACGCGTAAACTTTCTTCGCGCCATGTTCTTTTAATGCTGCTGCAGCCTTACAAAGTGTACCTGCTGTGTCGACCATGTCGTCAATTAGTAAGCAGGTTTTATCTTTTACATCGCCAATAATATGCATGACTTGAGATACGCCTGCTTGTGGGCGACGTTTATCTATGATTGCTAGGTCTACATCGCCGAGACGTTTAGCCATCGCTCTTGCGCGAACTACGCCACCCACATCTGGGCTGACTACCATAAAGTCTTCAGTAATATTGCGTTCTATGTCGTCTACTAAAACCGGTGTGCCGTAAATGTTATCAACTGGGATGTCGAAAAAACCCTGGATTTGGTCGGCATGTAAGTCAACGGTTAATACGCGATCAACGCCAGCACCTGTAATCATGTCGGCTACCACTTTGGCGGTAATCGCAACGCGAGTTGAGCGTACGCGTCTGTCTTGGCGGGCATAGCCAAAATAGGGGACAACGGCGGTGATGCGTGATGCGGATGCGCGTCGAAGTGCATCTGTCATCACAATTAATTCCATTAAGTTGTCATTTGTCGGCGTACAGGTAGGCTGAATAATGAACACGTCTTTGCCGCGTACATTTTCGTTGATTTCTACTGTGATTTCTCCATCACTGAATTTACCAACTTTCGCGTTTCCTAGTGGCAGGCGTAAATTGTCTGACACTTTTTGGGCTAGTTCTCTGTTGGCGTTACCTGTAAATACCATCATTCTTGGCATGAGAATGCGAAACCTCTTGGTTGTATATCATGTTTAGTGTGGAGACGTTTAGATAGAAATATGGCTGGGGTGGCAGGATTTGAACCTGCGCATGACGAGATCAAAACCCGTTGCCTTACCGCTTGGCGACACCCCAATTTCATATTGCTAGTATGAAGCTGATTATTACATATGTTCATTGCGAACGTTTAGCTTCATTTAGCTTTTGATTTGCAGGAGAGAGATTAACTCCCTTAGCTATAAAGCCTTTGAATTTAGATTGAGCTTCATTCAAAACCTGTTGTGCTTTTAACTCGCTATCGAAGCGACAAAAACAGCATGCTCCAGTTCCGGTAAGCCTTGCGTGACCATATTGACCCAGCCAATTCAGTGCTTCACGAATTTCAGGATAAATCTTACTGACAAGTTCTTCGAAATCATTTTTGAAGTGCTTGTCGAAGTGTCCCTCAAGAGCGGGCGCTATTCTCTGCTTTGGGGTGCCTCTTGTCAAGCCTTCGTGAGAAAAAATTTCAGCAGTACTGACATGGCAATCAGGGGACAAGACAAGGTACCAATCTTGGTTGATTTCAATTGGCGTTAAGCATTCGCCAATCCCTTCTGCCCAAGCTGTTCTGCCGTAGATGAAAACAGGAACATCTGCGCCTAATTGCGTGCCTAATTGCGCTAACTCATCTTCACTGATATTTGTTTGCCATAGATGATTTAATGCCAGTAGGGTGGTGGCCGCATTTGAGCTGCCGCCGCCTACACCGCCGCCCATGGGTAAATTCTTTTCAAGATGGATAAGGGCGCCTAGGGGTGAACCGCTGTATTGTTGTAGTAGCTTAGCGGCCTTATACACAAGATTGTCAGTAGCCTTGATACCTTTAATATCGGGTGTAATGGTGATGTCTTGATCAACTGTGGCAGTAAACATCATGTTATCGCCGCGGTCTAAAATTTGAAAAACCGTTTGTAGCTCATGGTAGCCACTGAACTTCTGATCAGCGCGGCGGCGACCATTTATGTGCAAAAATAAATTCAGTTTTGCGGGTGAGGTTAAACTTAAAGAATTGTCCATTTTTTGATGACCAGGGTGATGCGTGTTTCACCACGTTGTAATTTAACCTTTCCTGGGAGTGGCAGGCCGTGTTCGTTTGAATAGTTGCTGTAATTTATTTGCCAATTATGTTGCTGCAATTGTAAGGGTAGGCTTTGGGGGTTGAAGCTTATTTTATATTCTGAGCCTGGGCTGGGTATTGCTTTAATCCAACTGGAGAGCAGGCTAACGGGTAAGGGGAACCCTAAAGCTGATTCTATTAGATTATCGGGCTGATTAGAGCTAATAGGGTCTTCATCTGAGTCGCTAATGATGATGTAGTCTTCGTTGCCCATAATGCGTGTGGCGCCTAAACCCAAGAAAGTAGAGGATAAATCAATGATGAATGTATCTTTACTTTGAGACCACTGGTTAATAGCTGCGGTCATAGAGTCGTCTTTGGTTCGTATGCCTATCTTGCCCATTACTTTCCAATTCTCTAGCTGGGCTAGTGACTGTTTGATAGTTGGCCAATCGCTTTCAACATAATATTGTTGTGGGATTTTTTTTGGTGAATAAGAGAATATCGAGCAGGCCGACAGGCTGGTAAAAATTGTAATAATTACCAGCTTTTGACACAGATGGGTTATGTTTTTGTTAATCATTCGTTTTCTGTAATGGGAGTTTGATCTTGTTCATTTTCAGTAGAGGCGGCCGGAGAAGCGTCAGCAGTTTTAGCTCTATTTTTTAACTGATCTAAAAGGTCTGGGTGTAGTCGCTGAATGGTCTGTAGCAGTACTTTATGTGCTGGGTTCTTACCTAAAATAGCCACCCAAATTTCAATCGCTTTATTCTTTTGATCAAGCGCCCATAAAACTTCGCCAAGATGAGCGGCAACTTCGCCATCTTGATAGCCTTGAAATGCTTTTAATAAAAATATCAAGGCTTCAGGTTTTTTATCGAGTTTAAATAAAACCCAACCCATGCTATCTAAAATAGCGGGGTTATCAGGGCTAATCACCATCGCTTGTTCGATCAACTGAAGCGCTTCTGTTGTTCGATCAGTTTGGTCCGCTAAGGTATAGCCAAGCGCATTAATGGCAATAGCATGTTTAGGGTTATTGTTAATAATATGGCGTAAATCTTCTTCCATGCCCACAAGGTCAGACTTTGACTCTTTGATCATGGCTCTTGCATATAATAGTTGTTCATCGTCTGGAAAAGCGATTAGTGCCTGGTTGAGGCTGATATAAGAAAGGTCATCTTTATCAAAGGTATTCAGTAGTTTAAATTCCAGCAACCAAATTTTAAGTGCAATATCTTGCCTTTCTTTTCTCGCCTGGGAAAGGTGGTTGAGCATCTCTTCAGTTCTATCTAATTTACCTAACAGAAAACTTGCTCGTTCAAGTGCCAATTCATAATGTATGCTTTGTTGCACTTGTTTGTAATACATTACGGCATCTTCTTCTTCTTCTTTGGTGTCGGCGATTCTACCTAGGTAAAAATTAGCTTCATTTAAATGAGCACCGGTGGTTAAAAGCTTAAGAAACTCACTTTTTGCAGCTTCAATTTTTTGATTTTCGAGCATCACTAAAGCATGAGAGAGTTTAAAGCTATGTGCTTGAGGGTAGCTGTCAGCAAGGGCTTGGAAAACATCTTCAGCTTTGTCGAGTTGTTTTGTTTCAATCAGCATGCTGGCATATAAGCGTCCCAAGTTATAGTTTTTGGGGAAGTCATCAAATTTATCGTCGGCATACTCAAGAGCTGCTTCTAGTTGGCCTACGTCATAGAGCAGATTGGCGTACAGTATAATGGCGGGCTCAAAGTCTGGATGAATCTCTAGTATTGGGTCCAGAGTCGCGATTGCAGGTTCAAATAGATTTAGGTTTTTCTGCACCAATGCAAGGCTGTAGCCTACTTCGTAATTGTCTGGAAATACTTCATATAAATCTTTGTAGAGGCGCAATAGTGTATTTTTATCTTCGTCATTAAGTGGCGCTGAGCTAGAAGCCAAGCTATCGACTCTTGCTTCACCATCAAGCTGTAGAACTGCTTCAATATGCAGCATGGCATCAACATAGTTTTTCTGTAAGGAGTATTGAAATGCTAATAATTGATGAGCAGGAATACTCTCTGGTTCAACTTCTGCCCAGAGTAGTGCCATTTCTCTAATTGCTTCCATATCTTTAAGGAGTTGAGCCGCGTTGATCGCGCGTTTAATTACACCTGGATCAAGCGTCATACGCGCTTGTTGAATATAGTTGATTAATGTGATGGTGAATTGGCTACGTTGGGCGGCGACTTCCGCAACAAGCAGGTCATATAAGGTGTCTTTCCCAATATCAAAGTCCTTCAATTCAGGTGTTTCAATTTTTGTACTATCTAATAGGGGTTTATTGCTAGTTGTGTTGTCAGACTTTACTAGGTTTGTCGTACAAGCAGAGAGTGTTATAAGTGAGGTAATGAGGATGCATTGTATTAATTGCTTCAAGCTTATTCTCTTTTTTAAGTCAAAAGTTGTCAGGTGATGTGTTTCAAAATTGTATTCATGATGACAGAAGGTTTACGGCTGTCAATATACATTGGTTGGCTTTCTTAGTCTTCTGTTTGTAGAATAGCGCCTTTCAACAAAATTGCTTGGTGTCGATGTCCTTTTTGGCGTTTGGAATTAATCATAAAACTGCTTCGGTCGATGTGAGGGAAAAGGTCTCATTTGATTTGCAGCACTTGGATAAAGCTTTGCATTCATTGCAAGAGCTTGAAGGTGTAACTGAATCAGTTATTTTGTCTACTTGCAACCGGACAGAAATATACTGCTTCAGTGAAAACGGTCTGGACCCTGTGGAAATTCTATCATGGCTATCTATCTATCACTGTGTTTCTGAATCGCATATCAATGCCTGTAGTTTTTCCTATCAAGATAATCAGGCTATACAGCATATTATGCGCGTCGCTTCTGGTCTGGATTCTTTAGTGCTTGGTGAGCCTCAAATTTTTGGTCAATTAAAATCGGCGTATAGTTCTGCTCAAGAAGCTCGGGCTGTATTTGGTGTGCTAGGACGATTATTTGAACATAGCTTTTCGGTCGCTAAGCGCGTAAGGACTGAAACAGCCATTGGGCAAAATCCGGTATCCGTAGCTGCTGCTGCAGTGAATATGGCGCGTCAATTGTTTGCAGACTTTCAGAACCAGACAGCTCTGTTGATTGGTGCCGGGAAAACCACTGAATTGGTGGCGCGGCACCTAAAGCAAAATGGTATTAAGCGCTTAATTATAGCTAACAGAACACTAACCCGCGCACAAGAGCTCTCATCATTGGTCAACGGAGAGGCGGCATTACTAGGTGAAATACCTGACCTGTTGTTAGAAGTGGATATCATTATTTCTTCGACTGCTAGTCCTTTGCCGATACTTGGTAAAGGTGCCGTCGAAAGAGCATTGAAGACGCGTAAGCATCGACCCTTTTTTATGGTGGATATTGCTGTTCCACGCGATATAGAGCCTCAAGTGGGGGATTTGTCGGACGTATATCTCTACACTGTTGATGACTTAAAAAGTGTAATTGATGTAAATGTAAAATCTCGTGAGGGTGCCGCCGAAGAAGCAGAAATTTTAATCACGCAAGGGTGTGAGCGTTTTCTGAATCAGATGAGATCAACACAAGTGAGTGACTCTCTGAAGTCGTTTCGCGCTCATGCTGAAACGTTACAGCAACGAGAGTTAGATAAGGCGCTAAAAGCGTTGAGGGGCGGTGCGGATGCCGAAGCCGTATTAACCCAGTTTTCTAAAAGCTTGACCAATAAATTAATCCATAAACCAACAATACAAGTTAGATCCTCTGCTGAACAGGGCGAAAATCATAAAGCGGTTTGGTTATTGGATTTATTTGATATTTCTTCTATCAAAAATGATACTTAAAAAAACTATAAGGAACTCAATATGACAGATATTGATATTGGCAGCCTACAACAATGGGTAGGCAGACAAGAAAGCAAGGAAGATGACATTAGTTTATTTCCTGCACAGGCTTTGGCGGCAGCGCTCGATAATGAGCATATCCCTCAAAAAGGTGATGAGTTACCAGCGTTCTGGGAGTGGATTTATTTTTTGGCCACACCTCGCGCTAGTGCGACGGGCAGTGATGGGCATCCTGATAAAGGCGGTTTTTTACCGCCTGTCCCTTTACCCAGAAGAATGTGGGCTGCAGGAGAAGTTGAAAATCATAAGCCTCTAGTGATAGGTCAAGCTGCAACACGGCTTTCTACAATAGAGTCAGTAGATTTAAAATCTGGTAGTACGGGTACTTTGGTATTTGTTAATGTGAAACATGAAATTTCACAAAACGGTGACTTATGTATCACTCAGGTGCAAAATATTGTTTACCGTGAGCAGCCCGCCGCGAACGCACCTCTACCGCCGGCTAAACCGGCTCCAGAACTATGCGATTTCTCTGAACAGATTACGCCAGACCCAGTGTTGTTGTTCAGGTATTCTGCGTTAACGTATAACGGCCATAGAATACATTATGATCGTAACTATGCTGTCGAAGAAGAGTTATATTCTGCTTTGGTAGTCCATGGCCCCTTATTGGTGACCTTGTTGTTGGACTTGAAGCGACAGCATTTAAGTGATTCAACATTAGCCAAATTCAAATTTCGGGCCGTGCGACCCACTTTTGATGATGCCAGTTTCACCGTTGCTGGGAAAAAAGACGGAAACCAATTATCACTTTGGTCGGCCGACAATTCAGGCGCTTTGTGTATGACAATAAAAGCTGAATTGAAAGATTAATCATTTGCTTGATAATGATACTTGAGAAAAATTATGGAAAAACTTAGTTATCCTGGTTGGCGTACTGCTCTTTTTATACCGGTTCATATTGAAAAGTTTGTGGCAAAGGCTCATACCCGTGGAGCAGATGCTTATATTCTTGATTTGGAAGATAGTGTACCGCTTGAACAAAAGGTTGAGGCCCGAAAGTGCGTAATCCCTGCTGCTAAAACTGTCAGCCAGCAGGGTGCTGCTGCATTAGTGAGGATAAACCTTGATAGCCGTTTCGCGATGGATGATATTGCCTCGGCGGTAGATAAAAATGTTAAGGCTATCGTTATTCCGAAAGTAGAATCTGCTGCTCAAGTGCGTCTATTTTCTGAAAGAATCACGGAGCTTGAGAAGGAGCGTAATTTGCCTGAAGGGCATACAGTGATTATCGCGATGATTGAATCAGTCGCTGCCTTGCCTGTTTTAGATGAAATAGCGAATGCGGACCCTCGAGTTGTTGCAATGATACTCGGGTCAGAGGACTTCTCTGCCACGGCGGGTATGTTACCTATGCCTCAAACATTGTTGTTACCTAATCAAATGCTAGCTTTTGCTTGTCGTCGGGCAAACATAATGCCTTTAGGTTTTCCAGGTTCAATTGCTGATTACAGTGATATTGATGAATTTACCAAAACGATCCGATTTGCTAAGCAATTAGGCTTTGTTGGGGCGTTTTGCATACACCCGACTCAGGTAGCAGTGATTAATAAAGAATTAACACCTACTGAAGAAGAAATTGCACATGCCAAAGGTTTATTGTTGGCATTTGAGGAAGGCTTGGCAGCTGGTAAAGGAGCGGTTGAATATAAAGGCAAAATGATTGATTTGCCCGTGGTGGCTCGAGCCAAAGAGTTGTTAAGGAATAATAATCTCTAAGTTCTTTCTACCACAGAGATGCACAGAGGCGCTACGCGCTTCACCGAGAAGAGATTTTAGATTAAGACATTAAATATTAGTGATTTTAAACTTTGTCGGTTCTTATTTATGTCACTTCTCTGTGCAGAGCGAAGCTCCTCTGTGGTGAAAAGTGTTTTGGTTAGTTTGGTGTCAGCACTTCACTTGGGGGCTGGCCCCAAGTTTAAGTGCCAAGCTTATACCGCGTCGCTACCTGTCTCGCCGGTTCTGATACGTATCACTTGCTCTAAAGATGATACGAAAATCTTACCGTCGCCAATTTTTCCTGAATTTGCTGCGTTGGTGATGGCTTCTATCGCTTGATCTAATAAGTCATCACTAATCGCAACTTCTACTTTAACTTTTGGCAAAAAATCGACAACATACTCTGCACCACGATAGAGTTCTGTGTGACCTTTCTGTCTACCGAAGCCTTTTACCTCTGTGACGGTAATACCTTGTACGCCTATTTCAGAAAGGGCTTCGCGCACATCATCAAGCTTGAATGGTTTAATTACTGCTGTTACGAGTTTCATGTTTTTCTCCCACGGAGTAAATATATTTTTAGAAGGTAATAATATTAATATAGCGTGTTATTCATTGATTCCTAGCAGCTCTACGTCAAAAATGAGTACTGAGCTTGCAGGAATTGAGCCTGTAGCACGGTTTCCGTAACCCAGATTAGCAGGAATAAATAAGCGTGTTTTCTCGCCAACGACCATTAATTGTAAGCCCTCAGTCCAACCTTTAATTACCTGGTTTAAACCAAAGTCTATCGGTTGGCCTCGTGCAACAGAACTGTCGAAGACGTTGCCGTTGGTTAAGGTTCCATGGTAATGAACTTTAACTCGATCGCTTGCTTGAGGGTGGTCAGTGCCTGTGCCGGGGGTCAATACTTTATATTGCAGTCCAGATTCAGTGGTAATCACGCCTTCTTCTGTCATATTTTTAGCGAGATAATCGCCCCCAATGACTAAGTTTTCACTGGACACTTTTTTATTTGATTGCGTGCGCTGGATAACGAAAAAAACGACAGCAATAATGACGATACCGATGATGATTTTTAACACGTTGGTTTCCTTCTCTCAATTAGGTAAATAAGTAATAGCGTAATTTATTGATAAAATTTGGGTGAATGATCGATTGTTTTATTTTGTTCCAGGTCATGCTGTATCCACAATTGAGCGCCTGTTTTTTCAACAAATGCTTCGATATTGTTCATCGACTCAATAGTTTGTTCTTTGTTGAAGTTGAATGAGGGTACTCTTTTATGGGTTCTATTTTTAGTGAAGTGGTATAAGTCACCAGAAAGAAGCACCGGACCAGTGCTTTCTAGGTTTACGTATAAAACTTGATGTCCAGGAGTATGGCCTATTGCTCGCTTAATAACGACAGTGCCGTCCCCAAAAACATCATGATCGTTAGAAATTACCTTAATCTTTGAGCGATCAATGGCTGTATAAGTCTCTGGGCTAAAGCCTGCCTTTTCTGGTTCTGCGCCAAAGGCTGCATCGAACTCTTCTTGTTGTATGATTAGTTTGGCGTTAGTAAACAAATTGGCATTACCTGTATGGTCGCTATGAAAATGTGAAATGCCGATGTAATCTACGCCCTTAGGGTCGATTTGAATCTCTTCCAACTGAAGTCCTAATGGCTTTGTCACATTCATGTAGAAAGCCTTTTCCCACTTTTCAATACCCTGTGTTCCGATTGAATCACTTAAGCCTGTGTCCCAAATCATGGTACCTTTAGCATGCTTTATCAAATAGCAGCTATCTGTCATTTGCTTCACTTTCCCTTCATCTACTCCCGGCGAAAATAACGCTTGGTTACGCACTTCAATATTGCCACACTCAAAAACATATAATTTTGTATTCGGTTCATAGAGCGACAAACTGGCGCAACTTGCCATAGTTAAGCAGGTCAATATGATTGCAAAAATGCGTGTCCAGTAGGGTAAGCTTCTTAACGACGTCAGTTTACTAGGTACTTTTTTTGCTACTAAACCGTTTAATAAGTTCAATGTGAATGTCCTTCTATAAAAATGTAGAAATAATAGAGAAGGTACTATATTCGAATAATGTTATATTGAATACATTAATAAGGGGCTGATTTTTATATATTTAATGGAAAGCAGTATGTAACAAGTTGGGCAGTGTTTGTTCGAGCTTTAG
>ENA-OSET01005994-OSET01005994.1-sediment-metagenome-genome-assembly--contig:-NODE-5994-length-10056-cov-3.211644_pt1 | contig 10056 bp, 12 predicted proteins | sample MGYA00237882_ERZ534229 | MGnify/ENA primary metagenome ERZ534229 (study PRJEB26408, sample SAMN06266212) | sediment metagenome | isolation source: Hudson Canyon methane seep mesocosm | place...
CTTACAAGTGATTACAGGAGGTCGATTTTTTCCGCTTGGAGGGCTGCTTCAAAATTTCAGAGTTTTTCAACAGTATCAGAGTAGAGCGATCGTTGAAAATAAACTGAAAACATTCTTTTAGATTCTTAAACCACGTAGCCCGAATGATCGCTAATGCTCACTTTCAATAGTTTTCACAAATCTCGAACTGGCTGAATTTTCCTATTTAAACGAAATGAGTAAGCGTTCGTGTGCAATTATGAGAACCTTCTTGCCTAGCCAGATGTTTTCTAAGCACACCGATAAGCTGAGCCGTGTTCGAATTTTTAAGTCCTCGCTAAACCTTATATCTGCATCTGAACCATCGCCCTATAAATATGGCCAACTTAAGAAAGAGTTAATGTACATTCAAGTCATTACAAAATAATTGCCTTTTTTTTAGGGCCGTCATTTTCTTAATACTATATTCACGCTTTGATGCATCTGACCTTGATTCACACGTTTCACGGTAGACAATCTGCTTTGGTTCCTTTCCCCGAAAGAATTTTGCACCTTTACTTGCCCCTATAGAAAATACGTCTCGGTGCTCGTTAAACCTACGCTCTACATCCGTCGTAATGCCTGTGTACAGTTTTCCACAGCAGGTTTCAACAATGTAAACAAACCAGTTACTTTCTATTTTCATAACGCCCTATATTTTTTACCATAAATTTATAACAAACCTTGAAATTAATACGCTTAACCCTCTACGAGACAGACGTAATAAATTTGCAAGCTACCATGCCAATAGAAGCTTGTCGCGCTGGAGAGCACGCTTTATAATATGCACCTTAAATCTGAAGAGAAGTTCATCTAGTATGACTAACGATAGCACTACCGACCACTTGAATCATGAACAAAAAGCTGAATTCAATCGATTATTTTGGCATAGTCGCAGGGGTATGCTTGAACTGGATGTTTTGCTGGTCCCTTTTCTAAAAGAAGAATACTTAGGTCTATCTAAAACTGATCAAGCTCTTTACTCAACATTACTCGAGAGTGAAGATCCTGATATATTTAAATGGTTAATGAGACATGCTGTTCCGGAAGACAAAAATTTAGCCCATATTGTTAATTTAATTTTAAACCGTGCACAAACACTTTAAGCTAACGCTAAAAGCGTCAAAGTTAGTTGTCCTATTTATAGCGTTCCCATTTTTAGCCTCCTTTATGTTATTAGTATTGAGTGGTGCTGGAAGTATTATCATTACGCTAGCCTTGATATTATTAATGCTTATCTTTGCTTATTACGCTTCGCTTTTGGGTTTAATAAACTCACCTGATTCAATAGCTGAAATAATCGTCACACCCGGCATCATTAATCTTAGAGACTCAAAGGGGATAATTTTTAACGCTGAAATTATGCAAAGCTCTATATTGCTTACCTCGACTGGTTTTCTGACGTTCAAATGCATTGAGGCAATTTCACCAAACACTAAAAAGCTACATTTCTTTAATAAATACAAGCATGTAATCGTATGCCGACGCAATGTAGAGAATTTTAATAATTATCGAAACTTACGTGTGATAGCTCGATTTAATCCTCACGTATAATCATTCTTTATAGGTTCACAAAATGATGTCATTTATTAAACTGGCTCGTACTTTCATTAGTATAAAGGGCGAAGACGCCGAAAAATTTCTACAAGGCCAAGTATCTTGTGACGTCAGTACCCTAAATGATGAACAGTTTAGCTTTGGCACCCTTAATACACCAAAAGGGAGGATCTATGGATTATTCAAAATTATTCGATTTAAAGATGGCTTCATACTCTCCGTTGAGCCAAGCACATCCCCTCTTATCATCAAACAGCTATCTAAATACTGTGTATTTTTTAAATGCGTGATCAATGAAGAAAGTTCATATTCTGCGTACGGAAATGTAATTGAAAGCTCAGAAGAAGCACCCTGCTCTGATCAGTACCCTTCTGAAGGGTTTAACATAGCGATAACACCACAGAGAATAACACTTAGGTTACCAAGCTTTGAGGAGTATGCCCTATTTGAGAATTGGTATTTAGAAGGCCAAGAGCCAAATATGATAGAGAATAAAGTATCTTATGAAACATGGTCTACATTTGAAACACGTCAAGGTATACCTGAGCTTTACGAAAAGACTCAAGACGCCTTCATTCTTCAATACCTTAATTTACAAGAGCTAGGCGCGGTGAGTTTTAAAAAAGGTTGCTATACAGGGCAAGAAATAATCGCAAGAATGAAATTTTTAGGCAAACAAAAGAAAATGACCTACCTACTCACCAGCAAAGATAAATTAACAGTAAATCCAAGCACCAATATTTATAAAAAAGATGGTTCAAAGTGCGGCACTGTTGTTCGTTCACACTGGTCAGATCAGACAGGTTCCGTGACACTAGCTATTATTAATAATAGTTATGTTGAAGAGAACTCGACGGCCTATCTTGACCCTGAATGTACCGCTGAATTTGAAATTAGCACCTTAAATTATTCATAAGAAAAGGGTCACCGAACAATTGTGGGCATTTTTTATAGATCATCCACAATTGTTTTCAATTATATCGCTAGATTGTCATTAAAAATTCCCGCCAAAATCCTACCCATCTGCTATAACTATTAACTAGTGAATATTTTTTTAGAATTTAGAGGCAGTCATGTCAGATATTAGTCAGAAAATTAAAACAGCTATTCTTCAAGCGATAGATAAAGACACTTTAGTACTCCCTACTCTGCCTGAAATTGCGCTTGATGTTAAAAAAATTACTGATGACGAGAACTCAGGATTATTTGACCTGATTGACGTTATAAATAAAGATACAGCCTTGTCAGCACGCTTACTTAAAGTGAGTAATAGTCCTTTATTCAGAGGCGTTAATGAAATCACCAACCTTAATATGGCAGTCAATCGCCTGGGAATGCAATACACCAGCAACCTGGCTACCGGTTTGGTAATGGAACAGATGTTCCAGGCAACCTCTGAAATGATTGATACACGCATGCGGGATACTTGGCAACGAAGTACAGAAGTTGCAGGTATCTGTAACGTACTGGCTAGAGCTCATCCAAACTTGGCCGCAGGGCAAGCAACATTAGCCGGATTAGTCTTCGCCATTGGGGCGTTACCGGTTTTGAAATTTGTTGAAGATCATGACATACAAATTAACAGTGTCATGCTAGATAACTTAGTAGATGAATTACAGCCCATTGTAGGCGCAAGAATTCTGGACAAATGGGACTTTCCAACCGAATTACGCCCAGTACCTAAAGAATGCGTCAATTTTTCTAGAGAAAAAGAAGGCCCACCTGACTATGCTGACTTGGTCATGGTTGCGATGCTTCAAAGCTACTTAGGCACTGATCATCATTATACTGAAATGGATTGGGCACATATTTCAGCATTCAAACGCATGGGTATTGATCCTACTATCGACCCGAACGAAGATGAAGACCTGAGTGCCGAAATGGACGCCGCCATGGCGCTACTTAACAGCTAGCTAACAGAAGCCCAATCAATGGGCTTTTCTCCCTGAGACCTTAGGTAAGTATTCACAGACGAAAAGTGATGACAGCCAAAAAAACCTCGGTATGACGATAACGGTGACGGGTGTGATGATTCAAGTACGTAATGCTTGTTTCTATCGATTAACTTACCTTTCTTTTGCGCATAGCTCCCCCACAGTAAAAATACTATGTTTTGCCGCTCCTCATTTAATAACGCAACAACTTTATCAGTAAATGTTTCCCAGCCTTTTCCTTGGTGAGATCCTGCACTAGCTTGCTCTACCGTTAACACAGCATTTAGTAGCAGTACTCCTTGGTCTGCCCAAGAAGTAAGATCACCGTTTTGAGGTATAGACATGCCAATATCTGCATGAAGCTCTTTATAGATATTTTTGAGCGAAGGTGGAACTGCTATTCCTGGCTGAACAGAAAAACAAAAACCATGCGCCTGATTAGGACCGTGATAGGGATCTTGCCCTATGATAACCACTTTCACCGCATCGAAAGGAGTATGATTGAAGGCATTAAAAACATCTGGTCCTTGCGGGTAAACTGTTTTTCCTAATTGTTTTTGCTCAGACAAATAAGTGTTTATTTTTTTCAAATAAGGTAGCTCAAACTGTTCTGACAGTAGTGACTTCCATGCGCCACTCAAGCTACCTTCATTATAACCGAACATAAAAACTAACCTAACCTTAGGCTTGCGGCTTCATATGAGGAAATAAAATAACATCCCGTATCGAAGGCGAATCGGTAAATAACATCACAAGCCGGTCTATACCAATACCCTCACCGGCAGTAGGAGGCATACCATATTCCAAGGCCGCTATATAATCTGCATCATAATGCATTGCTTCATCATCACCCGCATCTTTCTCTGCCACTTGCTTCATAAAACGAGACTTTTGATCTTCAGCATCATTTAACTCAGAAAAACCATTCGCAAGTTCACGTCCACCTACGAAAAACTCAAAGCGATCTGTAACAAATGCATTTTCATCATTTCTACGCGCCAAGGGAGATACTTCCCAAGGGTACTCAGTAATGAAAGTTGGTTGATCTAAATTTTCTTCTGCTGTTTCTTCAAAAATTTCACAGATATATTTTCCTGCCCCCCAAGCTGCCTGTTTAGGCGAATCAGGTACGCCTACTGATTTTGCATACGCTTTCAAGGTTTCTATATTATCATCTGCTGCAGCAAATATGGCTGGATCAAAACCGGGGTTATATTTCATCACCGCTTCTACCATCGTCATCCTGACGAAAGGTTGACTAAAATCATACAGGGTCTCTGAACTAACATTACCGTCTGTATCTTTTACGGTACTTGTGATATCAGTAGTGCCCAAAACTTCTTGTGCTACGGTTCTCAACATATCTTCCGTTAAATTCATCAAATCATTAAAATCTGCATACGCTTGATAAAACTCAATCATGGTGAATTCAGGGTTATGTCGAGTCGATAGCCCTTCATTTCTGAAATTACGGTTAATCTCAAATACACGTTCAAAACCACCCACCACGAGTCGCTTCAAATACAGCTCAGGCGCAATTCGCAAAAACATATCAATGCCTAAAGCATTATGATGCGTTTCGAATGGTTTAGCCGTAGCACCACCTGGAATCACCTGTAACATAGGCGTTTCAACTTCCATAAAGTTTCTTTCTGAAAGATAACGTCGGATACTGGTAACAATTTCAGAACGAATTCTAAAGGTATTTCGTGTGTCTTGATTCGCAATCAAATCAATATAACGTTGACGGTATTTAGTTTCTTGATCGGCAAGACCATGAAATTTGTCAGGTAGAGGCCTTAATGATTTTGTTAGAATTTGCAAATTTTCAAGACACTCAACCTCAACATACAAATCACCTTTGCCAGATTTTCGCAGCTTTCCGATGGCACCTATGATGTCGCCTAAATCCAGATTCACCCAGGCCTTCGACTCTTTTTGTAGTTTTTTACCGAGATAACATTGAATGGAGCCTGATGAATCCTGCACACCGAGAAAAGGCCCGCCACGACGAATTACACGTCCAGCTACACTAATCGATTTATCTAATTCAACTAATGTTTCTTTATCAAACTCCCCGAATTCAAGCTGAAGATCATTAGCCATATGTTCACGATTGAAATCATTAGGGTGCCCATTGGATTTACACCCGTCGCGCAGTTTATCCAGTTTCGCTCGGCGTTCTGCGATTAGTTTATTTTGATCTTCAACAGGTGTACTTTGATTTTCAATAGAAGTACTTTGCGCTTGCTTTGCATTATCTTGTTGATTATTCGACATATTTTTTCCTAAAGGCCTTTCTTTAAACTTGCGACTATAAATTGGTCAAGATCACCGTCTAACACGGCATTACAATTACTGGTTTCAACATTAGTTCGTAAATCTTTTATTCTTGAGGCATCAAGAACATAGGAGCGAATCTGACTACCCCATCCGATATCTGACTTGCTATCTTCCAGCACTTGGGACGCTTCGGAACGCCTGAGCATTTCTTGCTCATAAAGCTTTGCACGTAACTGCTTCATCGCGGTATCTTTATTCTGATGCTGTGAACGTTGATTCTGGCACTGAACAACAATACCACTCGGTTCATGAGTAATCCGAATCGCTGAATCGGTGGTATTCACATGCTGTCCACCGGCTCCACTCGAACGAAAAGTGTCTATTCTCAGGTCAGATGGATTAATATCGATATCGACGTTGTCATCAATTTCGGGCGAAACAAAAACGGAAGCAAATGAGGTATGACGACGGCTGCCTGAATCAAAAGGCGATTTTCTAACTAGTCGATGCACACCGGTTTCGGTGCGTAGCCAACCATAAGCATATTCACCACTAAATTGAATAGTGGCATTTTTGATGCCCGCGACATCACCATCAGAGGAATCAATTAGCTCAACTTTAAAGCCTTTCTGCTCACCCCAACGTAGATACATACGCAAAATCATATTCGCCCAGTCTTGCGCTTCTGTACCACCTGAGCCTGACTGAATATCTAGATAAGCGTTGTTAGGGTCCATTTCACCTGAAAACATTCGGCGAAATTCCAGCTTCTGGAGTTGATCATCTAATTCAGATAGCTCGGCTTCAACTTCTTCGACGGTTTCGGCATCTTGTTCTTCTACTGCCATATCTAATAAATCGCGAGCATCGGTCAAACCCGACTCTAGCGTATTAACAGTATTTACGATCAATTCGAGTTCTGACTGTTCTCGACCTAACTCTTGTGCGCGTTCAGGGTCATCCCAGACCGAGGGTTCACCTAACTCTCTTTCTACTTCAACTAAACGTTCTTTCTTCAGATCGTAGTCAAAGATACCCCCGAATAACTGAAACCCGTTCGGTCATACTTTTAATTTGTTGAACAATAAGGTTCACTTCTAACATTTACAACTACCTAACACTTTAAAATTACAAACATCGATTTCTCGACCATTATTACGCCGCCTTAGACGACTGTCTAGAAACCACCTTTCTAGTATTGCTCTAACCACGTTCTCATTTCACCCGCAGTATCTTTCCAAGTAGGCTCAAGTAGAATTTCATGCAAGGCATTGTTGACTAGAGTACGTTTTTTGTCTGAGTTATTTAGGGCATCATAGAAATTTTCACTTACCCACGGCTCTACCAAGGCATCACCTTCACCATGCCAAATAGCCAAAGGTAGATTAATATCTCGCGCTTCGCCTTTTACACGGTCAATCGTTTGTAAATACTCATTGAACCATCTGGTAGTCACCTTGCCATGCGTAAATGGGTCATTAATATAATCTTCTACAACCTTCACATCAGAGCACACAACATAAGGGTCTATATCATTACGAATGCTTAGTCTTGGCAATATTGAACTCATCGTTTTAGCAAGAAATAGTTTAAATTTAGAAATCGGCAGAGACACATCGGTAGCAGGACCGCTTAAAGCAATCGCCGAGAATCTATTCGGGTATTCAAGCGCATGTAAAATACTAATCATACCTCCCATTGAATGACCGATTAAATACTGTGTTTCTTGTTTAACCGTCTCACGCAGCATTTCAAGATCTCGTGCATAGTCTTTCCAACGTCTGACATGTCCGCGTTTACCTTGCGATTTACCATGACCGCGGTGGTCAAGTGCATGCACCTCATATCCTTGTTCGACAAACCATTTAGCCAAAGAATGATAACGTCCAGCGTGTTCATTCCAGCCATGAGAGATGACAATGGCTGCTTTTGGTTCTTCTGGCATCCAATGATAAAAGTTTAATAAAAGACCATCCTCTGCAGGAACTTGCTGTTCGAACACTTCCACACTACCCCCCTTCTTTTTGTCTGTCGTTTTAGAGCGCGTTAGTTTACCCTATGATGCTGTTTTTTACCGTCATTTTATAAAATAATACCTAATTTGAAGGAACGACCTATGAAATATGACAATATTCTGCAAACTATTGGCAATACTCCCCACGTTAGAATAAATAAATTATTTCGCTCTGACATTGAAGTCTGGATGAAAGTTGAGCGATTTAACCCCGGCGGTAGTATTAAAGACCGAATTGGTTTGGCGATGATTGAAGCAGCGGAAAAATCAGGCCAACTAACAAAGGGCACGACAATTATTGAACCAACCTCAGGCAATACTGGCATTGCACTAGCCCAAACAGCTGCCGTCAAAGGTTACAAGCTGATACTGACCATGCCCGAATCCATGTCTATCGAACGTAGAAAATACATGAAAGCGCTCGGTGCCGAACTGGTGTTAACACCCAAAGAAAAAGGTATGAATGGCGCAATCGTTAAAGCCACAGAGCTGCTAGAAGAAACTGAAAACAGCTGGATGCCGCAACAATTCAATAACCCTGAAAATACCGCTATCCACAGATCAACCACTGCGCAAGAAATCCTAACAGACTTCCCTGACGGTTTAGATTACCTAATCACTGGAGTGGGTACAGGCGGGCATATTACAGGTTGTGCAGAAGTATTAGGCGAAGCCTTCCCATCACTTCAAACACTCGCTGTTGAACCGGTAAAATCACCCGTTATAAGCGGTGGAGAAAAAGGCCTTCATCGCCTTCAAGGTATCGGCGCTGGTTTTATTCCACAAATCCTAAACACAGAAGCTTTGTCTGGCACTATTCAAGTCAATGAAGAAGATTCTTTCGAGATGGCAAGGCAATGCGCTAAACAAGAAGGCATATTTGTGGGCATATCTTCGGGTGCTAGCTTAGCAGCAGTTAAACAAAAAGAAGCGGATATACCAGCTGGTAGTCGTGTATTGGTATTCAGTTACGATACCGGTGAAAGATACTTATCTATTGAAGACTTATTCTAGATCTGAAAAAAAGGGAGGGGATGGCAACTGCCGCCCCTTCTTTAATATTAGAATTTTCCGTTAACTGACACCCCAAACTGTCCGCTTGACGACACGACCGGCACAATAGACATACCTTTATATCGCTCAGTAAAATACCAAGCTGACACTGACCCAATCACCGCGCCCAACAATACATCTTCCACTTCATGCTTATCGCTCTCTACTCTCGTATAACCCACATAAGTAGCGGCTAAATATGCAGGAATAGCACATTTCAAACCATAACGTTGATGGATAAACGTCGATGCAGCAAATGAATCAGCCGCATGCCCGGAAGCAAAGGAGTCGTCTCCAGAATTGTCAGGGCGATCTTTAGTAATCGCCGCTTTCAAACCCTCAACAACTATTCGTGAAGTCACACCCGATTTAATCAATTGCCAAACCCCTTGATAATCGTCCTCAAAAAAAAGACTAGCACCAAAAGCCGTAGCGGGAAGAAGTACATGGATAACATTGCCTGAATTTTCTACATCCGAGCCCGCATTAACAGAAGCGCAATATAAAAAAATCAAACTTATTATAATTCTTTTCATAAACAACATACCCAATAATAAAAGAAATCGAGACTAACCGTTCTTATTATGAATTACAAAACAGAATCTAATATGAGCCTGAAAAAATCCTAGTAAGAAACTGATGAAAGTCTGAAAATTAATACTAACAAATCATGTTCAGATAGGTTTCTTCAGAAACTATCTGACTAGTGTCCGTCACCCTATCGACGAAACAAATACCATCCAAATGGTCAATTTCATGCTGAACAATACGCGCCAAGAAGTCAGTATATTCAACCTCGCGTTTGATTCCTTTACGGTCAAAATATGTAAGGGCTAAAAAACAGGAGCGAGGTACAAAACCTCTTTTACCTGGCACACTTAAACAACCTTCCCAACCGAATTCTCGCTCATCAGAAAGATGCGTGATCGTTGGATTAACCATCGCAACTGGAGACATAAGCGGCGCAGTTGGATAACGCTCATTAGGCTGAGATGCAACAATAATAATCCTTAATGCATGGTTTACTTGTGGCGCAGCAATGCCCACCCCATTAGATTTTTTTAAGGTAACTAACATATCATCAATGAGCGTTTGAAGCGTCTCGTCAGACAGGTCAGGTACTGGTTTAGCTTTCTGCTTTAATATAGGCGCGCCAATTTCCACTATATCCAATTGTTTTGTCACAAGACTCTCTTA
>ENA-OSET01005995-OSET01005995.1-sediment-metagenome-genome-assembly--contig:-NODE-5995-length-10056-cov-3.139493_pt1 | contig 10056 bp, 8 predicted proteins | sample MGYA00237882_ERZ534229 | MGnify/ENA primary metagenome ERZ534229 (study PRJEB26408, sample SAMN06266212) | sediment metagenome | isolation source: Hudson Canyon methane seep mesocosm | place: USA:Hudson...
GATTGGACTAAACAGGGAACATGACTGTTCTCAGCGCGGCTATATCTTCCTGGTTCACCACACGGAACTGGACAATCCATCCGCATCAGCAGGTGATGTTGGGCCGTGCCGATCACCCTGCAACCTTGCTTATCGCCCCCACCGGTGGTGGCAAAACCATGGCGGGTTTCCTGCCAACCCTTGCTGAACTGGCCGACGGCAATCATCAAGGGCTGCACACGCTCTATATCTCGCCGCTCAAGGCGCTGGCGGCGGATATCAAACGTAACCTGCGCACCCCTGTCGACGAGATGAGCTTGCCGATCCGCATTGATGATCGCACCGGCGACACGCCGCAGTCGCGCAAGAAACGACAGCGTGCGGATCCGCCTCATATCCTACTGACAACCCCCGAAAGCCTGGCCTTGCTCATCTCCTACCCGGATGCAGCCCGTACCTTTGCCGGATTGCAACGGGTGGTGGTCGACGAAATCCACGCCTTGGCCGAAAGCAAACGCGGCGATCAGCTGATGCTGGCGCTGGCCCGGCTGCAAACACTGTGTCCAAATCTGCGCCGAGTCGGACTTTCCGCCACAGTGGATGACCCACAGGCCATCGCGCAGTTCCTTGCCCGCCATCCAGACCCCTGCGAGGTCCTGCAGGCCGACCCCGGCCCCACACCCGACATTCAGATGCTGCAATCCACCGAGGCCCCACCCTGGGCCGGCGGTGGTGCCGCCTATTCCATCCCCGCGGTGATGGAGCAGATCAAGGCGCATAACACCACGTTGATCTTTCACAACACCCGCGCCCAGGCCGAGATTTTCTTTCACAATCTGTGGCTTGCCAATGACGACGCCCTGCCCATCGGCATTCATCACGGATCATTGGACCGCGACCAGCGCAACCGGATCGAGGCTGCGATGGTGCGCGGCGATCTGCGCGCCATCGTCTGCACAGGATCCCTGGATCTGGGGTTGGATTGGGGCGACGTGGATCTGGTGATCCAGATCGGCGCCCCCAAGAACGTCAAACGCCTGGTGCAACGCATCGGCCGCGCCAATCACAGCTACAACACCCCCTCCAAGGCGCTGCTGGTGCCTGCCAACCGGTTTGAAGTCCTCGAATGTCGCGCCGCGCTTGAAGCCGTGCGCCAAGGGGATCTGGACGGCGAGCCCCGTGGTCCCGGCCCCCGCGACGTGCTGTGCCAACACATCCTGATCACCGCCTGCGCTGGCCCCTTTGAGGCCAATGATCTTTTTGCCGAGATGATAACGGCTGGCGCCTACGCCACTCTGACCCGTCCCGAGTTCGACGCCTGCTTAGGCTTTTGTGCAACCGGCGGCTATGCCCTTCAAGCCTATGATAAATGGCAACGCCTGTTACAACTCCCCGACGGGTGCTGGCAGCTGCGCGACCCCCGCGCCAGCCAACGTATCCGGATGAACCTGGGCACTATTCAGGACAGTGATACCCTAAAGGTTCGCCTGAAACGCAGCCGCGGCGGCAAACCCCTGGGCGAGATTGAGGAAGCCTTCGCCGCCTCGCTCACCCCCGGCGACACCTTCCTGATTGGCGGCCAGACCGTGCGCTACGAAGGTCTGCGTGAGATGACAGTCGAGGTCACCCGACGCAGCGGCAAGAGGCCCAAGATAGCCACCTTCACCGGCACAAAATTCGCCACGTCCACCCAGCTCAACGCGCGTATTCTGGCGCTCTTACAACAGGGTAACTGGCTCAACCTACCGGATCATACCTCCTCCTGGCTGACCCTGCAGCAGCAGGTGTCGCAGCTGCCCGAGCCAGGCCGCCTGTTGATCGAAAGCTTCCCACATCAATCACGCCCTCATCTCTGCATCTATGGGTTTGCCGGCCGCAACGCCCAGCAGACACTCGGGTTGTTGCTCACCAAACGCATGGAGGAAATGGGCCTAGATCCACTTGGGTTTGTTGCCACAGATTACGCCACCATGATCTGGGGTCTCAAGACGGTGAACGATCCGGCTCCGCTGTTCGAGTTGGCGGCTCTGCGCGACGGTTTGGACAGTTGGCTGGGCGAAAACGCGGTGATGAAGCGCAGTTTTCGCGCCTGTGCCACCATCGCCGGGTTGATCGAGCGTAACTCACCCACAGCTCGCAAAAGCGGTCGTCAGGCGACCTTCTCCTCGGACATACTTTACGACACCCTGCGCAAATATGATCCCGACCATCTGCTTTTGCAAATCACCCGCACCGAGGCCCTGCGCGGGCTGGTCGATTTCGGCCGCATAGAAGAGATGATTGACCGCATCGGCCCCCGCATCGACCTGCGGCACCTGCCCGCAATCACCCCGCTTGCCGCCCCGTTGCTGCTCGAGATGGGCAAAGTTCCAATCAAGGGCGCCGCGATGGAAAAGCTGTTGCAGCAAGAGGCCGCCGATCTGATGCAAAAATCCGGTCTGTCCAGCCTGCCCGATTGACCCTTGCCAGCCGCCGCAAGATCGGCAATCTCAACACCATGAGCGGATTTGATTTTTTCCTGTCCAGTGCAAGACTGACGGCGCTTGGCTCCGGCGCGCTGCACTGGCCTGACCAGAACCTGTTGTGCATCTCAGATCTACATCTGGGCAAGTCCGAACGCCAGGCCCGTCGCGGTGGCCCGGCCCTGCCCCCCTACGAGACCCGCGATACCCTAGCTCGGCTGGCGGCAGACCTGCAGGACACTCAGGCCACCACGGTCATCTGCCTTGGCGACAGCTTTGATGACGATGCCGCCGCCGGGGCCCTGCCCCAGGCAGAACAGGACACAATCACCCATCTCACCACAGACCGGCGCTGGATCTGGATATCCGGCAACCATGACCCGGCCCCGCTGAATCTGGCCGGGGAACAGCATCGCGACATCACCATTGGCCCACTAACTTTCCGTCATATTGCCCAGCCACAGGCCCAATCCGAGGTCTCCGGCCATTACCACCCCAAGGCCCGGCTGCGCAGCACCTCGCGTCCCGCCTTTCTCGTCGATGGACACAGGCTCATCCTGCCCGCCTATGGCACCTACACCGGCGGGCTGCGCAGCACCGACCCCGCCCTCACCGCCTTGATGGGACCACGCGCCCGCGCAATCCTGACCGGCCCGCACCCCGTCCCGATCCCAATGCCGCGCTAACCCCAAACGCCGCCACGTTATTCCCCCTGTCAGGCACATCAGACCTATACTGCCCGCACTGGAACAGGAGCCTCAGATGACCGAAATGGAAACCCGCATTCGCGACAGTTTTGCCCGCCAATCCATGATGCAGACCCTCGGCGCCGAAATCGACCACATCAGTGACGGAAAGGTCATCATCACCGCTCCGATCCTGCCCGGCAGCCGCCAGCAGCACGGTGTCGCCCATGCTGCGCTGACCTTCGCCATCGGCGACACCGCTGCGGGCTATTCCGCCCTGACCAAACTGCCCGCCGACCAAGAAGTGATGACCGCAGAGATCAAAATCAACCTGCTGGCCCCCGCCAACGGCAACCTCCTGCGCGCCAGTGGCAAAGTCATCAAAGCCGGTCGCCGGTTGGTGGTGGTCTCCGCTGAGGTCCATGCCATCACAGACAGCACTGAAACACTGGTCGCCATTCTCCAGGGCACCATGGTCCCAATTCAAATCTGACCCCAAACACACCAAAGGCGGCCCTTTCGGACCGCCCGCATTTCATCTTTTCACAAATACTCAAATCCAACGCTGCAACAAGCGCAGGATCAGGCGGTCAAACCTTCCGGTTCAGTCAGTCCATTGGCGCGGCAACAGGCGGTCACGGTATTGGCCAGCAGGCAAGCGATGGTCATCGGGCCAACGCCGCCAGGCACAGGGGTGATGGCGCTCGCGACCTCGGCAGCCTCAGCAAAGTCGACGTCCCCCAGCAGTTTTGTCTTACCGGGCTTTTCCGGATGCGGGATGCGAGAGATGCCTACATCGATTACCGTTGCGCCAGGCTTCACCCAGTCGCCTTTGACCATCTCGGCCCGGCCAACTGCAGCAACCAGAATGTCGGCGCGGCGGCAAACCGCGGCCAAGTCCTGCGTACGCGAATGAGCGATGGTCACGGTGCAGCTTTCCTGCAGCAGAAGTTGGGCCATCGGCTTGCCAAAAAGGTTCGAACGTCCAATCACCACAGCATTCTTGCCGGACATGTTGCCGACCTGATCGCGCAGCAGCATCAGGCACCCCAGAGGGGTGCAGGACACGAGACCTTTCTCGCCACTTGCCAGCAAACCTGCGTTCACCACGCTCAACCCGTCCACATCCTTGGACGGGTCGATGCGGGCCACCACGCGGCGCTCATTCAGGTGGTCCGGCACTGGGAACTGACAAAGGATACCATGCACCTTCGGGTCCGCATTCAGTTGGTCGATCAGCGCGAACAGTTCCTCTTCGGACGCATCAGCAGGCAACTTGTGCTCGAACGAGGCCATACCAGCCGCTACCGTGTTCTTGTGCTTGGCGGCCACGTAGACCTCGGACGCCGGGTCTTCACCGACCAACACCACAGCCAATCCCGGCGTGATGTCGTTTTCTTCCTTCAGACGGGCAACGTGACCAGCCACTTTTTCGCGCACAGTCGCGGCAAAGGCCTTACCGTCGATGATACTTGCTGCCATAAATCTCTTCCTTTTACCCGAGCTGAGGTCAAAACCCGCTCACGTTTCCCGAATAACCTGCGCCTCTCGCGCAATCGACCAATCTATCAACTGCCGCCACAGGGTTTCTGCCAGTTCAGGATCCAATCCCCCGACATTGGCAGCGCTACGAACCTTACTGACCACGTCTTCTACCCTTTCAGGTATCCGTGCTGGCCAGCCATTGGTTTGTTTTAGCGCAATCGCCCGGTCGATATAATCGGCCCGTGTCGCCAAAAGCGCAACAAGACGCGCATCAAGAGCATCTATTTCAGCCCTTAGCGCGTCCATGTCCCGGCAATCCTGCGGTGGTGTCAATTGGGTCATGTCTAAAACTCCTGCGGCCCCGGGGTGTCCCGGGGCCGCAGAAAGCGCATATTCAGCTTTAGAACAAGCCTTGGATTTCACCGGTCTCATTCAGATGGATGCTTTTTGCCGCTGGATTGCGGGGCAGACCCGGCATTGTCATGATATCACCGCAAACTGCGACGATAAATCCGGCCCCTGCTGACAGGCGCACTTCGCGTACTGGCACCGAATGGCCAACCGGCGCACCGCGCAATGTCGGATCAGTCGAGAAGGAATACTGCGTCTTGGCCATGCAGACCGGCAGATTGCCATAGCCCTGCTCTTCCCACTCATGCAGCTGCTTGCGGATCTTGGCATCTGCCAGAACTTCGTCAGCGCGGTAGATGCGCTTGGCGACGGTTTCGATCTTTTCAAACAGTGGCATGTCGTCAGGATAGATTGGCGCAAAGTTGGCCATATCCGCATCTGCAATCTCGGCGACGCGCGTTGCCAGATCAGCCGAGCCCTCAGAGCCCAGTTCCCAGTGACGCGACAGGATTGCTTCGGAGCCCTGCGAGACCACAAAGTCCTTGATCGCCTGCACTTCGGCATCGGTATCTGTAACAAAGTGGTTGATTGCGACAACAACCGGAACACCAAAGGATTTCAGGTTCTCGATGTGACGACCCAGGTTGGCACAGCCAGACTGCACAGCCTCGATGTTTTCGCCGGCCAGATCAGCCTTGGCAACGCCGCCGTTCATTTTCATCGCGCGCACAGTCGCAACCAGAACCACGACCGACGGGGCCAGGCCCGCTTTGCGGCACTTGATGTTCATGAACTTCTCAGCGCCCAAGTCAGCACCAAAGCCAGCCTCGGTGACGACATAGTCGGTCAGTTTCAGCGCCGTTGTCGTCGCAATAACCGAGTTACAGCCATGTGCGATGTTGGCAAATGGGCCACCGTGAACAAACGCCGGGTTGTTTTCCAGTGTCTGCACCAGATTCGGCTGCATTGCATCTTTCAGCAGCACGGTCATGGCACCATCGGCCTCGATGTCGCGGCAATAAACCGGAGTCCGGTCGCGGCGATAGGCCACGATGATGTCGCCCAGGCGCTTTTCCAGATCTTCCAGATCATTGGCCAGGCACAGGATCGCCATCACTTCAGATGCAACGGTGATATCAAAGCCGGTTTCACGTGGGAAGCCATTGGCAACACCGCCCAAGGACGCAGTGATCTGACGCAGAGCGCGGTCGTTCATGTCAACCACACGGCGCCAGGCAACACGCCGGGTGTCGATTTCCAGATCGTTGCCCCAATAGATGTGGTTGTCGATCATCGCAGACAGCAACGAGTGGGCTGAGGTAATTGCGTGGAAGTCACCTGTAAAGTGCAGGTTCATGTCTTCCATCGGCACGATCTGTGCGTAGCCGCCACCAGCAGCGCCACCCTTCATACCAAAGTTCGGACCCAAAGAGGCCTCGCGGATACAAACCATCGCGTTTTTGCCGATGCGGTTCAGACCGTCACCCAGACCCACAGTAGTAGTGGTTTTACCTTCACCCGCAGGTGTTGGGTTGATCGCTGTCACCAGGATCAGCTTGCCATCGTTACGGTCTTGAACCGACTTGATGAACGACTGGCTGATCTTGGCTTTGTCATGGCCATAAGGCACCAGGTCATCACTTGAGATGCCCAGTTTTTTGCCAATCTCCTGGATCGGCTGCTTGTTTGCCTCGCGGGCAATCTCGATATCACTCTTATAGCTCATGACACTGATCCCTGATCTCATATGCACATAGAAGAAGACGCTTTTGCGCCAATACTAAGCTAGCCTTACCCGGCCAATATAAGATTGAGCGCATGTTTTCCGACATTTTCATGCCGCGAAACGGCGTCGGCCCGGGTATCGGTTTCAAATCGGAAACTCTGGGTGCGTCCCCCTACTATTATGGCGTCCAGGGCCGTTGGTCTGGAATAAAAAGTCGCAGCGCATCGCCAATCACCATGCCCCCCGGCCGTTCGACCCAGGCAGTGATTCCCCGGCGATTCTTGGCTGCGGGTTTGAACTTGGGGCCAAAGCCGGTGTGATCCTTCTCAATTTCGCGTCCCGGAAAAATGCAGGGGCGGTTTTCTGTGTCCGCCACCAGCGTCACCCCATCCGGCCCCTGCAGCCGCGACGATGGCGGGATAAAGGTAAAGTCCGGAATGCCACGCACCACGATCGATACACCCAGATGCGACGGGTCTACCGCCTCCATCCCCATATCGGCTGCAATCAAAGCCAGTTCTTCCTCGGACAGAATTGTCACCTGACGGGCATTGCGGATTTCGGTGCCCTCCGGGTACAGATCCCTGACCCGCACGCAGGACGCCCGATTGGCCCCCGCATGACGCGCACCTGCGTCGCCATCAAAACCAAGATCCAGCCGATCCACGGACCGCGCCCGCAGCCCGCCCTCGGCTGGCACATGTCCCAGCCATGTGATTTCGCCCTGAAATTCAACTTCGCGTAATGTCGGCACCGTGCTCTCCTGCAAGTCAGCCGCCATCTCGGGGGCTTTTTACTAAAATTCTCAATGTCGCGCTGGCCAACAGGACCAAAGCAATAAAAAAGGCCCGGACACCTAATTCGGTATCCGGGCCATTGTCACTTATCTATCAGGCCGAGGGTTCCGGCTCCATGTCGCCTTCGGGTGGCGATTTCTTTGGCTTGGCTTTTGGAATCGCGGTGACCGAGGCGTTGCCCTGATCCGCATCGTCATCCTCATCATCGCCCGCATTGGGAAGTTCGCCGTTCATGACGCGTTTGATCTCTTCGCCGGTCAGTGTCTCATATTCCAGCAGACCCTGCGCCAGACGTTCGAACCCGTCGCTGTTCTCGGACAGGATCTTATGCGCCCGCTGATAGCCTTCGTCGATCAGACGCTTCACTTCATCTTCGATCAGCTCTTTGGTGGCCGCCGAGACTGAAAAGCCTCCAGCGCCGCCATTGTTCTGATAGCCAGCCGCAGCCTCTTGGTAGTCAATGTTGCCGACCTTGTCGGACATGCCCCATTGCATCACCATGGCCCGCGCCAGTCCCGAAGCCTGCTGGATATCGCCCGCAGGTCCGTTAGAGACTTCGTCTTCGCCGTATTTGATGATTTCCGCAGCCTTACCGGCCATGGTCATCGCCAGGCGCTGATGGCACTCTTCTTTGAACATATTCAACCGGTCAAATTCCGGCAGGCTCATCACCATGCCCAGGGCGCCGCCACGCGGAATGATGGTTGCCTTGTAAACCGGATCGCATTTCGGCAGCGAGATCCCAACCACCGCGTGTCCCGCTTCGTGGTAGGCAGTCATTTCCTTTTGCTCTTGGGTCATCACCATAGAGCGGCGCTCGGCCCCCATCATTACCTTGTCTTTGGCACTTTCAAAATCGTCCATGGTGACAAAGCGACGGCCAATGCGGGCGGCCATCAGGGCAGATTCGTTGACCAGGTTGGCCAGATCCGCACCCGAGAAACCGGGTGTACCCCGTGCGATGATCCGCAGATCAACATCCGGACCCAGCGGCGTTTTGCGGGCATGCACGCCCAGGATCTTCTCACGGCCTTTGATGTCAGGATTACCAACAGTCACGTTGCGGTCAAAACGACCCGGACGCAGCAAGGCAGGGTCCAACACGTCTTTACGGTTGGTCGCGGCCAGGATGATCACACCCTCGTTGGCCTCAAAGCCGTCCATCTCAACCAGCAGCTGGTTCAATGTCTGCTCACGTTCGTCATTACCACCGCCGTAGCCGGCACCACGATGGCGACCCACAGCGTCGATCTCATCGATGAACACGATACATGGCGCATTCTTTTTGGCCTGTTCAAACATGTCACGCACGCGGGAGGCACCCACACCGACGAACATTTCAACAAAATCAGAACCCGAAATGGTGAAGAACGGAACGCCTGCTTCGCCAGCAATCGCACGGGCCAGTAGTGTCTTACCAGTACCCGGAGGGCCCACCAGCAGCGCACCCTTGGGGATCTTACCGCCCAGACGGCTGAATTTCTGCGGATTGCGCAGGAATTCGACGATCTCTTCCAGTTCTTCCTTGGCTTCATCGATACCGGCCACGTCGTCAAACGTCACCCGACCGTGTTTCTCGGTCAGCATCTTGGCCTTGGACTTGCCAAAACCCATCGCGCCACCTTTGCCGCCACCCTGCATCCGGTTCATGAAATAGACCCAGACACCGATCAGTAACAGGAATGGTAGCAGCGTCAGCAAAAACGCCTGAAACCCGGATTGCGCCTGTTTTTCAGCCCGCACCGGAATATTGTTCTCGATGAGCAACCGTGTGACTTCAGCATCCGAAGGTTTGATGGTCATGTAGGCGTTGCCATCAGACGCGGTAAAGCGAATTTGTTCACCATCCAGGATGACATTGCTCACCCCTCCGCCTTCAACTGCGGTCACAAAATCAGAAAAGGTTCTTTCCTGGCTCTGCATCGAACTGCCCGAACCGCTGAACATATTGAACAGCGCCAAGACCAGCAGAAACAGAATGACCCAGAAGGCGATATTACGTGCGTTGCCCAAGGCAGCTCTCCTAGTTTTCGAAGCATACCATTCGGCACACCTGCTTTGACCCTAAAATAAGGATCATTCGGTCAGGTTCAATGCGATAAAAGGCTTCTATAGAACTCTTCGTCCGAATTTACTGCTTTTGCGGTCCATCCGTTGGCCATTTCAGCCATAGGAGCGGCAACCAAGTCCTGTTTTCTCCAAACAGCAGGGGTCGCTTCCAGAACTTCATGGGGACAACCAGAATCGCGCCAATCCGGGCACAACAACAGGCCCGCCCTGCCCAAGGGCCGCACCTCGAGCCCTGAAACGTCCGCCCCTTGCAGCACCCATCGCTTGTCCCAGATCGCATCTGGCAGTGCCACCTCATCGCGCACCGCATTGTATTCCCGACAGATCCAGACCTGCCCGCGGCGCGACAAGATGCGACATCCACCCAGCGTCACCCCGCCACCCGTACGGACACAGACCAAAGCCTCGGCCATGACGCCCCGTCGCAGCGGATATTCACCCCCTGAGACCCAGCGCAGTGCCCCCGCCAGCAAACGGTGAATGATCTCGTCGGGCTGATT
>ENA-OSET01005996-OSET01005996.1-sediment-metagenome-genome-assembly--contig:-NODE-5996-length-10055-cov-4.219282_pt1 | contig 10055 bp, 9 predicted proteins | sample MGYA00237882_ERZ534229 | MGnify/ENA primary metagenome ERZ534229 (study PRJEB26408, sample SAMN06266212) | sediment metagenome | isolation source: Hudson Canyon methane seep mesocosm | place: USA:Hudson...
AAATGTTAGCTGGTAAAGTTGATTGTGTTGAAGCAATAAATGGTTAAACCAATAACTTGAATTAAGTTTTTGTACTTTTAAATAAAATGAAAATAAAATTATTTTACTTCTTATCCCTATTATTAATTATAACCGCTTGTGAAAACAAAGAATCTAAAAAAATGAGCAACAATTTAATTAATGAAACAAGTCCCTATTTACTCCAACATGCATATAATCCTGTTGATTGGAATCCTTGGGATTCAAAATATTTAAATCTTGCAAAAAAGGAAAATAAACTCATTATTATTAGTGTTGGCTTATTAGGTTTGGGCGCTTTGCAATTAACTAGTATGAAAAATAATAATACAACTATGCTGATGTATCAAACAGCAGAACAACTGCATCTAACCTTTTTAAATGAAACAACTAATTTAAAAAAAGATCTCGCTACTGAATTTTCTATTTGGTGGATAAAACAAGCTACACAAGTAAGCATTAAGATGTGGGAGCATGGAGCCCAGTCAATCATACTTTATTTAGACTCAATCAATACATTTGACGCTAGAATTGCAAAAGCAATATTACAGCCATTCAAAAAAACATATACTACTTTTCGTTTAACTAAATAGTAAAGCCGTATGAATATAAGTTATGAAAATTATGGAAATAAAGAAGAACTAATTCAGATATTAGTAAAAAACAATATTGTTATAAAAATGCTAGAAGATGGATTATTTGAGCATTTCGCAAGAGAAATATTACGTTTAGCGTTTACTATTAATAATGATCAATGGTTACACTTAGCTAATTTATTGATTCGTTACATTCAAACCAGTCCATATTTAGAAAACAATAGTGACGCACACATTGCTTTAGCGATGTTAGCTGACCCCGAAACTGTATTGCAAAAACTTTTTGAAAGATAGTTCTACCTGTTTCTAATCTGGCAATAACTCTTTTAATTTTGCCACTTTATTCTATTGCACACCTAACGCCTTATAAGCTGCATCAACAGGGTCAGCATAAAAACTAATCTGAAATTTAGCAAATAACTCTGCTGGTACAGTAGGTATATCAGAAGCTGACGACATGGGCAGCAATATCTTCGTCGCCCCACTATCCATGGCCATTTGCATACTATCTGCTAAATCTTCTACAGGATTAACCACTCCACCTAAAGTCATATTACCTAAGACCACCATTTGCTCTTGAACAGGCTTTTTCATTAGAACCGAACTAAAAGCAATAAAAGCAGCAAGGCTTGTTTGTGTACTAACACCAGAGTTGTGCAATTCAACTATATGAAGATGAAATTCATATTCAGAAAACTTTTCAGCTAAAGTAATTCGATTAAGATTCCCTTTAAAATAATCGAAACCAACTCTAATAGCTTCTCTGGCAACAGTACTGGACCCAAAGCCTGTTGCTATATGTTTACCATGCCCCGACATCATTTGTGTCTCAAATCGATATAATCCAAGTTGTCCTGTTGAACCACCTTTTGTCACTAAGTGAACAACACCTGGTGTTGTCATACCTTCAGGAATTAGCTTGCTACCACCCTGCTCTGGTACATTAACAAAAAATTCTTCTAATGATTCATTATCAAGATAACTAAAGTGAACATCGTAGAATTCCATTCCGCCAATTTTTTTTAATTGTTCTTTAATTCGTCGTCTGACCTCTAAAGCATAAACCAAGCATTCCCTTACATTCTCTTTATCAAACAGGCTGTTTGGGTGTAAAAGTTTCAAAAGCCCTGAAACTGTTCGCCTTACAGCAATCACATCTCGCTGATTCAGGTTATTACCTAATTTGAAATATTTATCAATTGCATCAGCAAAGTTCCTTTTACGCATCTCTCGCATAAACTCAGCAAGATAGTCCGTAATTAACCCATATCGATTAGTAAAAAACTCTGGGCGCATTTTTGGAATTTCCCAGCCTGCAATATAAGCATGAAAACGGTCAAAAAAGGCAGTATCAATCATTGCCGCAGGAAATGGTGATAACAGGTGACTTGTTTTTACTAATGTTTCTACACTCTGATTAATATTCCCGATAAATACCATCGAAGCACTGGCTTCTATTGAGTCACGTCCTCTCGAAAATGAACCTGAGGCCATGTAGTCTTTCATGATTTGAATACCATCATTATCATGAAAGTTAATACCAGCAACCTCGTCAAAGGCAACTACATCCCATAAGCCAACTAATCCAACTTTTCGACTGCTCATGTTATAAAACAGATTAGCAACAGTCGTTTGCCCTCCTGATACCAACAGGCTATTTGGAGAGCATTCTTTATAAACATGACTTTTCCCTGTTCCCCTCGGACCCAACTCACAAACATTGTAATTATTCTCAACAAAAGGAATCATACGAGCAAGAAGATGCCATTTTACCCGTTGCTCTAAATTAGCGGGTTCCATGCCTATCGATCTTAAAACTAAATCAATCCATTCTAAAGTCGTAAATTGTTCACGAGCGGTAAAAAGTTCCTCCATATCCATATTTGGCATCTGAATAGGCTTCAGCGTCATAATTGAAAAAGGCGAAGCTTTCTGCCCTTCTTCGAAAAAATATTGAACAGTGATGATGCACCATATTCCCCCAGTGAATAACTTCTCGTTTTCTTTAACTATGTTAACTGGTACAAAAGCATTATTAAGCCCAAGATTTGATAAATTTGCTTCATAAATATCTTTAGACTGATTCAGTTTTACACTGACTTTATCAATCACTTTATAAGTGCCGCGTTCACGAATCAGTGACTTCACTTTTTCAGCTTCATCAGAACGCACGTAGTTTTCAGCTAAAATCTTTTTAACGTTTTCTAGACCTTCACTGACCACCTCATCATCATCTGAAGCGCAGTACATTCCGAGCAAATATTCCAAAACGTAAACAGGGACATTAACGCCCTCTTTTAATTGTTTGGTTAAATCTTTTCTGACAACACGGCCTTTAAAGTGTTGATTGAGCAAATCATCAAGATCCTTATCATCTACTATATTCTTTTCGTTTTCCAAAATATCGTCCATCGTTTCACTCATTAGAAAAAGTCATCTTGAAATGCCAAATCAATCGTCACGGCATATTGATTGTATCTTGTCTGTGTCTCTGTATTTTCCAACACTAAACTATAAGATGCATGACGTTCAAACTGAGAACCTATTAACTTCAACCTGACATCCCTACTACGTTCATCCATAGATTGGCTTTGACTATCAAACTTTATTGTTTCGCGGCTTGATACCGTTTTCCCATCCTTATCAACAATAAAAATATCCACCTGTCTAGCTACTAATCGTTCACCAACTGGCTCTGTCTGAATAAAGCTAATCTTATCAATATTATTAACAATCTTAATCGGCTGTGTTTTAACTACGACGCCAACAGGTTGCTTCTCATGTTGCACCATTTTTTCGCCGCGCAATGCAGATATAGCAATCATAGGGATGCATACCTCTTGCAACATAGCTCCACCATGAACAAATCTGGCTCCACCTATAAAGTGAAATCGCTGAGCACCTTTTGGAATTAATAATTCAGTATCACCACTACCATTAGCCGTATCAGCAATTCGCCCTTTCCAGCAGGATTCACCCGCCGATAATGACTCACCAATGATGTAACGTTTTTTTGCTTCAATTGTTCCAACTGGTTTTGTAGGTAAAACTGTTTTATCCGCTTTAGTTAATGCTTTCTGTTGAAACAAAAAACCATGATCAGCCGTTAACAATACTCTGCTACCATTTAATCGATTGATAACCCGACCCACCAAATCTTTCAATTCGTCTATAGCCGCACGACACGCTTCAAAGGTTTTCTCTTCTGTCGATAACTTATCACCCATAGCATCGATGGTATCGTGATAAATATAAACGACCTTTGCATCCTTTACCTTATCCCGTCCTTCTTGATTACTCCAGCTCATTAATTCTTTTGAGCTAACAGCCATTCCCTTCACTTTTCCTAATATGGCGTTTCGATTTTCCAAACCCTGAGTTGACTGGCCATCAGCATAAACTGTAGATCCTTGGTGTGCTTCATAAGAAAGGCTTTTATGAGGCAATAATGCTGCCATTCCCAATTGCGTATAACTCGGCAATACCCCTAACTGAGTAGTTATCTCGGCTTTAAAGCGTTTCTCACCATTAATACTTAAAGTCAATTCCTCAGCCACTTCATAACGTAAAGCATCAGAAATAATGACAAACATTCGCTTCGTCTGTTTAGACCTTAAGCGAGCTTCAACTTGTGACTCATAAAAACGATATTGCAGTGGGACTCCAGCTATTTTCCACTTTTCTATAAGATGCTCAGACTCCAACAAACGATCCCAGCCCAAGCCCAGTTCATACAAATACCAATGCGTGTATAAATTTTCAACCTCATCATCAAGCTGCCGTAATATATCAGCTCCTTTGCTTAATACTGAAGCGACATGCTCATTAAACAATCTGTAAGCCTGATCAAATAAATAAAGCTCATTAACATAAGCCTCATACATAGATTGACTTGAATCATAATGAAAACCATCGACAAACTGCTGACGTAAATAAAACAGTTGTTCTGCATTACGTAGCGCCTCATAAATAGCGGTATATTCCTTACGGGACAAACACCAGTGACTGACCAATCGCCGCGAAAGCAGCCTATCAAACTGTACTCTATCCAGTTTATGACTAGGATCTAATAAATCACCCACTAGCCCTCTAATAATTGCTTGTTCAACTACTTCAAAAGTATCACATTCCATTATTTGAACAGGGTGATACGATTTACAGCGTGTATCAACTTCCAGCTGTTGGCCAATAATTTTAGAAATAACATCATGAGATTCAGCGAAACTACGACTATCTCGCCATCCCGTCATAAAAGCTAAAGCTGTTGCCCTGCCCGATCCTGTTTTTAAAACATTATTTAACAACCAATCCCTATCATCCGCATCAATCTGGCTCCAAAATTCAGTACAAAATAGTTTTAAAACAAAATCTTCTATAGAGAGTTGAGCACTTTCATAACTAAATTGTGATTCCAGTTCCAACCAAAACGAATCTAATAAACCAAACTTCTCACATTGCAATACCAACTCAATATCATTACTTCCAGCTAACAAGGCCTCAGAATAACTTTTAACTAATTGAAAAATAATATCGGTTAATGAAGCAGAATCTGCTTTAATCACAACAGCCATCATTTTTCGATCTAAAGAGGCTTCAGTTTCATCCTCAGTCACAAATCGTTTTAATGCTGCCAGCCGTTGTTTATTAGTAAAAAAGCTTTCTCTTTTACGAATATGGCCGCGTAATGCCATTTTGGGTATGCCTAGTTCGTTTAATAACATAGAACTGGCATCAGCAAAAAACTGCTCACTGTATAAACGAATATCTAGCAACCAATCCCTTTCTGCCTCGGGTTCAGCATAAGGAAAATATAATAAGAATTTATTAGCAGGTTCATCTAACTCAATACGCTTTTTAGTTTCAAATACCGAAACATTAGACATATCCACTAGGGTTACGCCATCAATAGCTATTGATGCTATTTCTTCAGAAAAACTTTGCTCTGGGTCATACCAAAAGACCAAACGACTTTGCTGAAACTTGGCCTCGATACCTTTAATTAATTGCTCTACTTGCATAACCCCTCATACTCTAAATGTTTAGGCGATGGTTTAATTGAATTTCTTTTGCTAAATCCTCAAACACCCCAGCCTTGTCTGCATAGCGCTGCCAGTCAGAAACAACGGCACTAACCTGATCAATAATTTGCTCGGCTTGCTTTTTAAAATTACCAATTAAGCCAGCAACCGCTATTAAATCTTCTCGTGCAAAGCCTTCTCGCTTGCCATTTAATGACATTTGATGCGCATTAACCCACGGCGAGTCTTTTTTATAGCTGTAGGCAATATCAAAAGCGGGGGCTAGTTTCCATGGGGTGTTCAGATCGGTTAATAAAAACGCGGTGTTTTTGGTATGGTCATCATGATTACGGGCAATGACGTTAAACACCATGCGTCGATAAATTTCTATCGCATCTTGTCTTGATAGCCTTAATTGTCTAGCGACGGCTAACAGTTGCTCATAACTATAACTACCTGGCTTTTTATAATCCGCATGGTCTAAAGCGCATAATGAGATCATATGGCATTTCTTATTGCCAATACGGTCAAAACGCTGGGTCATAAAATGCGCCCTTTCACCGTCCATTAATAACTCAGAGTGGGACATAGTTACCCCAGCATCAATAGCCATTAGGTAATAAGCATATTCCATACGCCCGAAGCCCTTAGGATCGCCAAAGACTTCACTGTTAATTTTGTGTTCTTCTACACCATCAAATTTTAATAAATAATGCTCAAAACCCCCTGGTGCATCAGTTTGGCCTGAGCGTAATTGAGTTCGGTCTTTATTAATAGCGATTAAGGCTTTGGCTCTTGCACCACCTGCTGAGGTTCCGACTTGAAACAAAGCTGACATCGCGGCATTATTAGTTTCTTCAGGCATAACATCAGTGATTAGCTTGGAGCGTTGATCGATAATCTGTTGAGCCATCTCAACCAGTGAGTTTAATTCCAGCTGTTCATTTTTTGTTTCCGCAGCTAAAGTAGCAGGTGCAAACTCTAAAGCCCCCATGCCTCGCTTACCTGTATAGAGTAGGCGTTCCAGTGCTGAGAATGAATGAACATCTCGCCCATTTCTGGCTAACCAAGCATTAATAACGGCATTACCAAAATCATCAGGCAAAGTATCAGCAAAAACCGCTGGGAGTCCTTTATAGGTTTCAGGATTTAAATGTGGGAATTGAAACTTTTGCTTGGATAACGGTAAATGTAAAGGGGCAAGCTCTATCCCTTTATTAATCCATTCTGGCGCATATTCAAAGGTACTTATTTTTGTATTCGGATCATAAGCCAGCGCTCCGACCAAATGATTCCAACAATGTACTTCAGCAATATTTTGCATTACCAATCCAGTTCTGATGATTGATCAGGCTTATTATCAGAGTGACTCCCTGTTGCCCGCACTCGCTGTTTACCTTTTAATTTAAGTTGTTCCATTGGACTAAAAGGCGTTTCTGGAATAAAGTGTTCGACTAAGTCTAGCCGGTCTAACGCACGTAATGCAGCGATGATATTTTCAAACTTTCCTGCGCCTTTTTCTAATTGTCCATAGCCCATGCGAGACATACCTATCTCATCTGCCAGTTGTTGTTGCGTTAGGTTTTTTTCCAGGCGTAACTGTGCGATTCGATGCCCGACTTCAACGGCTATAGCTTGGTTACTCATTGACTGAAAGCTCATAATGATCACATTTATTATCTTTAATAAAATAATAGCACTTAATGATTGATTATGCAGTCATTAAATTATATTAATGCAGCTTTAAGAGACTGTAAAAGTATTCTGTCTTTGAATACTCCCTTTGGAAAAGGTCACCATCGGATCCTGCCTAATGTGACACTACTACATCCAATCATTGACAATACTCAGAAAAATAATCGGACTGGTATTTAAAACAATATTCATGATGGCATATTGTCTATTGTCTCTATATCTTCAAGTACAGTTTCATCGGCGATGATATAAGCTTTATCAAAATGCTCTTCTAAGCGATAGCGAAACCCCTCAAAGCTTAAACCTGCGATATGGGCGGCACTGGCAAAGCTTACTTTTCTGGCATGATACAAACTCGCCGCTAAAAAAAACTCAACAGCATTATTACCTAATGGTTGCATCACTTCATCTAATTCAGCTTGTAATTCTACTAACATAAATCACCCCTTTATATTTTTGTTATTTTATTTATACCTGACATCACTTCTTCCCTGTCACTGCTTTAACCTCCGCTAATAAAGCTGTCAATCGATACTTCTGCAATCGACTATTCGGTTTATCTGGAATGGTTCTTTCAATTAATCCCTGCTCCAGCAAAAGTTTAATTTGCTTATTAAGCTCGCCTGAAACCGCTTTATGCCCTAAGCTTTCTGATAACTCCGATTTACTCAGTTCAGCATCCACTAAGAAGGAAAGTACTTTTCTTGCTAACTCTGACTCTGGCCGTGACTCTGGCCGTGACTCTGGCCGCAAGTTATTATGATCAACCTCAAACCGCGTATGAATCGGCAAGGTCGTCAGAAAATACACATTACCCCCATCGGTTTCAAAAACAGGGGGAGGTGAACCATTTCTTGCCATAAAACGACGAATCTTAGGTAAACCTGTACCTCGCCCTTCCGTTAGTCGCAATTCTTTCAAAAAATCACCTAAACGACTATTACGACAATCTCTAGCGATTACCTTTTCACGCTGTAGCATCTGCTGATCAACAGGCGGTAAAGGACCAGGGAAAGACAATACCTCTATACAATTATGGCGAACATTAATCTCAATGGGATTTTCCTTATCATAACCTTTATGAAACACCGCATTAGCCACGGCTTCCTCCACCGCTTCAAAAGGAAAATTATAGAAACGTAAGGCTTCCGCTTGACCTTTCACTTTAATGACTTGCTCCTTAATCACTTGATGCCTGATATAGTGCATAACATCAATCAGCTGTTGCCAAATCGGGCCCGTAAAGTACGTCTCCCTGAATTGATCGCCAATCTCATCTTGATACTCAATTAGCTCAATACGTGCGCCACGAAAATGCAGATAAGGATCATCACTAAACATCAACAAGCCAACATTCAGCGGTTTAATATCCTCATCAGCACCTCTGGCAACACCCATATTGCGAGTTAATTCAGCCAAACTTAATTTTGGCAACTCATCATACAAAGAACTTTTAACCTGCTGCAAGAAACTGGCAATATGCGTTAGATTAAAATCATCAATACTTGCATGATGGTTTATACGGTTATCAAAGGGTACTTTCGCCGTTAATTCCAGCAATCGCTGTAAATCAGCATCACTCGCCATCACTGTCGAAGAGAATCGACGGATATAGTAAACCTTATTATGCTTATCATTATTACCCAAACCCTTAGGCGCTTTATAGGGACGTGTATCACCAGGCGGACACCAAATCACCAAAATATGGCGGTCTTTTATTATGGTAGGCTCAACAACAGGAAAATAATGCGGTGAAATAAAATGACAGATCTTCAGTAATTCTTTTTGAATACTATCGATTTCATTAACTTCAATACCAACAGGCGGCATGATAGCTTGCCCATCTTTCTCAGCAATACCGACAACCAGATAACCACCACCAAGGTTATTAAAATCATTCGCAAAAGCACAGATTGAATGCAACATAACTTGAGGATTCCAACCCTGTTTGAATTCTATGCGTTCGCTCTCGATTATGTTTTTAGTTATTAAAGCTTCGATGTTGATTGGTAATGACATTTCTTACTCCTGCTTAATTGTGTTAATAAGCTCTCTTAAACCTAAAAGAGCATACTGAGCAGAGGTTTGAGCAATTTCATTCTTTGGATCTAAATCACCATGAAAATAGGCACATCGTAATGAATATAGCAGATACATATATCTTTCAAAAATATCAAAACCCTTACAACGATATTGTTCTTCAAGCTCTTCTTTTCTAGCAGTTGGAATGGATGTTATTTCATTTAATCGCTCGCACAAATCTAAATAACTTTTACCAAAAACATAATCCAAAGTGTAAATTGATTTTCCGATTTCCTTTTTTAGATTGTGATGCAACATTTCACCATAATGATCAATATCTATACTTAAAAGCTCCTCTGTAATTGTTGAGGCATCGTATTCATGCACAATTTTCTCAGGCGTAGCCATGTGAGAACTATATTGTTTATACAGTTGCTTAAATAACTTATCTTCTTGATTAGTCTCCTTAAAAAAAGACAACCCATAGCTACGATTTTTTAATACTTTTAAGCGGGTACTATTTTTGAGAAACTCTGTGAAAATATTTTTATTAGTACAGCCAAGCCGAAAACGAAACCCAGATGTATCAAGTTTATATGTAGATCCATCGCATTTACATACACTTAATTTTTCCACCTCGTCAACAATAAACGGGTCAACTATATTTAAGGACTTTAAACTCTGTAAAAAATAATCTCGCATTGGA
>ENA-OSET01005997-OSET01005997.1-sediment-metagenome-genome-assembly--contig:-NODE-5997-length-10050-cov-3.481701_pt1 | contig 10050 bp, 11 predicted proteins | sample MGYA00237882_ERZ534229 | MGnify/ENA primary metagenome ERZ534229 (study PRJEB26408, sample SAMN06266212) | sediment metagenome | isolation source: Hudson Canyon methane seep mesocosm | place...
GACGCGAAATCCATCACCGTGTCCATCTCTCTTGATTTGCTGATATCCCAGTTTTGGCAAAATTTACAGGCGAGGTTGCACCCAGCTGTTCCAAAAGAGAGGACTGAGCTTCCAGGGTAAAAATGATTGAGTGGTTTTTTCTCTATAGGGTCAACGGCAAACCCACTTGATCGTCCATAGGTTGTAAGCACAATGGCATTATTTACTCTACCACGAACATAGCAAAGTCCACGCTGACCTTCATGAAGTTTGCAGTATCTTGGGCAAAGATCACATTGTATTTTAGAAGGCTCAGTTGCAGGCAGGATATTTTGATTAACTCTATTCGGGTTCGTCTCATCATCACACACATGCCAATACTTAGTTTGCACAACACTTGCATCACAAGGGTCTATTTTGTCTTTAATTGAGCAGGTAGTCATAGTTACCTCCTTGATACTACAATAGCGGTGGTTGCTTTAAATTCCAACCACAAAGGTGTTGAGGGGCTTAGCGCTTTTATGGATAGCTTGAAATCGTTTAAACAGCCCTTACCTTTTAACTATACACCTATTAAAAGGGCGTTAAGATGTTATCGATTCGCAAAGCGGCTGTTGCTGGGCAGTTTTATCCTGATGACCCACTACAATTGCAAGATACAATCGCAGGCTTGCTTTCTAAAGCCGGCTCGTTAGAGAATAATATCGTGCAGCCAAAGGCCATTATTGTTCCACACGCAGGCTATATATATTCTGGTTTAGCGGCTGCTTCTGCTTTTGCGAGTTTATTACCATTTAGAGATAAAATAACACGCATTGTTCTACTTGGTCCTTCTCACAGGGTTGGGTTCAATGGGCTTGCTGTTTCTAATGCCGATTACTTTCAAACGCCTCTGGGGACCATTCGTATTGAAAAGGGGGCAATTGGGAAAATATTGTCACTACCACAAGTTTCTGCCAACGACGAAGCGCATCTATTCGAACATAGCTTAGAGGTAGAGCTTCCTTTTTTACAAGAAGTACTCGATGATTTTAGTTTAATTCCCATTGTTGTTGGCGATGCTGACGGTCAGTCTGTGTCAGAGGTCTTGGAGTTACTATGGGGTGATGAAGATACCCTGATTGTTATTAGTTCTGACCTTAGCCACTTTCATGATTATAAAAATGCTCAGCAACGAGATACTGCTACATGCCAGTCAATTGAAAATTTATCTCCAGAATTAATAAGCTACGATGATGCCTGTGGCAGAAATCCAATTAAGGGCATATTAATTAGCGCACAAAAACATAACTTAACTGTGACTACTCTGGCGTTGTGTAATTCTGGTGATACAGCAGGGGGCAAAGAACGAGTAGTTGGTTATGGAGCTTGGGTACTTAAATATTGATAATTGATATGGTTCTTTAATATGGATGAAAGACACTGTAAGCAGCTTTTTAGCATAGTAAAAAAATCTATTAAATGTGGTTTGGAAAATAACTCGCGGTTAAATATTAACCCAGAAGACTTTGAATCTGTTTTTCGGGAAAAAAGGGCTACTTTTGTGACCTTACATTTAAATGGAACATTGAGGGGTTGTGTAGGTAGTTTAAGTGCAGATAAATCCTTAATTGAAGACCTTTCAAGTAATGCGTATAACGCGGCATTTAGAGACTTTCGCTTCTCGCCACTTGAAGATAGTGAGTTCGAGCAACTAAATTATCATATTTCTATTCTAACCGAGCTTACACCGATTCTGTTCAAATCAGAAAAAGACCTTATAAACCAGTTAAGACCTAATATAGATGGTTTAGTGTTGAAAGAAGGTATGCGCTCAGGAACTTTTCTTCCTTCAGTATGGGAGCATCTTGTAGATCGTGAAATATTTCTAAAACACTTAAAGCAGAAAGCTGGTCTGAGCCAAGATTATTGGAGTGATAGCATCACTATAGAACGATATGAGGTGGATAGTTTTGAGGGGTAGGGCGTTAGTTTGCCTTGCCACCTAAATAAATCAGGAAAGTTGGATTATGAGCGGCTATTTAATTTATCACTACAATATTACAGACAAGAATCGAATCAATGAACTTGGTCCGTTATCCCTACCGTTTATAGAACAATACGGTGGAGAGTTAATTGTTGCTTCCACAGTAACTCGCCTTGAAGGCTTACCTTACACTCATATGGTTGTATATAAATTTGATAGTACGGAAAAGGCACAAGCCTTTTATGAGTCAGAAGAAAGTAGAGAGTTATCTAAACTGCGAAATAAGGTCACTGAAGGCTTCGTTATAATTGTTCCAGTGTATGGTTATGACTAAATAACACAGCTATAAACTCCTGCACTAAAAGGATTAGATGTTTCGTGAATTTCCAAAGTATTGAAAAATCATCATTCTGTTCATGCTGCTAAATTAGCAGTGTAGCTTACTAAGGAAGTCATTTAACGTACTGATATCAGCATTTTGATGCTGAGGTACCTTTAGTTATGAGGCTTTATGGTAGTTAGGTTTCAAATGGTCTTCGTAAACTTAAAATAGAGGATGAATATAATTTGTGACAAATAAGTTATTGATGCTGTTATAAGAGCTTATGTATTGATACAAACTCAAAATAATTTAACTTAATGACGTAATAAAAATATAGAAATCTAATTTCAAGCGACTCCATAATAAGATAGTGTGATGTGGTTCACACTTTGTATTGATGACAAACTCTGTTCATAACTTGGAAAAGCCAAGTAACTAACGAGCGAGAACATTATGCCTATAAAAGGAACTCAAGCTTGGGTTCGCTATCTTGATAAAGTTGAGTTGCCCGTTCTTTCAAAAACACTTAAGTCAATTTGTTTCATTTCTGAGTCTAACGATGTCAAAATTGATGAATTAGTAAAAGCGATATTAAATGATGCTGACCTAACATCTAAGGTACTCAAGCTTGCAAATTCAGCTTGTTATAACCCGATGAGAGTTCAGTTATCTACAATGAGTCGGGCGATTGTTCAAGTTGGATTTGATAGCATCAAAACAATCGCAATTTCATCTGTTCTGATTGATCAATTAGCTAAGAAGGATAATCAACAGCATTTGTTTAATTGCCTAGTTCGGTCTTTTCACGCAGCTGTGCAAGCAAAATATATGGCAGCTGATTTAAATGAAGAAGAGCAAGAAGCAATATTTATCGCCGCTTTACTATTTGATGTAGGTGAGGCAGCGTTCTGGTCTTGTAGTTCCTCTCAGACCTCAGTTTTAGAGGAAAAATTAACTTGTCATAGTCATAAGTTTATAGATGATCAACATGATGTACTAGGAACTTCATTCAAATCGATCAGTCTAGGCTTAGTTAAAACCTGGCACTTAGGTCCTTTGCTTGAGGAAAGCTTAAAAAAACCTAACTCTAAGAAAGCACGGATAGTTTGTAGTGCAGTTGAGTTAGCGCATAAGCATGCTCATGGTTGGAATAAATTCAACTTGACTGAACTCATAGCTTCTATTGCGACATTCACCGGTAAAAGTAATATTCAAATAAAAAATGATATAAAACGTAATACGACTGAGGCAGGTATTTTAGCGGAACAATTCGGTATAAAAGGCGCTAAATCATTCTTGAAAGAATATCCGATTAAAAAACACCCCAGACCTAATACCGACAAACAATTTGAGTGCTTGTTAAAGATATCAGAGCATATTTCAAATAACTCAGGTATTGAAAAGCTATTATCTTTAACGCTTGAAAGTATTCAGAAAACAATTGGTTTTGATCGCTGCGCATTTTTTATTTCTAAACCGAACTCGAACTGTTTTCATATAGTTAAGTCTACGGGGAGCATGACCCAAGAGTGGAGAAGTAAAACTTTAAATCTAAGCTCCCATCACGCTATTCTAAAAATCCTTAATAACAACGAAACTCAATGCCTGCCTAAAGATACGATTTCAAGAAACTTTGACTTGACTCATGCATCATCAGCCCCCTTTTCTAACATGATTGATGCTGTGATTGGACCTATTAACTCATTAGGTAATAGTTATGGCTTTATTTATGCCGACCGCCTTAATCAGGCGACAATTGATAATGAACAAATTAGTAGTTTCAGGCTATTTGCTCAGCAATTGCAGTTGATTTTTTCAACGCGCCATAGGCAAACCTAAAGCTGAATTAAATAGGCTTAGTTTAAAGGTGGAGACTAAAAGTATTAACTTTTTGGAAAATCCCCACTGCCATTGATGAGAGGTATTAATACTAGCAAATTGGAATAGTTATTTTCATTTACGTCTATCTGATTACACTACAAAACAAACAGCTATAGTGTAAGGTAATAATTTATCCATTCCTGTTAGGAACAATCATGTCTCGTTATATTCTTGATGAATCTAAAATACATCCCAGCATTCGATCTACTATTAGTAATAATCACAGAGACTTTGTTGAAGAAATTATTGCTGTTGTTGAAAGTAATTCTCTTGTCATTATAGGTATGGGTATCAACCCTGTCTGTAAGAGTGCGTGTAAGTTTTTGACAAAACAAGGTCTTGATTTTGAATACCTTGAATATGGTAGCTATTTTAAAGAATGGCGAAAAAGAAATGCCTTAAAGATGTGGACCGGGTGGAAAACATTTCCAATGGTATTTGTAAATGGCGTTTTAATAGGTGGCGCTGAGGACCTTTACCGTTTAATAAAGTCTAATGAACTTGAACAAATTTAAGTAAAAATTCAGACACCATGTGTTAAGAATGACGCTTAAAGGTAATGAGTTTTTTATAGGCTGCTTTTTTTGAACTGCGCTTGTCATACAGTGGCATCAAACGCCTCGTGCTCAGCTGCCAAGAAAGCATGGAGTGAGAACGAAGCTTTGTGTTTTGTTAAAATGGCATAGGATGTTCACGCCTGACTAGGCTAATTTCTTTAAGTACTTCATCAGATAATGTGATAGAAATCGAATCAATATTGCTTTGCAATTGCTCCATGGTTGTCGCACCAATTAATGTGGAGCTAACAAATGGGCGACTATTTACAAAGGCTAAAGCCATCTGGCAAGGGTCTAGATCATAACGCTGGGCGATATCAATATATTTTTTGGTTGCACAATCAACTTGTTTACCGACGCGATGCTCTTGCCGGGTTTCCATTGTAAGACGAGCCCCCACAGGCTTTGCACCATCGAGATACTTACCGCTTAGTATTCCGCGGGTTAACGGTGACCATGCCAGTAAACCACAATCTTCATGCATAGCAATCTCACTCAAATCTGGTTCAAATTGACGACACAATAAAGAATATTCATTTTGTATTGAAGCCATACGCGGCAAACCATGATCTTTACTTAGCTGCAACCATTTATTTACGCCCCAAGCTGTTTCGTTTGATAAACCGATATGGCGAATTTTACCTTCCTTAATCAAGTTTTGGAGGGTGTGCAAGACTTCTAGAAAGTTATCTTCTTCGGCATTGACGTCAAAATCAGGTGAAAAGCCCCATGTGTTTCCAAAATGATAGGATCCTCTGTTTGGCCAATGCAATTGATAGAGATCGATATAGTCAGTTTGTAATCTTGTTAAGCTGCCTTCAACCGCCTGTAGAATGTTTTCTTTGTTAATACGATTATTACCCCCTCTTAACCAGGGGAAGCCGGGACCTGTGATTTTAGATGCAAGAATAACTTTGTCTCGGTTTGACCTTGAAGCAAACCAGTTACCAATGATCGCTTCAGTTGTACCAAAGTGCGCCTCTGAAGGTGGGATCGCATACATTTCTGCTGTATCAAAAAAATTTATACCGCGCTCGAGTGCGTAGTCCATTTGTTCAAAACCATCAGCTTGTGTATTTTGCCAACCCCATGTCATCGTGCCTAAGCCGATTAGACTAATATCGAGTCCGGTTTTTCCTAGTTTTCGGTATTCCATTTATTGTGTCCTGTCCTGATGGTATATCAAATTTATTAAATGACACTATATGTCATTTGAGGGATAAAATGTGTCTAATCTATTTGAAAATAGACTCATTGGTTAATATTCAAAACTTAATTGAAAACAGTATTTAAATATAAAATAACTTTCTAATTCCTGACTAATCTAAGCAAGGCGTATGAATGGCATAAATCGTATTCACCTGATACTTCAGAACTGATAATCTAATCTATACTAAAACTATATCGTATAGGAGAAGGCTCATGAGAGTTCAGCTACTAGTAACGAAAACTGACTTCAACTTACCGAACCTGAAGAGAGAGTTTAAGGGTATAGGTATCAGTTATGAAGTTGAGTACATAGAAGAAAACCCCGAATTAGTGGCGTCTCTGAATATTCGTCACTCTCCAAATATTCTTGTAGATGGGTCGTTAGTTTTTCAGCGACAACCTTCCGAAAGCGAGCTGAAAGAGTTTTTCTCTACAAAACAGACCCTTAATTAAAATAATCGATATTAAGGTATCTTTATCATTATTTAAAAATAATCACTTTAGTCCAAACAAAAAGACTAATTTTTTAACTCAAAGGAGATGTGAACCCGAGATTTAGTGAGGTGAAAAAATTGAAGTCTGTAGATCAAAGAGATATCACCGCTTTATTAGGCGAACTACATGATGATTATCGAGAAACAATTAACGAGTTTTCGAATCGTCATTCAGAAAGCATACTCAATTTTTGTCAGCTGATTACAATTTCTCATGAGAAACTTAAGCTATTAGATAAATCTTCTGAAAATGAACGTATTAAACTGGTGGGTCGATTTATATTTTTGGCCATTGATAATGTATTTTTATCCGTAAAGTTCTTATCGCTCGGTTATTTTTCTCAATCTGGAAACAGCATGCGACAATCACTTGAGTCGGTCTGTATGGCAATTTTAATATCCCACGAAGGTGAAATAGAGATAGGGAAAGGAAAAAATATCAATTTTTTTGATGCCTATATTAAAAATTATAGAAATACACGCGCGCACAATTCAATAAGGTATGTGCAGCGGAATATCGACATTCTAGGTATCCAGGCTGAGGCTGTTGACATAATGTTAGCAGGCAAAGAACACTATAATAATTATAGTCATCCCAATATGTTGACCTTCGCAGCCCGCATGATAAACGTTGATGGAGGTCCATTCGTTGTTGGAGGGGGTTATGATTCTGATAAAATCTCCACTTACGAGCTAGAACTTAAAGATAGAATTCAGTTTACCAAAACACTACCTGACTTTATTTGCTCAATTTTGAAGAATGTAAATAATAATTAAAGTTAATGGGTAGGGGGATTATCCGAGTTAGAGGGCAACTTTTCCTCAATTTATCAATATTTTCACACGCATATATAAGGACGAAATTTAATACTTAGAAGCTAGCTATAAATCACATAATGACTATTAAGCTCACTTTTGTCGGACTTATTCCTTCGATTCTAACTGAATCAGATTTTTGCTCCAATAGACGCTACCGACTGCATGAAATCAGTAGCTTCTATTTAAGTTAGGCCTAATCAAATACTTAGGAAACTTTACTCAGTCAATGTAGGGTAATCGGTGTAGCCTTTTTCGTTGCCCCCGTAAAACGTGTTTTGGTCTGCTTGGGCAAGTTCAGCATTTTCTCGTAAACGTCGAGGTAGGTCTGGGTTACTAATGAAAGGAACGCCGAAGGCAATTAGGTCGCTTTTATTTTCACTTAGACTTTCTTCCGCTAGCTGGCCTGTGTAGCCGCCATTAGCCATGTAAGAACCGTTAAACTTCTCACGTAGACTAACAAAGTTGAACGAATCATCACTGCTATCACCAAAATTTTCTACAACATGTAAATAAGCAAGTTTATACTCATTAAGTGCTTCAACTAACGATTCGAACAAAGGAGTTGGGGCAGTTTCAGACATAGAATTGAATGTACCTGTCGGTGAAATACGAATACCAACTTGCTGGCCACCCCAAACATCGGTAACGGCTTTGGTAACCTCTAGCGTTAGACGGATTCTGTTTTCTATAGATCCTCCATAACGGTCCTCACGTTTATTACTACCATCTTTTAAAAATTGATCTAACAAGTAACCATTAGCGGCATGAATCTCAACACCATCAAAACCCGCTGTTTTTGCATTTTTTGCTGCTTGTGAAAATTGATTAACAATATCTGGAATGTCTTCCAGGCTTAGCGCTCGCGGGGTCTCAAAATCTAGCATGCCTTCATAAGTAAAGGCCTGACCTGCTGGCGCAATGGCAGAAGGTGCAACGGGTAGGGTGCCTCCTTTTTGAAGACTAGAATGAGAAACACGACCGACATGCCACAATTGCAAAAAGATCTTTGAACCTTGTCGATGCACCTCTTCGGTAATTTTCTTCCACCCTGAAATTTGTGCATTGGAATGAATTCCAGGTGTAAATGCGTACCCTTTTCCTTGCGGAGAAATTTGTGTAGCTTCAGAAATAATTATTGCTGCAGATGACCGCTGACCGTAATAGTCGACGTTCATTTTCTGCGGGATATCACCTGGCTGCGCTGAGCGTGAACGCGTAAGTGGTGCCATTACGATGCGATGTGGTAAATCTAGGTTACCTAGCTTTAGTGGTGTAAAAAGTTTTTCATATGTCATGGTTTGTATTCCTGAATTATTAATTTTTTGTCACCGGCTTGTAGGCGATATGTTTTAACGTTTAGCTGTTGTTATATTCACCCTTTATGTATGGTTCGCTATAAAGGCGTTATTTGTTTTAAGGTAATTGACATATACATCTTCAAAATCACTTATAACTGAGTCGGAAACATAGTCTTTACTAACTAAGCTTTTACTCAAAGCAAGTAATTTAGGGAAACCTTGTAGGAATTTTTTGTTAAACCGATTTGCCAGGATGTCCATCCGAGTAAATAAGGGGGCAATAGCTGAATCAATGAGACTAAATGAGTTATCATTAAAGAAACCTTGATCACTTATTTCGCTTTCTAAACGAATTAACTTTTGATTGAGATTGGCAGAGTGTTTCTCGAAATCGTCTCTATTAGTTGATGTAGAAGCTAAGTATTGATCAATTAGAACTTGGCTGGCATATTCAATCCAGCCTCGTTGTTTGGCTTTTGCTAATGGCTCTAATGGCATAAGTGCGTCACCAGTAATTTCATCAAGAAACTCATTAATGATGGCGGATTCAAATATTACCTCGTCCTCATAACGTAAAACTGGCACTTTCCCTAAGGGTGATATTTTGAGAAACCAATCAGGTTTATTTACCAGGTCGATATAAGTAATTTTGAAGTCGATTTTTTTCTTTTTAAGTGTGATAACGGAGCGTTGAACAAAAGGGCATAGATTAAAGCTAATGAGTTCTATGGAATTTCTTTTCATAAAAATAAGATCCTTCGTAAATAAATATCGAACAACGTATAAAACACAAGATATAAAAGTGTGTAAGTATAATAATACAACTTGGTATCATTTATATACTATTGAGATAACTATAAATACAGTGTATTATTTTGGCAAGTACGCACGAGAATGATATTAAGTTACTAAAAGGTGCCTTATGGAGACTTTAAAGGCTTCAAGCCAAGAAACTAATTCTCAATTAAATGAGAAGTCACATACCACATCGCTTGAATGCGACCAAAAGAAAGAAATTGATTTTAATAGTTGTCCAGTTACGACCGCAATTGATGTGATTGGGGGGAAGTGGAAGGTTATTATTCTTTACCAGCTTCGTGGTAAAACTTTGCGTTTTGGTGAACTTAAGAAAGTGATTCCAAAAATCACTCAAAAAATGCTCACCCAGCAATTAAGAGAGTTGGAAAGAGATAAGCTGGTTAAACGTCATGTCTATGCTGAAGTACCACCAAAGGTTGAATACACATCAACTAACCTAGCAATACAACTCAATCCGGCTTTAGATTTATTATGCGCATGGGGAGCGGTGTTTGAAGAGGCTCATCGTTAACTAAACGGTCAAACAAAGCTAACCCCTAGCTCGTAGTGAGATACCTACGAACATCGGGGAAAGCTAACATGACTGATATGAAAACCATCCAGTTAATCTTGGATTGGCTCTTCAATACCTGCGGCAGTCGCTTCACTTGAGTAGATGATATATTCTTCTATGCTAATTTTTCCGTCTTCGTTAAAATCAGAAGAC
>ENA-OSET01005999-OSET01005999.1-sediment-metagenome-genome-assembly--contig:-NODE-5999-length-10048-cov-4.800822_pt1 | contig 10048 bp, 9 predicted proteins | sample MGYA00237882_ERZ534229 | MGnify/ENA primary metagenome ERZ534229 (study PRJEB26408, sample SAMN06266212) | sediment metagenome | isolation source: Hudson Canyon methane seep mesocosm | place: USA:Hudson...
TAAACCGCGTTGATGCCATTGTTGGCTCGCAGTCTGGGCTGGAAGAGGCGCTGTATAATTTAGAACTTCAACCTAAAGTATGGGGTGAGCCTTTTGTTTTGAATAAAAAGGAGTGGTGGCTTCATTTTTCTAATAAGTCTGCTTACCAAGCATTAATCCCTGACCTTAAAAAAGCAGTAGAAAAGATTTATAGAGAAGAGCTTGTCTGGGAACTATTTACGAAAGAAAAAAGAAAACGAGTTGCTGCCCCTATTGCTACTCCTGCATCTGGAAGCACTTCTCAATAGCTGTTTCTATATATTGATACTTCTGTGCAATTAAGTGATAGTGTTATTTATTTCTTATGAATGTTTTATTTGAGACGCTAAATGGCTTACCGAATTCACCACCTAAATTGTGCGACGCTATGCCCTCAGGGTGCCAAGTTCTTTAATGGCAAAGGAGGGCTGTTTGAGAAAGGCCTACTCTCATGTCACTGCCTCCTTATTGAGTCCAATGAAGGGCTAATACTCGTTGATACCGGATTTGGTGTTGAAGATATGCAGAGCGCTTCGCGCATGGGGTTGGTCGTAAAAAAAGCGATGAACCCAATAATGGACCCTGCACAAACGGCACTCTACCAAATAGAAAAATTAGGGTTTAAGCGAGATGATGTCAGGCATATTATATTAACTCACTTAGACCCAGACCATGCGGGTGGCATCGTAGATTTTCCTAATGCCAAAGTACACCTACATGAGAAAGAATACAGCGCGGCAACAGAACCTTGTTCATTGATTGAAACGGTTCGTTATAGGCGTCAAATGTGGAAACATAATCCTGACTGGCAATTACATCGGTTTGAAGGGGAGCGTTGGCTTGATTTTGAAAGTGTTCAAGTATTGGGGGATCGCTTGCAAGATCTTTTACTGATCCCTCTGCATGGCCATAGTAGAGGCCATTGCGGTGTAGCGGTGCCCACGACTGAAGGCTGGATTTTACATTGTGGTGATGCTTATTTTGACCATGATGAAATGTCATTGGCAAAGCCTCACTGCGCGCCAGGTTTATCACTGACTCAAATGATTGATGAAACCAGCCGGGCTGAGCGAATTTATAATCAAAAACGATTACGTGCGTTAAAAACAGAACGTTCAGATATCACTTTATTTTGCTCTCATGATCATGGCGAGTTTGAGCAATGTGCTTCTTGCCCTCCTGCTTATTTAAAAGTGTAGTCTCAGTGCTATTGACCTTGTAGTAACTACAGGGTTTATTATCTTTATCTGATTTATGAAAAAATTGATAAGGTAATAACATGAATAGCTATCAACGAATATTTGGTACTGGGCCAAGAGGAACGCTTATTAGTTTAACGTTGCTGCTGCTTACGTACTATTTAGAACCTGTAACGGGTTTACCTGAAATTCACGGTAGTCTTTATTTCGGTCGTGTTTTTTTTGTATTAACGGTTGTTCTTACCGTTAGCCTGGTTGTGTGGAGTGTGAAGTCTCTTCCTCCTGCGAACCGAGGACGCAAGCTGGTTACTGGTGGTGCATTTAAGTTTTTTCGGCACCCCCTTTATGCTGCGTTTTTATTATTCTTTAATTTTGGCTTGGCTGTATTGCTAGATAATTGGATTTATATTATCTGGGCTGTGGTTCAACATCCTGTATGGCACCTTAATATGGCAAGGGAAGAAGCCTTAGTTCGAGATGTATTTGGTAGTGAGTATGACCGTTATTGTGCGGTGACAGGACGTTTTTTTCCAAAAAGAGGGGCGGCATAGAGCGCCCCTAAAAGGGTAGGGACGTTACAATGGCGATCCTTGGTCATCAACGGCATTGAGTTGTTGGTTATCTGGGCCAGAATCACTTGGGTCTGCAACCCATGGTTCTAAGCAGGTTCGATTGGCTGCACAATCATCAGTGAGTGCTTCGAGAAAAGTGATTAGTTGCTCTGACTCATCATTTGACAATCTGGCGGGTTGAAATAGAGATTGGCCTGCCTGGCGTTCTGTATTTAATTTGTTGATAGCTAACTGACTGTTATTTTCTGAATCAGGGTATAGTGTCGTACAGTTAGTTGTTGAGTCGAATTGGGTTAATTGACACCAAGCACCTCGGTCAAAGAAATTTTCTACAGAGCGTTCTGCATTTCTGTAATGGCCCACCACTTGTTGTAGTGTTTCGTAGGCTCCGGTATGACCATAAGGAGCGGTTAGTGCAATATTCAAAAGGCTAGGTGTTCTGTAGCGGTAACGGTCATCGCTGTCGCCTGTTTCACGCTCTCTTCCAAAATCATCATTATTAGTATCGCCTTTACCTGGGCCAAATTGTGGGAAGGCAACGGTATGATGCCGTCCGTCTGAAAATAGAGGGCCATTATGGCAAGCCGAGCACCCTGCGCCTCCTTCATTGCTTGGTGTAAAAAATAAAATGGCGCCTTGTTTTTGTTGTTCTGTTATTGCATCAATGTTACCCGCTACGTAACGGTGCCATGGGGTGTCTACAAAAACCATAGATCGTTCATATTCGCCAATCGCATGAGCAATGCTGTCAAAAGTGATTAAATTCTCTGCACTGTCTGTAGTGGCAAACGCTTCTTGAAATTCAGGTAGCCAATTGTTGACTGCGAGCTCATTTGTGCCAACACCGTAGTCTCCTAACCTAGCGGCCAGATGATCGCGGATGGTGCTGTTATCTGATCCATTTTCAAATGCGTCTGTTTTCATTTCATTTGCTGAGGTAACAGGAAATCGAGCCTGAGCTGCAGCAAGGTTTTGCCCTGCATCACTATCGGCAACGAAAAATGAGCTGTCAGGTGTTCTAATACCTGAGATCGAACCATTGGTTTCAGGTTCCTTACCAATGCTTTCAACCCGAGAATCAAAAAATAAGCCGGTATCCCATAAACCTACATTGAAGACCGTAGGGGCATTTCTGGGGACGGGAGGTAGCCCTGATTGATGCATACGCCCTTCGCCTAAGAGAGCAGGGGCAACCGCTTCAACACCAACCGGAAGAGATAATGCATCAGCACCGCCAAGGGCTGGGTGGTGGCATGAGACGCATGCCGAATCAAATCCTCCACCTAAACTTTTACTAAAAAACAGTTTTTTCCCCAATTGAGGTAATAGGTCTTCAATATCTGGCAGTGAGCGGTTTTCTGCAGGGTTGGCCGTGAGGTTTCGATCATCTATAAGCGTTTGAAGGGCCATATCAAACTCAGTAAGTGTTTCTTGTTCGACGGTTTCTTCTACAACATCGTCAGTGGTTTCTGTTGTATCGGATACTTCAGTATCGCCATCACTACCGCTTGATTTACAAGCGCTTAATGTTGAAAACATAAGCGTTAATGCACTTGCCATAACTAAGTGATTAATTGTTCCGCTGCTACTTATTGCTTTTTTTGATTGTTCTGTCGCTTCTTTCATCTTGCTACCTCTCACACTTTTTATGTTTCTGACTAAATGATACGAGGTGATTAAGTAAGAACTTGGGAGGGAATGTGTAAGAAATGAGGATTTGTTGTAAGCGCTGTCTTTGAAGATATTCACAAAACTGTAGAGATACTTAAACCTAAGTGTCACATGAATCATCAATACTCATAATCAGATTTAAAAAATATTGTCATTCCTGCATTGTTTTAGCCTGAATCCATTGTTTTGTCGTTTTAATCGAACATTCGAAGTATGGATTCCGGCCAAAAGCACGCCGGAATGACGAACGTTTCTTTTGAGCAAAGATCTCGAGGTAACTATTATGGAAAATGCAGTGGATGTTTGCCCAATATCAGGGCAGACAGAAAGAGAGGAGTTTTGGAATACTTTCACTCACAGCTTAGGCACCGCACTGAGCATCGCTGGTTTAGCTGTTATTGTTGTTTACGCCAGCTTGAATGGTAATGCTTTGCACATTGTGAGCAGTGCTGTTTATGGAACCTCACTGGTGCTGCTGTACAGTGCATCGTCCCTTTATCACGGCGCTACATCGCTCAAATGGAAGCAGTTCTTTCTTATTTGTGATTATTGTGCAATTTATCTCGTTATTGCTGGCACTTATACACCGCTTACCTTACTTACCTTGAATGGAGAATGGGGCTGGACTATTTTTGGTATTGAGTGGTCGATGGCGATAGTAGGTATGGTGGTTAAAGGCTTTTTGGGTGATCGATATCGAGTTCTTAGCACCTTAGCTTATTTGGTTATGGGATGGATGATCGTTGTCGCTGGGTATTCACTCTATGAAAATATGGATGCTAACGGACTCCTGTTACTGGTGTCTGGTGGCTTGGCTTACACCATTGGCGTTATATTTTTCTTGTGGGAATCCCTACCGCTTAACCATGTGATTTGGCATATTTTTGTGATTCTAGGGAGTGCACTTCACTATTTTGCTATTCTTCATTATGTGATTCCATGAAACGTTTAGGTAATGGGAATACTCAATGTTTCCTTAACTTCTTCCATAACAACATAACTTCTTGAGTCTGCCACCCCTGGAAGCGTCAGCAACGTTTCGCCAAGAAAGAGACGGTACTCCTCCATATTGGCAACCCTGGCTTTGATCAAGTAATCGAAGTTTCCCGAAACCAAATGGCATTCAAGCACAGGTGCAAGTTGTACCACTGCCTGATTAAATTCATTGAATATATCTGAAGAGGTTCTGGTTAGCGTTATTTCTACAAATACCAGCAGCTCAGAACCCAGTGCTTTTGGGTCTAGCAGGGCTGTGTATCCTTTAATATAGCCATTTCTCTCAAGCCTTTTAACTCTTTCCAGGCATGGGGTAGGGCTGAGGTTAATGGCTTTAGATAGTTCAATATTTGAGACTCGACCATTGCTTTGTAGTAGCCTCAGAATCTTCTTATCGATACGGTCAATAACTTTTGACGTGCTTATCTTGTTTTTATTCACCTGAACCTATTAGTGCGTAGTTAAAAATATAGTTAATCATGCTGCAAAAAGAATAATAACGATATTTTATCGGGTAGATTGCCTAATTATAGAGCCAAATATCGTGTTTTGCTTACTATACTAGATAGAAGTTCTGGTGATGTTATTAATACATCATTTTTGTATTTGGGAGTATTAGGCATGATTATTGGTGTACCTAAAGAGATTAAAATTCACGAATACCGTATAGGGATGACTCCTGCGGGGGTTAGAGAACTTATACAGCAAGGTCATCAGGTATTGGTTCAGCGAGATGGCGGAGCGGCTATTGGTTTGACTAACGCGCTTTATGAGGCGGCAGGTGCAACGCTGATTGATACGCCTGAGGAGATTTTTGCGACTGCGGATATGATTGTAAAAGTTAAAGAGCCTCAACCTCAAGAGTGCGCAATGCTGCGTCCTGAGCAACTGTTATTTACTTATCTTCACCTCGCGCCAGACCCAAATCAGACAAAGTTGCTAATTGAATCAGGTGCAGTGGCTGTGGCCTATGAAACGGTAACGGATAGTCATGGAGGCTTGCCACTTCTTGCCCCCATGAGTGAGGTGGCTGGGCGTATGGCTATTCAAGCCGGAGCGCATACTTTAGAAAAAGCACAAGGCGGTAACGGCACTTTGCTAGGCGGTGTACCCGGGGTAGAGCCAGGTAAAGTAGTTGTTATAGGTGGTGGTGTCGTGGGTGAGAATGCAGCGCGAATGGCTATGGGCTTAGGTGCCGATGTGACGGTGCTTGATCGTTCAATTGATCGTTTGAAAACGCTTGATAATCTTTATGGCCCAAGACTAAAAACGCTTTACTCAACGGTGGAGACTGTTGAGGCATCTGTTTGTAGTGCTGACCTTGTTGTGGGGGCTGTGTTAGTACCTGGAGCCGCGGCTCCAAAATTGGTTAAGCGCGAAACCTTAGCCAAAATGAAGCCGGGTGCCGTGTTGGTTGATGTTGCGATTGACCAAGGGGGGTGTTTTGAAACAAGCAAAGCGACAACCCATCAAGACCCAATCTATAACGTGGATGGTATTGTGCATTATTGTGTTGCGAACATGCCGGGTGGTGTGGCTCGAACGGCTACTTTTGCTTTAACGAACTCAACCTTGCCTTACGTGGTTGCTTTAGCCAATAAAGGTTATAACGCAGCTTTACTGGATGATGCTCACCTTCGTAATGGGCTTAATATTTACAAGGGTAAAGTGACTTGTGAACCTGTGGCCAGAGATTTGGGGTATGACTATGTGCCAGCGGAGAATGTGCTTAACTAATCATCCGCTTTGGCAACGACCGAATCTACTACTGCATGAGTAATAAAGCTGGGAGCAAAGCGGTTCAAGTAGTATGTGAACTTGGCTAGTTTTCCTGGGATAATGAGAAACCGCTTAGAGTTTAAGCCTTTCATTATTCCATCAATAGCTTCTTCCAAACCTAATGAACCGGCCATTAACTTGAGTTTCAAGGTGGTAGGGTGGATAGTCTTGTGTTCATCAACAACCATTGGCGTATCTATCTCCGGTGGACAGACAACCTGCACTCTGATTTTGTGGGGTTTAAGCTCAATTCTAAGGCAATTGGCTAGCCCCATTACGCCAAATTTAGAGGCACAGTAGGGGGTATACCCATAGTTCCCCACAATACCCGCCAAAGAGGCAATGAATACGATCTTGCTTTCCTTTCCTTTCATGTAGGGAAGCGCCGCCTCAGCAATGTTTCTGGAACCAAATAAATTAACTTTCACAACCTTTTCAAAGGCGTTATGGTCAATTTTGTCGAATACGCCACAGGCGTTATTAATGCCTGCACAGTTAATCACTGTGTCTGGTGAACCAATAAGATCAACCGCTTTTGTGATAACTTTTTTGACCTGGTCAAATTGAGAAATATCGACGCAGAATAATTCAACTTTTTGAGTATTTGAACGGCAGGCCCGTTTTACTTTATCAAGCGCCTTATCAGACTTTGTAAGATCCAGTAGCGCAATATTGGCTCCCTGTCTTGCGTAACGCTGGGCTATCTCCAGTCCGAGGCCGCTTGCTCCGCCAGTAATGATGATGTTTTGTGGTTTCATACTACTCTTTATCCTTAGGCATATTGTCTGTGTTTAATGCATCAGGGTAAATGCAAAGAATTTTAGGAAGTCCGCCCTCGATTGCATGTGCAGGTAGGTTGGCATTGCTTGAGCAAATACTTCCATCTTTTGGGAATACCATATCACGCAAAAAAGTGACTCGTGTGGGGCTAGGATAGCTGACAAAACGCTCCTCCTTTGGGAGAAAGCGGAATATCCTGTCAGATAAATTTGAGGTAATCCAAACCTCTTGTGTTTCAGGGTGAATCCCCAGCGCGTAAGGGATTTCATACTCATTAGCGGCTAGTGTTGGCAGTTCAAATATTTTGAACTGCTGGGTGGTCGGGTCAAACTTCATCAGGGCACTTTCATCGAAAGAAGGAATCCAGAGTGTCCCGTTTTTATCGAAGCGTAAACGCCTAGGGCCATTAAGTGGTGTTTTGAATTCCTCTACCTCAAGGGTGGCAGGATTGATTCGGCCAATGTAACCCGCGTAAAGTTTGCTGTACCAGACACTTCCATCTGTAGGGTTAATATCTAGGCCGTAGGGTAGATTTAATACATCTTTACCCTCGCCGCTGGTTTTGTGGTGAGACAGGGTTAAATGCAGGTCTTCTTTTGGAAACCATGAGGCGACTTCAAGAATGGTCGGGAACATCGCGTCGGCTATCCAGCGCCAAGCGCCGTTAGATGGCGTTTCAATTAATATGAATTCTTCTGTTTTAGGATCAAACATGCCTACTTGATTAGAGAGTGCTAAGGTAAACCAAAGCTTACCTTGTTGATCCCAGCGCAGGGTGTGAGGGTAAATAGCATCTTCACCTATAGGGTAAATTTTGAATGCATTGGTTTGAGGGTCGAAAGACATAATTTCGGCCGCCAATGAGTTGGTCGTCCATAACTTGCCATTGGGCCCTTCTTGAATGCTGTGAGGGCCGTGTTTTGCGTTAAATGTTCCCAGAGGTGCAACGGCACCAGAAAACATGCCACCTAAAGGTAAGTCACTTGGAGGAAAAGGGAAGATTTCTTTCTCACCTGTAGATGGGTTGAGTGCATAAAGCAGGTCATTCCCCATATCAACACCATACAAAACGCCATCTGAAGCGGCTTCAATATCGTGAATGTAGGATTGAGCATCTCCGATTTGCCACTCTTTATAAACTGCCTGGAATAACTCGGGTGAAACGTCATGGCTCTGAATTGCTTTAACAGGTTTACCGTTAAAGGTTTTGCTTAGGGTGTCGCGAAACCCATCTTCATTATCACTGGTAATTAAAGCGCCATAGCCTTGCATGCGCTCCAGTACCTGTTGCCACTCGTCTTCATTTCGTGGCCGTCGCGTCAGCTCGTTCCCCATCTGATGGCAGAAGTGGCATTGGCTTCTGAATGCAGTGTTATTTTCAGTTTCGTTAAATGTTAATTGAGCTACGTGAGCACTGGCGCTGAGGCTATCTGAGAGTGCTTGTGGATCTTCCTGTCGAATCATCTTTATGGTGATGCTTTGTTCTGCTGCACTACTGGCGATAGTAGCATTATCTGTTTTTATTGTTTGAGTATGGTCTGCAAAATAAGGGGTGCGCACTCTAAATTCTAGCTCACCGCTTAGCTGGTTATCTAAGGTAAAATAACCAAGAGCATTGCTGTAAATAGATTCACTGCGTTGTTCAGATGGGCTGGTTAAAGTAATGATTGCGCCAGCAATAGGTTGCCCTTCTGTTGATAGAATCTGACCGCTTAGTGTGGCTGCTTGATTAAGCGAAGGTACAGCCATGGAGGCACTTAGGAGTAATATGTATTTGGCTGCGTACTGTTTCAATGAGTCAGACATAGATACTCTCTTTTTTATTATAATATTTATTTAATTACGGCATGACTTTGCTTATTTTGCAATAAATACTCATTCAGCAATTTATCTCGTATTCTCTTGTCTTTCTCTCCAAGCGATTTTGCCTGCTTATAAAAAACGGCCATATCTCCATTAACTTCATCAATCATTGCACTAAAAGCAGGTACATAATTATAGTAGTTCGATATTGCAGCCAGTTTGGCATTGTTAATTTCGTCAAACCAATGTGCGTAGTAACCCCGTAAAGTGTTATTTGCAACGGCTTTTCTATAATTTTCCTTCAGCGCAGAAATAAGCTGTTCTTTTTTGAGTGTTTTGTCACTTTCGCTTAGCTCAGAGTCATAAAGTGTTTTTAGCTTTTTGGTGGTGGCTGAGACTGTTTGAATAAAAAAAGCCTTCTCTTCTCTTTTTTGCTGGTAGGCACTTAATAGTTCTTCTTGTTCCACTTTTTTGAGCCAGCGCTTTAAACCTTCAATTTCTACTGCAGTGGCAAAGCTTTCATTGAAGGCTGTATCGCCTTTTATATAGAGTATTTGATGACTGAGTTCGTGAATAAGTAGGGCGGCTAAGTCTGCATCGTTTCTGAAAATAAAAGTGTTTAAAACAGGGTCTTCGAACCAGCCCAATGTTGAATAAGCTGAAACGCCGCCTACCCAAGTGTCATATCCTTGCTGTTGTAAATTTGCAGCTTCTTCTTCAGCCATTTCCTGATGAAAATAACCTCGGTAACTCTGACAGCCAACGATAGGGTAACACCATTGGTGAGGTGTAAGAGAAAGTGCGGGACTGGCGGATACATTCCAAACGACATAGTTTCGTTGCAAGTCACTATATTGAGAGTAATTGCTACCCACATCCATGGCCATTTCATTCTTAGAAAACGTTCTTACCTGAAGTACTGTTTCAAGCTTTTTCCTTAGTTTTTCCGGGGTATTCTTGTCATTGATTAAGGTGTCTATTTCAACCCGACGATTCAGTATTTCATACTGTCCACCCATGGCTTGCCGATAATATGAAAAGCTGCTGCAACCTTGTAACGTTAAGCTTAAAGTAACAAAAAAGACGAGTAATAAAGAGCCAGAAAGTAAAAGAAATGGTTTATTTATCATTGTTTTGGTGTAACCCTTGGCTGGTTTTACTTTTGTTTACAGATCATTACTACCTAATGTTAAAATCTGTCTATACTAATTAGTAATTAATAGTAGTTTG
>ENA-OSET01006000-OSET01006000.1-sediment-metagenome-genome-assembly--contig:-NODE-6000-length-10048-cov-3.024571_pt1 | contig 10048 bp, 9 predicted proteins | sample MGYA00237882_ERZ534229 | MGnify/ENA primary metagenome ERZ534229 (study PRJEB26408, sample SAMN06266212) | sediment metagenome | isolation source: Hudson Canyon methane seep mesocosm | place: USA:Hudson...
ATATTTGAAAGTCATGCACCGATAGCGGATGCAGGTAAAATTAGTGAAAACATATTTCGACTTTTGATCAAGTTACAAACGTTCAAACAGTTAATCGTTATCTCTGGCGCTCTTAAGCAATGGTACATAAGTCAATATCCTGAGTTGATAGGTAAAATTGTTGTCGCGCCTGATGGTGCTGATGAATTGAGCGATATTTGTAAAATATCATTTGTAGATGACACGCGAATCCAAGTCGGATATATCGGGCAATTATATGAAGGGAAAGGTCTTGAGGTTATAGAACAAATTGCCCCCAAATGTCCATGGGCTAACTTTCACATTATAGGTGGCACTGAAAAAGATATCAGCAGGTGGACGCCACGATTTGATTCAGCTAATGTGATGATGTATGGATACCTACCTCACTCCGAAGTTGGTATATATCAAGCTAGTTTTGATGTGTTATTAGCGCCTTATCAAGAGCATGTGAATGCTTATGGTGGAAAAGGTGATATTGGGAAATGGATGTCACCATTAAAGATATTTGAATATATGGCGGCTGGGAAAGCTATGTTGGTATCAGATCTACCTGTATTAAGAGAGGTGCTTGAGCATGAAAAAACAGCGATTCTATGTCCATCTATAGATTATGAGGCATGGAAGAGTCAACTGTGGCGATTAAGCCAGTCAAAGGTTATTCGTGAACGTTTGGGTAATAATGCGAGAGATAGATTTAAGGAGCTATATACATGGGATATGAGGGCCGCTGGTCTCAAAGAAAAAATAGAATCCTTGATTCAATATTAATTGTTTCGCTTTTGTTATTGATTTATGCCCCTGCTATTGATATATCAGGAGTACTAGTAAAAATTTATCAATTACCAATGATTGTCCTCGCAAGTTTATTTATATTAAAACGAACGAGTAGGCAGGGTATTAATAGGCATGAGCTTTGTGTATTTATATTATCTTTAGTGGCGATATTGTATGCGGCGATAGTTGTAATTTATAGTGAACCAAGAGATACCGAGATAATTGAATACTTGCTTTATGGCATTATGCTGTCAATGGCAGCAGCCATGATGACAGATATTTATAAAAAACAATATATTAACTATAAAACAAAAATTATATTTCATATTTATATTGTAGGTGTTATTCATGCTGTGATTATGATACTACTATATCTTTTTGATCCTATACGATATTTTGTATATGATTATCTGGTCTTGACTAAGACGGGGAGGGAGTTTGTTGAGCTAAATACGCGATCTCCTGGTCTAACTACTGGTGGCGGTGCGGCTTTATCAGTAGTGCAGGCTACAACATTAATATGCGGTGTTTTTTCTGTACCTCCAGATAAACACCTTAGTTTTTTTGACAGGGAAGGGCTGAAATTTATAGGCGGTGGATCTTTAATTTTATTATCAATAGTTTTATCCGGTAGAAGTGGGCTAGTGGGGATAATTGTTTTCTTCGGCGTGTTATGTCTAATGTATTTTCGTGAAAGAAAACAGGTAACTAAATATATTAAAAATTTCTTATTTTTAATTTCGGGTATTTTTGTTATTGTTATGAGTTATGGGTATCTATTTAACGATAATAGTTTTGACCGGAATGCTAAATGGGCTTTTGAGGTCTATAACAACTATAGAGATACAGGGGAAATTCGTACTAAATCTACAGATATTCTTCTTGAAAATATGTATTTTTTACCTGATGATACGGCGGATCTACTATTTGGCAATTCTAACTTAGGGAGGAGTGATGAGTTGAAATATCTAAGTTCTGATGTTGGATATGTCCGTTTGATACATTCTGTGGGTATCATTGGCACGATGTTGGTTTTTTTGCCATTTTTGTATATTCTGTTCACTGCAATTAAGCTGAGACGAGATCGGTTAGCGCTAATTGTGACAGGCTTGACCCTTATTATGTTCGTTATGAATTTAAAGGAATTATTTATCGTACTTGTTCAAGGGTGGAGCTTTATTTATGCGATGCTTACATGGGCTTTAATTGGTAAAATAATAAAATAAAACGGTAATTTTCTATTTGGTTTTAATCCCTGAATTCAGGAGCATTAACTTTGGAGTAATATGAAAAAGTATGTTGTTTATACCGCATTATTTGGAGATTATGATGAGTTAGTTGAAATTCCAAATAGTAATGAATTGTGCTGTGATTATATTTGTTTTACTGATGACCCTCATCTTGAATCAGATTCATGGGAAATAAAAGTGATTGTTTCAATGTTCCCGCCCAATATTATGAATAGAATGTATAAGATTCTACCACATAAGTTTTTGAGTCAATATGACGCTAGTCTTTATTTAGATGCAAATTTTATAATAAAAAAAGATCTGACTGAGTTGATAGTGAAATATCTAAAAAGTAGCGATTTTCTTGCTTTGAAACACCCTCAACGTGACTGCGTTTATCAAGAGGGCTTAGCTTGTATTGGAGCAAATAAAGCAAATTTTAAATCAGTAGAAGAGCAATTGATGAGATATATTAGTGTTGGTTTTCCTGCTGGTTATGGCTTGTCAGCTAATGGTGTTTTGTTGCGAGCACACAATAAATCTCATATGAAAGAATTGATGAATGATTGGTGGTTAGAAGTAAAAAATTATTCTAAGCGTGATCAATTGAGTCTCCAGTTTCTATTATGGAATCGAGGTATTGAGTTAAAATATATGAATGAGAATCTCGTGGATACTAATCCATATTTCATGCTCATGCCTCATAAAAAAGGAAACGTAATGTTTCATTATAAGTGGTATAAAAAACTTCTATATGTAATTCGTGTATTAGTTTATTACCCCAAGTATTATTGTAATGTTTTTAGATTAACCTGATGCTCCCTCCCCAAACAACAAGTAGGAATGAGATGAATGAGTGTTATAGACAGAAGTAGTATTTTAGAATCGATATTAAAACGAGATGTGATAGAGCTTGAATTGGGGTGTGGGAATAGAAAGCGTCACAATCAAGCCGTTGGGATTGATATGTTGGATTATCCAGATGTTGATATTGTGGGAGATGTCTATGAAGTTTTAGCTTTGTTTCCATGCCAAAGTGTAGATGCAGTGTATAGCTATCATTTTGTTGAGCATGTGCCTGATGTGCCAAAGTTACTTTCTGAATTGGCTAGGATCGTTAAGCATAATGGTTATGTTGAATTTGTTGCCCCTCATTTTTCGAATCCATACTTTTATTCCGACCCAACACATCACACTTTTTTTGGGTTATATACATTTTGCTACTATGCAAGCGAGTCTCCCTTTGCACGTCATGTTCCAACCTATGGTTACAAGGCAGAATTTACAATTGCCTCAGTCGACTTGATTTTTAAATCGGCTCGTCCCTTTATTATTCGATATGGTATTAAACGATTAATTGGCAGCTTTTTCAATTCATGTGCCTATTTGAGAGAGCTATACGAAGAGAATTTTTGCTATTTGTTTCCCTGCTATGAGGTGCGTTACGTACTTCGGCGAGATAAAATCAGCAGATAAATATTTTATTGTTATCCGTTTCGGTCAGCAATATATATCGCTGTGGATATGATGACTGTTTAAAGTAAACTTTTATACCCTAGCATGTCAGCGCCAGGGTGCTGGTTGCAATGACTACAGAAAAAGGAAATTGAATGAGCAATGATTTTTTGAATGCTCCACACTTATTAGCCTTGCTGCAGTGTCCATGCTGTAGAAATAATGGGCTGACCGTTAAGGATGTTGAGTTGGTGTGCAGTGGTTGTGCATCTCATTTCCCGTTGGCTAGAAACACCCCAATTCTTCTCCGGCATGACAATGATTTATTTTCTATCGATGATTATCGAAATGCATCACCTGATAAGAATGCTAGACTGAGGGGAATAGCATATTTTGTACCAAGCCCATCAGTAAATCTTGCCAGTGATCGAGTTTTAAATAAATTGCGTACGCTACTTGATGCAAAAGGTATTTGCAATATCTTGGTGGTGGGAGGTGGTAGGCAGCGAACGTGGCTCGATCCACTGTTGCGTGCGGTAACACCTCACCGTGTAATGTATTCTGATATTGATTCTGGTGCGGATGTTGATCTTTTTTGTGATGGGCATGACTTGCCTTTTATAGAGGGGGCATTTGACGCAGTAGTCACAACCGCAGTGCTAGAGCATGTACTCTACCCTGAGCAAGTTGCTACTGAAATTGGGCGCGTTATCAAAACAGGTGGTTTGCTGTATTCAGAGTTACCTTTTATCCAGCAGGTGCATGAAGGGGCTTATGATTTTACGCGTTTTACACTGTCTGGACATCGGCGACTATTTAATCAATTTTCTGAAATTGATGCCGGAATGGTTGCAGGGCCTGCAACAGCGTTTGTCTGGGCATTGGAGAATTTAGCTCTCGCATTTGTTTCGCACCTCACTCTGCGTAAACTCGCTAAAATAGTCGTTCGACTGGGGTTTGGTTGGATAAAGTATTTGGATTACCTTTTGGAGGATCGCCCAGAAGCGATGGATGGTGCCTCATGCACTTATTTTATGGGCTCCAAGACCAATATTCGCGTTCCTGATTCAGAAATCATCACCAACTATGTTGGTGCGAAGGCATTAAGACATGTCTAAGCCTATGCGTATATTGTTTCTAACTCGATATGGTGAGCTTGGCGCTTCTTCTCGGATGCGCTTTTTACAATACTTACCGTGGTTTGAGTCATCAGGTATTGAACCGGTCGTGTTGCCTTTGATTGATGATGTGATGTTGAGATATAAATATCAGCATGGCGCGTATCGTTTTCGAGATCTTTTATCTGCTTATCGTCGGCGCATCCGTGTTCCTCTGGGGCGTCAAGAATTCGATATAATCTGGATTGAAAAAGAAGCGCTACCATGGTTTCCTGTCTGGTTTGAAAAATGGTTATTGCAGAGTACTCCCTATATTTTAGATTTTGATGATGCGATTTTTCATAATTACGATTTGCACCGTTTGGCATGGGTAAGGTTCATTTATGGTCAGCGGATAGATCATTTAATGGCTGGGGCAGCTCTGGTGATTGGCGGGAATCGTTACTTAGCTAATCGGGCTGCTGTGGCGGGGGCAAAGCAAGTCGACGTTATTCCTACGGTGGTTGATTTGCCGCGTTATACGCCTAAGCAAGATTATTCGGTTACTGTAAAACCACGTATTGTGTGGATAGGTTCACCTTCTACGGTTCGGTATCTTATGGATTTAGCAAAACCATTACGCGCATTGGCAAAGCAACAATCATTCGTTTTACGCGTGATTGGCGGTGACGTCATGTTGCCGGGTGTGGAGGTTGAATCTTTGCCATGGACTTTGGAAACTGAAGCAGAGCTGATTACCGAGTGTGATATCGGTATTATGCCGTTACATGACACGCCATGGGAGCAAGGGAAATGTGCCTACAAATTAATTCAATACATGGCCTGTGGTCTCCCTACTGTGGCGTCACCTATTGGAGCAAATCGGGATGTTGTACTAGAAGGTGATACCGGTTTTTTTGCAGATAAGGCTTCGAAATGGAAAGATAAAATGACGTTGTTGTTGTGTAACCTTGCCCTGCGACAGCGTTTAGGTCAAGCGGGTAGATCAAGGGTGGAGGCTAAATATTGCCTGCAACAAACGGCTCCAAAATTGGTGGACCTTCTTATCGAAATAGAAAAGCACTAATGCATGGCCTTACTGCTTTTCTATGTGATTCTTTAGCAAATACTCCTGCTTTAGGTGAAATTACTGAACGGTATGTAAACCTTTATAAAGCTGTAAGTATAGAAAAGAGAAAAGTTTAATGTGTGGAATAGTGGGTTACTGGGATAGGCAGGGAGCGAATACTTCAGTCGTTGAGGAAATGGCATTGAAAATTCAGCACCGAGGGCCTGATGGAGCAGGTGTTTGGTTGAATCAAGCGGGTAATTTAGCAATGGCGCATCGTCGTTTGGCGATACTTGAGTTGTCACCTGCTGGCCATCAACCGATGATGTCACCTTGTGAACGGTTTACGTTGGCCTTTAATGGCGAGATATATAATCATTTAGATTTACGGGGTGATTTAGAACGTGAAGACGGAAACTTTGATTGGCGAGGCCATTCAGATACGGAAACTTTATTAGCCGCTTTACGTCACTGGGGTGTCGAACAGACCTTACATAAATTGAATGGTATGTTTGCCTTTGCATTATGGGATAAGCAAGAAAAATGTCTGTTTTTAGCCCGTGATCGAATGGGGGAAAAGCCACTCTATTATGGCAATCAGGGAGGGCGATTTTTCTTCTCTTCTGAATTGAAGGCTTTTAAAGCACACCCAGATTGGCGGCCAGAAATTGACCGTAATGCGTTGACGCTTTATATGCGCCATAATGCAATACCTGCGCCTTGGAGTATTTATCAGGGGATTAAAAAGTTATCACCCGCGCATTTTGTGGTGATTCGCGAAGCAGGATCTTATGTTACTGAGCCAACATGTTATTGGAATTTAGCTGAAATAGCCGAGAAAGGGCTGGCCAAACAGGCTGAAGGTAATGTTGATTCTTTAACGAATGAATTAGATACTTTGTTACGTGATGCGGTGCATAGTCGAATGGCTTCTGATGTGCCACTGGGGGGCTTTTTATCAGGTGGCTTTGACTCCACAATGGTAGCGGCACTGATGCAGGCACAGTCATCGTCACCAATTAAAACATTTACTATCGGTTTTAATGAGCAGGGTTATAACGAGGCTGTGCATGCGAAGGCTGTCGCCAAGCATTTAGGGACTGAGCATACTGAGCTTTATGTCACTTCAGAAGAGGCGATGTCGGTTATTCCACGCTTAGCGACAATTTGGGATGAACCTTTTTCTGATTCTTCCCAAATACCTACTTTATTGGTCAGTGAGTTGGCCCGAAAACATGTCACGGTGAGTCTTTCGGGCGATGGTGGGGATGAGTTGTTTTGTGGTTATAGTCGTTATACCCAAGGTTATCAGATTTGGCATACGTTACAAAGATTGCCTAATCCAATAAGACAGGCTATTGGCTCGCTGATGCAGGTTTTTCCTGGTGCGCCTGTAGAGTATTTATTGAACTTCCTTCCTAAGCGTTTTCAAATCCCGCATTTAACCGACCGCTTGCCAAAACTGGCTCAGGTGGTAAAAGAAAGATCGGGCGAATCTTATTATCACCGTTTAGTGTCTCATTGGAATGAGCCAGAAAAATTGGTGTTAGGGGGCATAGAGCCGCAAACACTGTTTAATCGTTCTGAACAGTTTCCTAAGGTTAAAGATTTTCGTGAGCAGATGATGTATTTGGATAGCATGACTTATTTGCCCGATGATATTTTAACTAAGGTGGATAGGGCGAGTATGGCAGTGAGCTTGGAAGCACGAGTGCCGTTATTGGATCATCGTGTCGTTGAGTTCGCCTGGAAAGTGCCGATGTCAATGAAATATCGTGATGGCAAAGGCAAGTGGTTATTGCGAGAAGTGTTATATAAATATGTACCTAAAGAGTTGATGGATCGGCCAAAAATGGGGTTTGGTGTTCCGATTGAGCAGTGGCTACAAGGGCCATTACGTGATTGGGCAGAGGCTTTATTAGATGAAAAGAGATTGCGAGAAGAGGGATTCTTTGATCCAGATCCGATACGCAAAATGTGGGAAGAGCATGTGAGTGGCAAGCCTCGCTGGCACTATTATTTGTGGGATGTGTTGATGTTTCAAGCTTGGTTAGATGAGCAGTAAATGAAGAATAAAAAATTATTATTTATCGTTAATGTTGATTGGTTTTTTATCTCTCATCGATTACCCATTGCTTTGAAAGCGCTTGAAGCGGGTTATGACGTGCATCTGCTTTGTGCCATCACCGATCAAGCTGAATATTTAGAGAGCCTTGGCTTGATAGTGCATCCCTTTCTATTTACTAGAAGTGGTAAGAATATCCTTAAGGAGCTTTCTTGCTTCATTAATCTTTATCGTCAGATTAAAAGCATAAAACCTGATCTTCTTCATTTAGTGACGATAAAACCAGTTTTGTATGGCGGCATCATTGCTCGAATAGCTCGTGTACCTGCAGTTGTGTCAGCCATTTCTGGGCTTGGTTTTCTGTTTGTCGAAAGAAAGGGAGTTAAGACTAAATTTTTTCGGGATAGTACACTTTTTTTATATCGCCTCGCAATGAGGCATCCTAATCAGCGGATTATTTTCCAGAATCCTACAGATATGAGTGCGCTTGTAGGTGCAGGTGGCGTGCAAAAAGAAAAGAGCAGAATGATTCGAGGGTCAGGTGTTGATCTTCAAGATTATCCTATGTTGGCTGAACCGAAAGGCAACTTCGTTATTATTATGGCTTCTCGGTTGTTAAAAGACAAAGGGGTGAATGAGTTTGTCGAGGCGGCAAGACGTATTAAATCTAAGGGGGGTAAAGCTAGATTTCAGTTAGTTGGCGAGCCTGATTCGGCTAACCCTGAAAGTGTGACGAGCGAAGAGTTACAATCTTGGCAAGCAGAAGGCATTGTAGACTGTTTGGGGTTTCGCTCAGATATTGCAGCGCTATTTTCACAGGCGAATATTGTTGTCTTGCCTTCATATTATGGAGAAGGTTTACCTAAGGTACTGATTGAAGCGGCAGCTTGTGGGCGGGCAGTTATTACGACTGATATGCCGGGTTGTCGTGATGCCGTTGAACCTAATGTATCGGGTGTGCTTGTGCCGGCTCGTGATGTTTCTGCTTTGGCCCAAGAGATAGAAAGATTGCTGAAAGATAATGCTCTGCGTCAGCAGATGGGGCGTGTGGGGCGTGATTTGGCAGAACGGGAGTTTAGTATTGAGAAAGTGGTCGCCACGCATCTTGATATTTACCAAGAACTGTTGGAAACGTTGAATAATTAATATGAAGCGAGTATTCCACCAATGCTATTAAATCAATCATCGTTACTGCTCACTGGGTCTACTGGCTTTGTCGGTAGTCGTTTATGTGAGGTAGCCACTGAAGATGGTTGGTCAGTTCGTCAGGCTGTACGACGTATTTATGGGATGCAAGATGAGGTGGTTGTCAGTGACCTGAGTGATAAAACAGATTGGGCAGAAGCTCTAATAAACATTGATATTGTGATTCACTTGGCTGCTCGTGTCCATATTATGGATGACTCTGTAGCTGACCCTTTAGCTGAATTTCGAAAAGTGAATACAGCAGGTACGTTGAACTTAGCTAGGCAAGCTGCAGGTGCGGGCGTTAAACGATTTATCTTTTTAAGCTCGATTAAAGTTAATGGTGAAATGACTTCAGTAGATCAACGATTTAAGCCGAGTGATAAATACATACCTACAGATCTGTATGGTTTATCAAAATATGAAGCCGAACAAGGCTTGTTAGCTATTGCAAAAGAAACGCTACAAAGAAAAATGCAGTTTCTTAAATCTCTTTACGACGTTAAAGCAAGGTTGAATCTCGGGACAGACACACAGCAGCCCTTTGTGGTGCCTGGTGTGTCTTATCTGAGTGAAATTAAACTCTTTCACGATTCAGGTCTCCCCATGGAAGATATTCTGGCCTATGCAACGTGGCGTGCAGCAGAACAATTTCCTGGCGCAAATTTCGGGAAAGTAGCGCAAGGGTATCAAGCCGATTTTCTGATCTTTAAGGAAGACCCCACTCAATCAATCGAAGCCCTTGATACCCTGCAAGCCGTGGTTATCCGAGGGAAACTCTACGACAAAACGGAATTGGATAATGCCATCGAAAAAATGAAGCAGCACTACAACAGCTGGCCTCTAAAACCTATATCGTTCTTTTTTGCCGAAAGAGCTATGCAAAAGATCGTCAAGAATTTTACTCACTAACTTTAATGAGCTTGGTGCCATTGGGTGTCGAACTTAAATTGGCTGGTAGCTACATTAGGTATGCAATGAAGAAAACTCGCAAGCTAATAGTCATGGCATTACTCAGCTTAATAGTTTTGTCGATAGTAGCATATTTAGCCATTTTACCGATCGATGTAGAGTCGACATTCGGACCGTTAAAGGGCCAGCCGCCTTTTACCAAAAAGCCAAGTCCTGAGCAGCAGGCTTACCATGAGCGCTT
>ENA-OSET01006003-OSET01006003.1-sediment-metagenome-genome-assembly--contig:-NODE-6003-length-10044-cov-20.216514_pt1 | contig 10044 bp, 15 predicted proteins | sample MGYA00237882_ERZ534229 | MGnify/ENA primary metagenome ERZ534229 (study PRJEB26408, sample SAMN06266212) | sediment metagenome | isolation source: Hudson Canyon methane seep mesocosm | place...
AAGTTGAGCGATGGGAAATATTTACCCATGGCGGCAGAAAACCAACAGGTATTGATGCCATAGAATGGGCTATTAAAATGGTTGATTATGGTGCAGGAGAAATTCTGTTAACCAGTATGGACCGAGATGGTACTCGAATTGGTTTTGATTTGGCATTAACCCGCGCTATTAGTGAGGCTGTGACAGTCCCTGTGATTGCTTCAGGTGGCGTAGGTGATTTAGATCACCTGGCTGATGGTGTGATTGAAGGTAAGGCTGATGCTGTTTTAGCTGCAAGTATCTTCCATTTTGCTGAATACAGTATTGAGCAAGCCAAGCAAAAGATGCGATCTCGGGGTATAGAGGTGCGATTATAATGGCTAATGCCTGGATAGATGAAGTGCGCTGGACAGATGATGGCTTAGTCCCTGTCATTGCCCAGGCCGCTGATTCCGGTCGAGTCGTGATGTTTGCCTGGATGAATAAGGAATCATTACAACTGACGGTTGAAAATGGCTATGCAGTCTACTGGTCACGTTCTCGTCAGCGCTTATGGCGGAAAGGTGAAGAGTCGGGGCATCAGCAAAAAGTGATTGATATACAGCTGGATTGTGATGAAGACGTAATCTTGCTTAAAATAGAACAAGTTGGTGGTATTGCTTGTCATACAGGTAGAGAAAGTTGTTTTTATCGAAGCCTGGTTGATGGTCAGTGGCAGGCAAAAGAGCCTGTATTAAAAGATCCTAAAGCCATTTATAATTCTTAGAGCATAAGTTCACACAAAGGCACGGGGACACAAAGAAGAGCAAAAGAGTAAACAGTTTCAATTTTCTTTGGTATAGAGGGATTTATGAATGAAAATGAGATTGGGGCAATAATAGTTGATTGTGCAGTTAATGTGCATAGGAGCTTAGGGCCTGGCCTACTTGAAACTGTATATGAAGTTGTCTTGGCGCATGAGTTGGAGGGATGTGGTTTGTTGGTTAATCGACAGGTTTCAATTCCGATAACATATAATGGAATAAATTTTAATGAAGGATTTAGAGCAGATATTGTTGTTGAAGACAAGGTTATAATCGAGCTGAAATCTGTTGAGTCAGTTAATAGAGTTCATAAAAAGCAAGTATTAACCTATTTGAAATTAACTAACTATAAGCTTGGCTATCTTTTGAATTTTGGTGAAGCGCTAATGAAGGATGGTCTTTCCAGAATAATAAATGGAGATATAAATCCATAGATATTGCTTTGAAAGTAGAAGAAAATAATGAATTATGCAAAGCCTTAGAGGTATAAAGAAGAGTATAGATGAATGAAAGCTCTACCTTTGTGTCTTCGTGGCTTTGTGTGAGAATGCTTTTTTAAATATAATTAACAGTTAATTTACTGTTGTTTTGATTTGGCGTGAGAAAAATGAGTGAAGTTTTACAGCAGTTAGCAGAAATACTGGAACAACGTAAGCAAGAACCTGCGGATGAATCCTATGTAGCAAGTCTATATGCTAAAGGCCTGGATCATATCTTGAAGAAAGTGGGTGAAGAAGCCACAGAAACGGTGATTGCTGCTAAGGGTGGGGATAAGGAGCAGATTATCTATGAAACGGCTGATTTATGGTTTCATTCTATGGTTATGCTAGCTGATCAAGGCCTAGGGCCTGATGATGTATTGGCAGAATTACAGCGTCGTTTTGGTTTATCTGGGTTGGAAGAAAAGGCTCAGCGAAATAAATAGGATTTCTGGTTTTCATGGATTAGATTGCAACATAGTCGATTGACTACTAAGGTTGTCTGTCAAGAGCGAATAAGGCTACACCATGACCAGCAATCATAGAATAACAAGCAAATTGTTAATTGCTTGTAGAAGTTAGATTCTCACACAAAGGCACAGGACACTGAGGTAAAGATCCGCTCTTCTTTGTGTCTCAGTGCCTTTGTGTGAATTATTTTTGTTTGTTATTCAATAGAAATATAAATTTATCGGAGTAAGAAATGGGTATCAGCGTAACTCAGCTATTAATAATCTTGGCAATAGTTATCGTCTTATTTGGCACTAAGCGCCTGCGTAATTTAGGTGGGGATTTAGGCGGGGCGATTAAAGGCTTCCGTTCTGCGGTAAAAGATGGCAGTAAAGACAGTAAAATTACTGATGAAGAAGGCGAGACCATTGATGGTGAAGTGACTTCTGATACCCAGGAAAAAGTCGAAAAATAATATGTTTGATGTCGGTTTTTGGGAGCTTTGTTTAATCGGTCTGGTTAGTTTATTAGTTATAGGGCCGGAAAAATTACCAGCCGCAGCACGCGTTGCGGGTTTTTGGTTGGGGAAAACCAGAAATATGGTTGCATCCGTAAAAGCTGAAATTAAAGAAGAATTACAAGCTGAAGAAATGCGCCAGATATTCAAAGAGCACTCAGGTATAGAAGAGGTGGAAAGTTTGCTTGATAAAGGTAATGATGCCGTCGACAAAATGAGCGCCTCAATAAAATCAATATCAGAAGAAGTAAAGCATACTGATGAGTCAAAATGATCCGGCCTCAGAGGCGGGCGAGCAGCCTTTTGTAAGTCATTTAATAGAATTAAGTCATCGATTAAAGCGAGTTATCGCTTTCATTTTGGTGGTGTTTTTGTGCGCAGCCCCCTTTGCAAACGAAATATATACTTTTTTAGCTGGTCCTCTGCTGAGGCATATGCCTGAAAATAGCACTATGATTGCAACAGACGTTGCATCGCCCTTCTTTACCCCGTTTAAACTAGCTTTAGTGGCTTCCATTTTTGTTTCCGTCCCTGTTGTTCTTTTTCATTTCTGGGCTTTTGTTGCACCAGGTTTATACCGTCATGAAAAGCGCATGGTTTTACCATTAATAGTCGCCAGTACCGGGCTGTTTTATATGGGGGTGGCCTTTGCCTACTTTGTGGTTTTTCCTTTGGTCTTTGGTTTTTTAACAGCTGCAGCACCCGAGGGAGTGGCGGTGATGACAGATATAGCAAAATATCTGGATTTTGTGCTGACCTTGTTTTTTGCCTTTGGTTTGTCGTTTGAAGTACCCATTATCACAATTGTTCTGGTCTGGACAGGGCTGGCATCACCTAAGAGTCTGGGAGAAAAGCGTCCCTATGTGATCGTAGGTGCGTTTATTGTTGGTATGTTTTTGACCCCGCCAGATGCTATTTCCCAAACCTTGTTGGCAGTACCTATCTGGCTGCTGTTTGAATCGGGGTTGTTGTTTTCCCGTTTTTTTGTGCGCAAAGAAGAGTAGCGACGTAGCATGTTACGTCTCTACAATGTGCTGTAGGGTGGGCAATGCCCACCCCTTTTACAAGGCTCCGGATTCAACAAGTAAATTAAAAATATTTTCAGCCATCAGTTTATAGCCTTTTTCATTTGGATGTATGGTGTCAGATTTTAATTGATTGTCGCTCAAAATTTCGGGTAAAGTTTCAATGTCTATAGGGGTATTTTGTGCTTCAGCGACTTGTTGATAGATCTCCGCGCTGTTCAGTAAAAATAGCCCAAATTCAGGTACGCCTAACATAACAACTTTGATATTTCTTTGTTTAGCGAGTTGAATCATTTGTTTTAAATTGTCATTGGTTTGTTGTCGTGGAATTTTTCTAAGAATATCGTTACCCCCATGAATTAAAATAATTAATTCGGGTTGATATTCATCTAACAGATCAGGTAGTCGCTCAAGTCCATCACGACTTATTTCCCCAGGAATGCCTGCATTAATCACCTGGTGAGAAGAAAGAGAACTCAATATGCTGGGGTAGTCTGCGCCTTGTGAAACACCTGTCCCATAAGTCAGGCTGTCACCAAAGGCAAGAATAACGGCATCTTGAGAAAGCTTTTCAAATACTGCTGTGGTGTTATTGCAGGCAGCTAAAAAAACAAACAGAATTATTAGGCTCGATCTCTTCATAGTGTTAAGGACTGGAAAATGACTAAAAATGTATTAATTACAGGGGCTGCAAAACGCATAGGGGCATCTTGTGCCAGAGTGTTGCATGCTGAGGGTTGTAATATCTTTTTACACTATAGATCATCAAAGCAGGAAGTGCATGCGCTTTTTGAGGAATTAAATAATAACAGGGAAGGTTCTGTAAAAATGATGCAGGCTGATTTATTGGATATCAATCAGCTGACAATGCTCGTCAAAGAAATTAGGGATAGTTGGGGGCGGCTTGATGTGTTGGTTAATAATGCGTCAGCATTTTATCCTCAGCAGGTGGCTGATGTTACTGAGCAGGAATGGGATGATTTATTGGGAAGTAATTTAAAGGCACCCTTTTTTTTATCACAAAAATTAGCAGATTTATTGGCCGTGAATAAGGGGTGTATTGTTAATATTATTGATATACATGCTGAGCGTGGTCTGAAGGGCTATCCTGTTTATAGTATTGCAAAAGCGGGTCTAGCCGCAATGACCAAGGTGTTGGCTAAAGAGTTAGGGCCAGAAGTAAGGGTTAATGGTGTATCCCCTGGGGCCGTATTATGGCCTGAAGCAGATATGTCAGAGCAGCAGAAAGACGAAATACTACAACGAGTTGCGTTAAAGCGAACGGGTGCCCCAGAAGATATAGCAAAAGCAGTTAGATTTTTAATTAAGGATGCGAGCTATATAACAGGCCAGATTATAACGGTAGATGGTGGGCGTACTTTGTTTTGTTAACAGCTGTGAAAGAAGCTTTTGTAGGGTGGGTTAGCGATAGCGTAACCCACCGTTTTAGCTAGAGAGCGATAAAAGCAGACGTAAGCTTTTCTTGTTTTAAGTCACGCTTGTCAAACTCGCTCCATAAATGAGCATAGCTTTTTTTGCTGATAGGATGAAGTAAGTCGGGCGCAATTTCAGCTAAGGGTTCAAGTACAAAAGCGTAGCGCTCAATTTCATCTCTGGGTATTTGCAGTCGTCCATCACTAATGATTAAATCGCCATAAAGAATAAGATCTAAATCCAGGGTTCTAGCTGCATATTTTCGGCTGTCGCGCGTTCTTCCGTGCTCTAATTCTATTTGCCTAAGTATTTTTGCGACTGTTTTAGCTTCAAGATCCGAGTCAAATTGAACGATCAGGTTTAGAAACTCATCCCCCTCAAAACCGACGGCCTCTGTCTGGTATAGGCTGGATAGAACTATGTTATCAAATTGTTTTTTTAGCGCAGCAATGCTTGAAGGGACGTGAATCTCTTTGTCAATATTACTACCTATACTAATAAAACCAGTAAACATAGGCTATTTCTCACCTCTTTCAATAATGATGCCAACATCTTTTGCGCGGCTGATAGCGCCTCTTTTGTTTAGCTTGACCTTTACCCAGGGGGTATTGAACTCGTTAATAAGCAGATTGGCAATTTCCTCGATTAATTTTTCGACAAGATAGTATTCACTTTGCTCGATAAAAGAGACCACGCGTTCTGAAACTGCTTTGTAGTCAAGGGTGTATTGAATGTCATCGGTTTCAGCAGCTTTTTTAATATCAAAAGCCATTTCAATATCAAGAACAAGGGTTTGTTTGGTTTCTCTTTCCCAATCATAGATGCCTATAATGGTAGTTGCTTCGAGTCCGCCTAAAAAAATGATGTCCATCTGGGTTTCCAGTTAAAATAGTGTGTTGTAATATCTTAGTATCAGGGAAATATCTCTGTTGTACAAGTTTTGATTGAGAGAGGAAGTCATGATTGAGTGGTTGTTGGTGCCTGTAGCTTATTTGATTGGATCAGTATCAAGTGCAATTATAGTTTGTCATTTGATGGGGTTGGATGATCCGCGGGAGCATGGGTCGGGAAATCCTGGTGCGACAAATGTGATGAGAATTGGGGGTAAAAAAGCCGCTGCAATCACCTTGTTTGGTGATGCTTTGAAAGGATTGCTTCCTGTTTTGCTTGCTAAATCGATGGGGAGTGATTCCTTAGTATTGGCATTAGTTGTGTTTGCGGCCTTTTTAGGGCATTTGTATCCGGTATTTTTTGCTTTTAAAGGTGGAAAAGGGGTGGCTACGACTTTTGGTGTGACGCTGGGTGTGGATTTGTTGTTAGGCCTTGCTGTTTCAGGAAGCTGGTTTATTGTTTATAAAATAAGCAAAATCTCTTCTTTATCGGCTTTGGTGGCAGCTGTATTAACGCCGGCATATGTCTGGTTTATTAGTGAAGATATAAACCTGGTTATCGTGTTTGTATTGATTTCCATTATTTTACTGTGGCGACATAAAAGTAATATCCAACGATTGATTGCCGGGGAAGAGAAGTAAGATTAAGAGCAGGCGAAAGGTGCAAGGCTAAAGGTTAAAAGAGCAAGGTCGGGGTGGCTTTGTGGCTTTGTGTGAAAACTTTTTTTGTTTTGATATGCGTATTGTCCTTAGCTTAATGGCGTTGGGTAGGGTGGGCAATGCCCACCTTTTTTTATACGCTAAGCAAGTTTTCAATAGGCCAGCGTGGTTTTGCATAAATCTCAAGATTTTCCTGTTGCCCTGCAAGTAATCTTTGGCAGCCTGCATAGGCAATCATTGCGCCGTTGTCTGTGCAGAACTCAAGTCTTGGGAAAAACAGCTCGGCACGTTCTTTTTTAGTCATTTTAAGCAGCTCTGCTCGAATTTGTTTGTTGGCGCTAACGCCTCCAGCAATCACTAGCGTTTTTAATCCGGTTTGCTGTAATGCCCTTTTGCATTTTATGCTCAATGTTTCAGCGGTTGCTTTTTGAAATGCATAGGCAACATCTGCTTTGTCTTTATCGGTCTTTTCGGTGGCATTAAGGGTGTTCATGGTAAACGTTTTTAAACCACTAAAGCTAAAGTCTAATCCGGGTCGGTCTGTCATCGGCCTGGGAAATTTAAAGCGATCCGTTCCCTGTTCTGCAAGAGCAGACACCTTGGGTCCTCCAGGGTAGCCCAGCCCCAACATTTTAGCTGTTTTATCAAAAGCCTCGCCTGCCGCATCATCTAAAGATTCGCCTAGCTGGGTATATTGTCCTATGCCATCAACTTGTATGAGCAGGGTGTGACCGCCAGAAACCAGTAGGGCAACAAAAGGAAATGCAGGTGGGTTTTCTTCCAGCATGGGGGCTAGTAGATGGCCTTCCATATGATGAACGGCAATTGCTGGAATTTGCCATGCCCAGGCTAAGCTTCGGGCCGTTGTGGCGCCGACGAGTAATGCGCCCATTAATCCAGGGCCAGCAGTATAGGCAATGCCTTCGATATGGGATTTTTCGAGCTTGCTCTCGGCTAGCGTTTGTTTGATTAGCGGGACTAGCTTTCTGATATGGTCACGAGAAGCTAGTTCTGGTACTACTCCGCCATATTCGCTGTGCATGCTGACTTGGCTGTAAAGGTTGTGATGAATCAAGCCTTTTGTTGAGTGGTAAATGGCTACGCCAGTCTCGTCGCAGGAAGATTCTATGCCTAAAATGTACATTATTTTTGATTAAATAAAATTTAAGGGTATAATTGAGAGTTCATTTTTATGAGTCTGTTGCGGCATGCAGTGTGTCACAAGGCTCAGGTACATATTAACATAATCAGGTCATAATAATGCCATCAGTAAAAGTTAGAGAAAACGAACCTTTTGATATTGCAATTCGCCGTTTTAAGCGTTCATGTGAAAAAGCAGGTGTCTTGTCAGAAGTGCGTCGCCGTGAATTTTATGAAAAACCAACTGCAGAGCGTAAGCGTAAAGGCGCAGCTGCTGTTAAACGTCATTTAAAGAAATTGGCGCGTGAGCGTTATGCATTGAAAAACCTGCGTCGTGGTCGTCCGCAACTTTAATCAGGGCTAGATAATGGGTTTATTAAAAGATCGTATCAAGGATGATATGAAGGCAGCAATGAGAGCAAAAGACAAGGATCGTTTAAAAGTGATTCGTATGATCCAGGCCGCTATTAAACAGATTGAAGTTGATGAGCGGGTTGAGCTTGATGATGAGCGCATTGTTGTTGTGCTGGATAAAATGCTTAAGCAAAGACGAGAGTCTATTAAGCAGTTTAACGAGGCTGGGCGTAATGATTTAAGTGAGATTGAAGAAGCTGAATTATTAGTGATTCAGGATTTTTTGCCGAAAGCACTTACGCCAGAAGAAATTGAAGATATGGTTGCAAAAGCTGTGTCTGATTCTGCTGCTGAATCCATCAAAGATATGGGTAAAGTAATGGGCATTTTAAGGCCGCAAATGTTGGGTCGAGCTGATATGTCTGTTGTAAGCTCAGTGATTAAGGCTAAGCTTGGGGCTTAAGTTATTAAAGCTGAGTGGTAGGGCTGGATAGTGTCCGGCAGAATTCCACGTGAATTTATCGATAATCTTTTGTTGCGGGTCGATATTGTTGATCTGATCGATTCGCATGTCCCTCTAAAAAAGGCAGGGAGCAGCTATGTTGCTCGATGCCCTTTTCATTCTGAAAAATCACCTAGTTTTTCCGTCAATCGAAAAAAACAGTTTTACCATTGCTTTGGTTGTGGTGCTGGAGGCAATGCTGTCAGTTTTTTGATGGCATTTAGTCATCTTGATTTTGTTGAGGCGATTGAGGACCTTGCTTCTTTTGTAGGTGTTGATGTGCCCAGAGAGGCGCAGGGGTTTAGGCAGCAAAAACAGGATTATACGGAATTGTATTCAATTCTTGAGCAGGTTGCTGTTTATTATGTTGAGCAATTAAGGAATGATTCCCCTGGGGCGATGGCGGCGGTGCAGTATTTGAAGCAACGTGGTTTGAGTGGAGAAGTAGCAAAACAATTTTCATTGGGTTATGCGCCTGATGAGTGGGATGCATTGGCTTCAAGATTTGATAAAAAGTTATTAATGGATGCGGGTATGTTGGTCCAAAAGGAGTCTGGACGGAGCTATGATCGGTTTCGAGGGCGATTGATTTTTCCAATCAAGGATAAGCGTAAGCGAATTATTGGTTTTGGTGGTCGGGTGCTTGACGATTCTTTGCCAAAATATTTAAATTCACCCGAGACGGCGGTTTTTTCTAAAGGTAACGAGCTCTATGGCTTGAGTGAGCTGTTGGATAATGATTCCAAGCCAAAAAGAATTTTAATTGTTGAGGGTTATATGGATGTGCTGGCCCTTGCGCAGTATGGGGTTTCCTATTCTGTGGCTGCTCTGGGTACGGCGACCTCTAAAATGCATCTGGATTTGTTGTTTCGCTTTAGTTCGGAATTGGTGTTTTGTTTTGATGGTGATGCAGCTGGGCAGAAAGCAGCCTGGCGAGCGGTTGAAGAAGCTTTCCCCTGTTTAAAAGATGGTCGGCAGGTTAAGGTTATGTTACTGCCTGAAGGTCATGATCCTGATTCAATGATAAGGGAGTGGGGGGTAGCAAGGTTTGAGTCAGAAATAGAGCGGGCCCAGGCTTTGTCGGATTATTTTTTTGATTATATCTGTAAGGATATTAATCTGCAGACGGTCGAAGGTCGATCGCTGTTGGTTACCAAGGCAAAGCCGCATATAGAGAAGATTCCGGCAGGTTTCTTTCGTGAAATGATGTTTAATCACTTGGCATCAGCTGGGGATCTGGATGTTTTGAAAAACCCTGCTATGCTAGGTGATAGTGGTGTTGTTGCGGTGAAGGCTTTTAGTGGTGGGGGTGGAGGAAAGGTTTCTCCCATTCGAATGGTTATTGCACTTTTGTTGCAAAACCCTGCTTTGATTGAAGTTTTTGAGCAGAAAGAGCTGGATCTGTCGGGTATGGATTTTCCTGGTCTGGATATGTTGACTGAGGTTGTGCAGGTTATTGAGGAAATTAAACCAGGTAATCCTGCAATTTTAATGGAGTACTTTAGGGGTAAGTCTAGAGAAAAAACAGTTAATACCTTGATGAACTGGGATTTTTTTATTCTGAGTGATGGGGTGGAGGCTGAATTTTCTGGGGCGATAAACCTGATGCTGCAACAGGTGGATGAGGAGAGCCTAGCTGATTTGTTGGCTAGAGAAAAAAAGCAGGGCTTGAATTTGGATGAAAGGGAATTGCTAAAAAAACTGCTAGTTAAGAAAATATAAAATAGCCAAATGATATTTTTAGTGTTATAGTTTCCTGTTCGGCAGGGTTGGGTACTTAATGTATTTTGTGGGCGTAGAATGAATCAAGA
>ENA-OSET01006005-OSET01006005.1-sediment-metagenome-genome-assembly--contig:-NODE-6005-length-10042-cov-4.076267_pt1 | contig 10042 bp, 10 predicted proteins | sample MGYA00237882_ERZ534229 | MGnify/ENA primary metagenome ERZ534229 (study PRJEB26408, sample SAMN06266212) | sediment metagenome | isolation source: Hudson Canyon methane seep mesocosm | place...
CCATCGCAAAAAGTACATTTTGAAGAGGAGTTAAACAAGACATCACCTTCACAAAAATCTCGTCTGTTCAATTTCTCACATTTTGGACATTTTTCAACGGTGTATGCCAGAATAATTTCCTCTTTAGAAAAAATCATTGGGGGACTCCGGCAGTATTTCCCACACCAATAACTACAACAGATTGCCCCTCAAGAGTATTTTCAAGGATCATTTCATACACCTGTGAGCGTACATTATCAGCCTGATCAGCAATTTCTTTAGTCATTAGAGTTATGGCTTCTTTTACTGATTGTTTTACAATAATTGAGAAAACAGGAATTTTATTTTGAGTTGCAATATCTTCAATTTGGAATTTTTCAGTGCCAATTCCACCAATTGCAGCACCAAAACCTCGAGCAACAGATGCAGAATCTTCACCTTCCATTTTTAATGCAGCATCAATCATTACAATTACATCAATTTTGTTATTGTCCACAATTTTTTGTAATGCATCATCGGGTCTACCAACAGTAGAACCAGGGCCTTCAGCTTTAACTAGAAATAATTTTCTTTGTTCATAATCAATTTTAGCAAGAGCAGTTTGAAATGAAATTATTTCTTTTTCTTTATCTAACATCATTTTCCCAACTACCATAGGTCCAATTCCATCACCAAGGGGTTGACCAGTTTTGAATGCAGGTATAGATGCATCCATTGCTTTTGCATGTTCCATAATAAATGGCAACATCATTTGTAATGGCAAAATCAAAGGATAGTTTTTTTGTTTTTTTGCAGTCAAGAACATGTGATTTACAATTTTATGAATCATTTGTAAAGAAGAAGCAATTTCAATTAAAGTTTGAACACGAGTTAATTCAATCTCACCCATGTTAGGAGATAAGGACTTTACATGATTTCTAGTATAGTCTTCTCGAGATCTAACAGTATGTCTTACTTTATCCATAATTCCATTTGGATCCATATCAACAGGCATTATTGTGAAATAATCTAGAAATTGTTCAATTTTTTTTGTAGGATCATCAACAGGATCTAAATTCTTCTTCACATAATCAATTAACTCTTTTTTAGAATCAGATCTAAATTTATCAATTTTTTTAATTGCTTTTTTAATTTCACCAGAAGTAACTAATAGTTGAATTTGTTGTCCATAAAATACAAAAATTACTATTGGAATAATCCAAACCAACATCATCAAAGTGTCACCATCATCACCCATAGAGAACATTTGTTCAAAATCTGTAAAATTCAATAAAAAGAAAATTTTCTAGATCTAAATTAAATGATTCGTAAAATCAATTAGATCTAAAAGCAGAGAGAGATATAGTCCTTTTATATAGTAGGACGGAAAAAAACTCGATATGCCACAAACAAAACCAATGATAAGTGTAGTAAATGTAGTAGCATCAGCATCAGTTGATCAAAAAATGGACTTAAATGAGATTACAAAAAAATTTCCAGATGTAGAATATCACCCAGACGTTTTTCCAGGATTAGTTTATAGATTAAAAACCCCAAAAAGTGCAACATTGATTTTTAGTTCTGGCAAAATGGTTTGTACAGGTTCAAAATTGGAAGAATTAGCAAAAAAAGCAGTAAAAACAGTAGTCCAGCAACTTCGTAAAGGAGGTATCAAAGTCAAAAAAGACGCCGTAGTTTCAATTCAAAATATTGTATCTTCAATTAATCTTGGAGGCAAAGTCAACTTGGAGCAAGCAGCAAGAACATTACCAAGAAGTATGTACGAACCAGAACAATTCCCAGGATTGATTCACAGAATGCTTGATCCAAAAACAGTCATTTTGATTTTTGCATCAGGAAAATTGGTTTGTGTTGGTGCTAAACTGGAAACAGAAGTATACAGATCTGTAAATAATGTTCATTCTTTATTAGAAGAAAAAGAACTAATGGTTTATGATTAAATAAAAAATAATTTATTTAATGGGGCTTCCCAATGCAACATCTTCAGTGACAGTTAGCCAATATGGTTTATCATCAACATCTGCAGCTAATAACATGGCATTAGATTCAACTCCAGCCATAGTTTTTGGTTCCAAATTTGCAAGAACAATCACAGTTTTTCCAACAATATCATCAGGTTGAAAATACTGTGCACCTCCAATGATAACATCTCTTTGATCATCACCACCTAAGTCAATTCGACCTTTAATTATTCGAGATTTACCTTCAATAGATTCAGTTGCAATAATTTTAGCAACTCTAAGGTCTAATTTTGCAAAATCATCATAAGAAACAGTAGTCATAATTTATCTAAATTTATCGGCTTAAAATGAATTTGCATTATTGTAATTCTTTTTTTGTAATTCCACTAGTTTCAATTTCATATTTTAAAGCAGCTGGTAATTCCATGTATTTTTTGTTAGCCAATTCAATAATTTGATCATCAGGGACACTGACTTTTTTTAATAATTTACCACGTTGATGAGCATATGCATTTTTCCAAAAAGTTCCAGCATCAAAGGTTTCAATTTTTGGCATACAGCAAGTAAATTTGATGTTCTTTTAAATTTTAAGGGACTGTGACGGAAGAATGGTCAAGGCCATTAGAACCGGAGTTAATGTTCTGGATTTTAGGCGTTGGCCCATCACAGTCTGTTTCATTACGAAGTGGAATCTAATATATTTGATACAAAATGAATTGAATTAAAGATGGCAATAATTGTGGTTCAAACAGAGATTAATGCTACAGTAGAGAAGGTGTGGGAAGTTATTTCAGACATAGATAATGAGCCAAAATTTTGGAAAGGTACGAAGGAGGTAAAAACATTATCAACAGAAGGAGGAGTCATCAAAAGAGAAATTACAATAGCATTTAGAGACCAAAAATGTTTACAAGAAATTCAATTAAAACCTAAAGAAACAATCAAAGCTAAATTCACAAAAGGTATTCTAGATGGAACAAAAATTATCACGTTAACTCCTAAAAGTAATAGTGTAATTCTTGAAACATCATGGGACATTAAATTATCAGGAATGATGAATATGTTTACGGGAGTAATAAAAAATCACATTAAAAGTGGAACAGAGCAAGCAATGAATAGTATCAAGGAAGAAATCGAGAAATAGAACATGGAGTTAATCATCGAGATAATCATCTACATAGTTGTAGCAATTCTAATTGGAATTTGTGCTGCATGGATATATCTAATCAAATCAATGATTGAGACATTTACATTAACACCATATTTAGATAAATTTGAAAATACAAATAATGCAACACCTAAAGTTTCAATCATTCTTCCTGCAAGAAATGAAGAGAAATACTTAGCAAGTTGTCTAGACTCATTAATTGATCAAGATTATCAAAATTATGAAATTGTAGTAATTGATGATTCATCAGATGATGCCACAGGAAACATAATTACAGATTATTCAAAGAAAAATTCTAAAATTATACATGTTTCAGCAAATACAAAACCAGAAGGATGGATGGGTAAAAATTGGGCATGTATGGAAGGATATAGACAAGCCACAGGAGAGTTACTTCTATTTACAGATGCAGATACAAAGCATTCAAACCAAGTAATTTCCCTATCAGTATCACATCTACTTAGTTTACAATTAGATGCATTATCAGCAATTCCAAGATTACTTACATTTGATTTTTTGACCAAGGTATCTCTACCAATGATATCAACATTTTTGCACACAAGATTTTCAGCAATAAATGTAAACAATCCAAAGAAAAAGGCAGCATACTTTTTTGGAAGTTTTTTCATAATTACAAAAAAAACATATGAACAAGTAGGAATGCATGAGGGAGTCAAACATGAAATAATTGAGGATGGTGCACTAGGAAGAAAAGTAAAAGAAACAGGTCATAAAATGAGAATTGTTCGAGGAGATCATCTAATAGATGCGGTTTGGGCCAGAGACGCAAGTACATTATGGCATGCACTAAAAAGATTAATGATTCCACTTTATTTGCAAAGTGAAAAAATTGCAATTGGAAGTTTTCTTGCAGTACTATTTTTATTATTTATTCCATTCCCAATTTTTGCAATTACAAATTTTATTCCAATAGAATCAATATCTACAAAAATCCTATATACTTCAGCAGCAATTGCATCAGCATTAATTTACACAGGAGCAATAATTGAAGTAAAAATGGGATTAAAATTGAAATTAATTCATGCATTATTTGCACCACTAGGAGGACTAGTAGTTACTTTAGGGTTTTTCACAGGATTAATTCAAGCTAAAGGTTCATCAACAGTTTCATGGAGAGGCAGAAATTATTCAATGAAAGACCATGCACAAAGTTCACTTAGCATATAGAAAAAGCAGTAATACTTTTAGATGTACATAAGAAAATAACGATCTCATGGATAAATCAGGAATATTTGTAGGTACAGCCGTAGGAAGTATCAGTGTATTTATCATATTTACAGTATTATTTATCATACCATCACAATCAGATGAAACCACAATACAAATGCAAAGTCAAATAGATGAAATTAATAATTTAATTTTAACAGAATCAAAAACATTATCGTTAATTGATATTTTTGAAAAAGCAGAACCAGGAGTCGTTAGAGTCAATACACAAAGAAATCAAACAGGAGATGAATCAGGAGGAGTAGGTTCAGGTTTTGTATTTGACAAGAAAGGACACATAATTACAAATGCACATGTAATAGAAGATTCAACAAAAACAGTTGTTACATTTTTAGATGGCAGATCATATAATGCACAAATTATTGGAGTTGATAAATACACAGACATAGGAGTAATCAAAGTTAATGCAGATTTAAAATTATTACATCCATTGTCACTTGGAGATTCATCTAATCTACAAGTAGGAGAACCAATAACTGCAATAGGCAATCCATTTGGATTATCAGGTTCTATGACATCAGGAATCATTAGTCAAATGGGAAGATTACTTCCATCAGGTTCAGGATATTCCATCCCAGATGTAATTCAAACAGATGCAGCTATTAATCCAGGAAATTCAGGTGGACCATTATTAAACATGAGAGGAGACATTGTAGGAATTAATACTGCAATACAATCTTCAACAGGTGAATTTACTGGAGTAGGGTTTGCCATACCATCACAAACAGTTGCAAAAATTGTTCCAACTTTGATCAGTGAAGGGGAATACAAACACCCATGGATTGGAATTTCAGGTAGAGATATTGATCCAGATATGGCAAATGTATTAGGATTGAAGGATGCATTAGGATTCCTAATCATCACAGTAGTAGAAGACAGTCCAGCATCAGATGCAGGGTTAATTGGATCTAATAAAACAATAGAAGTTGAAGGGAGAGATTATCCAGTTGGAGGAGACATAATTCTTGCAGTAGACGGAATAGACGTTAGAAAGATAGATGATATTTTGATACATCTTCAAAGAGTAAAAACAGTTGGAGATGAAATGGTTTTGGAAGTTCTCAGAGACAACAGAACAACAGACATCACAATAATTCTTCAAGAAAGACCAAATTAAAAGCAGATACAAGCATAAATACATCCACAAAAAAATTCTTCTGTTGACCAATTTAGTATTGAAATCTGAGATCTTAAACAATGTTTTAGAAAATAAATCCATCACTCGTCAAGAGATCATAGGCGTTTATGAAAACTCAAAGAAAAATACAGATGAACTTTTTTTAACTGCACAAAAGTTAAGATTCAAAAATAAAAAAAACACAGTTACATTTTCAAAAAAAGCATTTTTCAACATTGTCAACTTATGTAAAGACACATGCTCGTATTGCACATACAAAGCAGAACCAGGGGAAGAAAAAATATCCTTAATGTCAAAACAACAAATTAAAGAATTATTACAATTGGCAAAAAAATACAAATGCGTAGAAGCACTTTTTGTAACAGGAGAACAACCAGAACAAAAATACCCAGAAGCTCGTAATTGGCTTAAAGAAAATGGATTTAAATCAACAGCAGAATATCTAATACATTCATCAGAAATGGCACTAGAATTAGGATTATTTCCACATACAAATGCAGGAAATTTAAATTTTGATGAAATGAAAGAACTCAAAAAAACAAATGTATCAATGGGAATCATGCTTGAGAATATCAGTGACAGATTAACAAAAAAAGGAATGCCGCATTATTTGGCTGCAAGTAAAAGGCCACAAACCAGATTAAAAATTTTAGAAAATTCAGGCAAACTGAAAATACCCATGACCACAGGCATTCTTGTAGGAATTGGAGAGACGATAGAGGAAATCATAGATTCCATATTAGCAATAAAACAATTACATGAAAAGTATGGAAATATTCAAGAAGTGATTTTGCAAAATTTTCAACCAAAACCAGATACGATAATGAAAGATACGCCGTCAGCTAATGAAGAATACTTTAAGAAAATTGTAGCGTTGTCAAGAATCATACTTCCACAAATGAATATCCAAATTCCGCCAAATCTATCCCCTAGATCATATCAAAGTTTCTTACAAGTAGGAATCAATGATTGGGGAGGAATATCGCCGTTGACACCAGATTTTGTAAATCCAGAATTTTCATGGCCAGAAATAAACAAAGTGGATGAAAATTCAAAGAAATCAGGGTTTGATTTGAAATGCAGGTTTCCAATATACCCAGAATTCTTTTCTTTTATTAGTAAAGAACTAAGAAATAAAATAGCATATATTGAAAATGAGGAAGGGTACGTAAAGGAGGAATATTGGAGATGACAATCAACATGGATTCACTGTTTAAAAATGCAGACCCGATAGTGTCTGAAATTTTAAACAACGCCTTATCTGAAAAAGAGATATCATCTAAGGACGGATTAGCGCTATACAAAACAAAAGGAATAGATTTTCATTTAGTTGGACTCGTGGCAGACGAATTACGAAAAAGAAGAGTTGGAAACGTTGTATCGTACGTCGTTAATAGAAACATCAATTTTACAAACGTGTGCATAAAACAATGTGGTTTTTGTGCATTTAGTAGAGATTTTAGAGAAGAAGAAAGCTATTTTCTACCAACAGAGGAAATTGTACGTAGAGCAAAAGAGGCCCACAGCTTAGGGGCAACAGAGGTCTGCATTCAAGCTGGATTGCCTCCAGACATGGAAGGGGATTTGTATGAAAAAATTTGCAGGGAAATTAAGAAAGAGATACCAGACATCCACATACATGGATTTTCACCTGAAGAAATTCTCTACGGGGCCACTAGATCAAATGTTTCAATTGAAGAATTCCTGAAAAGAATGAAAGAGGCAGGAGTAAACACACTTCCAGGAACATCTGCAGAAATATTAGACCAAAAGCTAAGAGACAAAATTTCTCCAGGAAGAATCACGGTAAAACAATGGGAGGAGGTCATCAAAGGAGCCCACAAAATTGGAATCAACACTACATCCACCATGATGTTTGGCCATCTGGAAACACTTGAAGAAAGAGTAAACCACATGGTAAAACTAAGAGAAATTCAAAAGGAGACAGGAGGGTTTACCGAATTTGTTCCATTAGACTTTGTCCATACAGAAGCACCGATGTACAAACATCAACTGCATGAAGGAATTCAGCAAGGAGGAAGTGGAAACGATGTCTTGCTTACACATGCAATTGCAAGAATCATGTTCAATAATTCAATTGACAATATTCAAATGTCTTGGGTAAAAGAAGGCCAAAAAATGTCACAGCTTCTGTTGATGTGGGGGGCAAATGATTTTGGAGGCACATTGATCAATGAAAGCATCTCAACATCTGCAGGTTCAGAGTACGGACAATTGTTGAGACCAAAAGAAATAAGACGAATGGTACGCGAGATAGGAAGAATTCCGGCAGAAAGAAATACACATTACAAGATGTTAAAAAAGTTTGAAACTGAAAACGAATGCGATGACGGCCTGGACAAAATTAAAGACTATTCACAATTTGGATCATATGCAGAATTAATTAAAATTAATAAATTCAGATACAAAAATCCGAGAGAAGAATAATTGTCAGCCTTAGAAAAGGCAATAACATATTCAAATAAAATAGGAATAGACGAATGTGAAGTTGTCAAAATAACAAAAAACGTCACAACAGTAAGGATCACAGATTCAGAAATTATAGAGATAAAACAAAATTTTGATCAGAATTATGGAATCAGATTAATTCAGCAAAAAAAGATTGCGTCAATACAAACAACAAACAATGAAAAGATATTGGATGGAATTGATAAAGGACTCAAAACAACTCAAAAGATCAAACCAAGAGAGTTTTGGAGGGGGCTACCAGACAAAAAGGAATCAGTACAACTAGATGGAATGTTTGATAAAAAATTGAAAGATATTTCAGGCTCAAATGCGATGGATATAGCACAAAATATGATTAATTCAACAGAAAATAAAAAAACGGATACGATAACAGGTTCGTTGAACATAGTATACGAAAAATTTGAATTGATGAATTCAAATGGATTGGATTTCAATGACGAGTCCACATATATTTCAGGAATCATAAATGCAGAATCAGAACAGAGTACAGTACCAGTGTCAGGTATTGGACATGCATGTGGCAGAACATTAGCAAAGTTTTCCCCAGAACAAATAGGGAGTGATGCAAAAAAGATGTGTGTGGAGTCAATAAACCCGCAAAAAATTAATTCAGACACATATTCAATAATTTTTGAACCTTATTCAGTTGGAGAATTATTATCATTTGTCATAGCATCCAATTTTAGTTTTAAAACAATGTCAGAAAAGAAAAGTTGTTTTTCAAATAATTTTAAAAACAAAATAGCTGCAGAAGATTTTAGCATAACAGACGATCCACACGTGTCAGAAGGTATTGGAACAAAAGCAATTGATGATGAAGGAACTAAAACTGAAAAAAATGAATTGATAGAAAAGGGGATTTTTAAAAATACGTTTTCAAATCTATATGATAGCTACAAAGAAGGAAAAAAAGGATCAGGCAATGCATCAAGAACAGGTTCACCAATGGGAAGAAGTTCAAATCCAATTCCAATTTCAGCACCACATAATCTCACAATCAAATCAGGAAATGATTCTCAAGAAGATATGATCAAAGATACAAGACACGGATTGCTAGTTGGCAGACTGTGGTATACATATGCAGTAAATCCGATCAACGGGGATTTTTCATGCACGGCCAGAAGCGGCATACAAATTATTGAAAATGGGAAAATTACAGGTCCTGGAAAATCAGTAAGAATAATTCACAGCCTTCCAAACATGTTAAAAAACATCTCAAGTATTGGAAATGATCAACGAAGAGTGATTCAATGGGCATCATTGCCGTCAATCACCCCATCAATCAAAGTGGAAAATATTTTAGTTAATTCAATCTGAATTTCAGGCGTAAATTATTTGAAAAATGCTGTTACCAGATACAAGACATAGCCTGTGGCCAAAATTACCCCCATTGTTCTGTTAATTATTCCAGTTTTCAAACCTATCAGCAATGAAATACTAAAGATGATCATAATGGCATAATCCACATAAACATCAGAAGTAATCAAAACACCTCCAAGAGCTGCACCAACACCCATTATCATCAAAATATTGTAAATATTACTTCCAATAATATTTCCAATTCCAATATCAGTGTGGCCTTTACGAATCGCGATTATGGAAGTGATTAATTCTGGAAGTGACGTTCCAATTGCAATCACAGTTAAACCAATAATTTTTTCAGATAAGCCAAATTCAGTTGCAATAATAACAGCATTATCAACTGTAAGTATAGCTCCAATATACAATACAACAACGCCAATCCCAATCAATCCAGCAGATTTCAGATAAACATTATTTTTACCAGGATTGACATCATCTTTACTCGTCTCTCTTTGTTTCAATGCATTTCTGAATGTATAAAATGCAAACACACCCAATCCGATAAGAAGCAAAACACCATCATATTGGGAAATCTCACCATCAACAGAAATTAAAACAAGCAACATGGAAACGCCCAGCATTATAGGGATTTCTTTTCTAAGCACAGATTTCCTAACTACAAGTGGAACCAAGATTGCTGCGACACCGATTACCATTCCAACATTGGCAATATTACTTCCAACAATATTCCCCAGT
>ENA-OSET01006007-OSET01006007.1-sediment-metagenome-genome-assembly--contig:-NODE-6007-length-10041-cov-2.202529_pt1 | contig 10041 bp, 6 predicted proteins | sample MGYA00237882_ERZ534229 | MGnify/ENA primary metagenome ERZ534229 (study PRJEB26408, sample SAMN06266212) | sediment metagenome | isolation source: Hudson Canyon methane seep mesocosm | place: USA:Hudson...
AATTCCCTTGTGGAAACCCTACTCGAGGCAACTTCAGGAATAACCTTAGCTGCTACTGTAATAGGAATAATCACTCTTTTCGGGGCTGGAATAGGACTAATGAACATCATGCTCGTTTCAGTTTCAGAGCGTACAAGAGAGATAGGCACCCGAAAATCACTTGGCGCAAGTACTAAAGCTATTAGAACTCAATTTCTTGTAGAAGTAATAGTTATAGGTCAATTAGGAGGTGCTGTAGGTATAGCACTTGGACTTGGACTTGGAAATATTATTGCCTCATATTTCGAAACTCCCTTTGTTATACCATGGGGATGGATAACAATAGGAATGGTACTATGCATTATCACTAGTTTAGCTAGCGGATATTATCCTGCTAGAAAAGCCTCGTTACTAGACCCAATAGTTGCACTTGGTAGAGCGTAATTCGCTCATTTAAGTGTTATTAACACAATACATGTGTATTAAATGACATATATCCGACATTATGTGTTACTGAAGGAGTAGTTTTGCAGCTATGAATATTCCAATCGTAAGATTTACTCGTGATAAATCAGGCTTTTCAAAGACTCTTAAATCACGTGTGGATAAATACTTTACAGAAAATGACATTAGTAAGTCAGGTGGAGCTTCTATGCTTCTGAAATCTGTAATAATGCTATCTCTTTACTTCGTTCCTTGGGCCCTTTTCACTTTCGGTGTGACAGGTGGGGGAGCATGGTTTTGGATAGCCGAAATTGCCATGGGATTTGGTTTAGCAGGCATAGGATTAAATATTATGCACGACGGAAACCATAATGCTTATAGCTCGAAACCTTGGATAAATAAACTGATGGGCAGGACAGTTGATTTAGTGGGAGGAAATGCTGATATGTGGTGCATACAACACAACGTGTTGCATCATACATTCACAAATATTAATGGATTAGATGAAGACATAGACCCAAGCCCTGTTCTTCGTTTTAACCCAAATAAACCGCTTTATAAGATTCACAGATTCCAACATATATACGCTTGGTTTTTCTATTCTCTTATGACCATTTTTTGGATGATTTCAAAAGATTGGCAAGCTCTGGCTAGATACAAAAAGAAAGACCTCATTAAATCTACAGGGAAATCTACCGGTGGAATAGCTGTATACATGGTGTTTAGTAAGCTATTCTATTATTTCTACTCCATAGCCCTTCCAATATTATTCTCTGGACTAGCTTGGTGGGTTGTTGTACTTGGTTGGGTCGTAATGCACGCTGTAGCTGGGTTCCTTATGGCAATTGTTTTCCAACCAGCTCACGTTCTTGAACATCATGTCTTTCACGATGGAGTTGAAGCACCATCTCTAGACACTGAAAGACTTCAACATCAACTACAAACCTCTTCAAACTTTGGGGTCAAATCACGTCTTCTCACTTGGTTGTGTGGAGGGTTGAATTTTCAAATAGAACATCATCTATTCCCAAATATGTGTCACGTTCACTATAGAAAAATAGCACCTATAGTTAAGAAAACAGCAAAAGAGTTTGGGCTTCCGTATAGAGCGGACTTCTCGTTTGCAAAAGCTCTTCAGCTTCATACTGCTATGCTGAAAAGCTTAGGAAGACCCACAACTGTATTATAAATTTTTCTATTCGAAGAAGATATCGTACTTTTGCACCGCGTTAGAAAACGCATGCGTGCTTTAACCGTTGTCGGCGCGCGCCATCAACAGACTCGGTACGTCATTCGCACACGTTTTCGTGCGAGCATTTAATTTTGTCTATGTCTTTTAAAGATTTAGGTCTGGGTGATTCGATTATCGATGCCATTCAGCAACTCGGCTATGAAAAGCCAACTCCAATTCAGGAACAAGCTATCCCAAGTGTAATAGAAGGTCGTGACCTTTTAGGTAGTGCACAAACTGGTACAGGTAAAACCGCAGCTTTTACACTGCCCATGATTCACATTCTTGGGGAACGACCGTCTAGGTCTCAGGGTAGATCTAAACCCATTCGTGCGTTAATAATAACTCCTACTCGTGAACTCGCCTCTCAAATAGACGAAAACGTTCGGAATTACTGTAAAAACTCAAATCTACGTTCAACTGTCGTGTTTGGTGGAATACCTCAAAGAAGACAAGTCGATGCGATTCGTAGAGGCGTTGACATATTAACTGCTACTCCTGGAAGATTGCTCGATTTGTGTAATCAAGGACACATTCGCCTTAATGACGTAGAGTTTCTTGTTCTGGATGAAGCTGACACCATGCTAGACATGGGGTTTATCCACGATATAAAGAAGATTATCAAGCAATGTCCTGAAGACAGACAAACACTTTTCTTCTCGGCAACTATGCCTGATAATATCCAGAGTCTATCTTCTTCAATTTTGACTGATCCAGTGCGCGTTCAAATTGATGCTGTCAGTTCTGCTGCTGAAACTGTAGAACAGAAAGTCTTTTACGTTCGCCAGTCAGACAAAAAAGACTTACTAGTGCACATTTTGGATACAGAAGAAATCCCAAACGCTTTGGTCTTTACACGTACCAAATACGGTGCTGATAAAGTTGTAAGACACCTTCAAAACAATAATATTCCCTCTGAAGCAATTCATGGAAATAAATCTCAACCTGCTAGAGAAAAAGCACTAAATAGATTTAAGAAAGGTCGAGTGAGAGTTCTAGTAGCTACTGATATTGCCTCTAGAGGTATTGACGTTGATGAGCTTAGTCATGTATTCAATTTCGAATTGCCCAACCAAAGTGAGAGTTACGTTCACCGTATCGGTAGAACCGGACGTGCTGGACGTGAAGGTGTTGCCATATCATTTTGTAATGAAGGCGAAGAACGCAATCATCTAAGGGGCATACAAAAGTTGTTAGATCGTGAAATCGACCTCATTACAGACCAACCATACAACATGCCTATGGACCCGGTTGGGATGATCATGCCAAAAGGTGGTGGTGGTAAAAACAAAAGAGATCGCAACAGAGGTGGCGGTGGTGGACGTGGATTTGGTGGTAGATCAAGGTCTTCTAGCAGATCTTCTTACGGATCTTCAGACAATAGAGATAGGTCATCTAGACGTTTTGAAAGAGACAATAAAGGAGGAGATCGGAATTCTAGTGATAATTCTAGAAATGCAAAAAACGGATCGTCTTCTAGAGGATACGGAAAACCATCTGGAAATGATTCTCGACGAAATGGTCGTGATGGATACAAAGGATCTTCATTCGGACCGCCTAGCAATCGAGAAGGAGGAAATAATAGCAGAGGAGGTGATGATAGAAGAGGATTCGATAATCGCGGAGGGAATGACAACCGCAGAGGAAACGATAATCGCAGAGGAAACGATAATCGTGGAGGAAACGATAATCGTGGAGGAAACGACAATAGGAGTGGGTTTAAGAACGAAGGATACAAGAAAGGTGGATTTAAGAAAAGTAAATTCAAAGGAAACAGTTCTAAATCTAAATCTGGTAAAAGCTCATTCAATAAATAATTAGAATGTAGTTTGTATCTTGTGACGACCAATATTTGGCATTGATAATACATCATACATGAAAACTATGACTTGGATAGTAAGCACGTTACTAATAGTGCTATCTGCTTGCAATGATAGCGCGCCCGCCCCTAGTAGCTCTAAGATTTCTAAATCTGAAAATGTTAGCTCTGAAAACATTTCTGTAGACACTCAGGCTGATAAAGAATCTCCTAGATATAAAAATGGAACAAATGATCAGAATCGAGGTGACAAAACAGGGAAAGTAACTCTACACGGAAATATTGGTGTTGCTCCTGGATCAATGATGTACCTATATGTGACTGAGGCTCGTAACAAAGCTCTATTAGATAGTGCGGAAATTAATGGGGGTGAGTTTTCATTTAAGAATATTGAAGTAAGTCGAGGGTTTTATGAGCTCGTACTAAATGGAAAGGCAAACAACAAAACTCAAATAATTCTTAATCCTGATGAAAGTGATGTTTACATTGATTTTAAATCTAGCCGACTCACTGGAACTAAATTAGCTCCCAGTTCAGATGAAAACACAGCTTGGTTTGAATATATCAAACTAGATAATATAAATAAAAACGAGATACAAAAGCTGAGAAAAGGCTTGAAGGACAGTCCATTTCGATCTAGAGTTGAAGAACAGATAAAAGGCAAAGAATTAGAGTTAGTACAATCTCAGCACGTACTGATGGATAAATATGAAGACACTTATTTTGCTAAAGTTTTGTCTTGGAAAAACCCCAAATACCCTTCAATACAAGGGCGATATTTCGAAGATATGGATCCATTGGATAATAGTTTGATTCACACGTTGGCTATTAGTGATCGTATTCAGGGTATGATGGTTAAATATAGCAAGGGTGAGGATAGCAGATTCTTCGCTTGCATAGATTTGATCAAAGCACACTTTGAGCCTAACCCTAAAACTCTTGAAAGCGCTCTTTATGCAATGCTTGACGGATTCTACAACACGGGCAAAGAAGATATATGCCAATACATACTAGATAACTACATCTTCGACGAGGACTGCGGTGCAGATTTAAGTGATGTTATTCGCCTTCGTGCTCAGGGAATTATCAACCTCCAAGTCGGCAAGACTCCACCTAATTTTAATATCGAAGAGTACAATGGAGGTAAAGTAAACTTAATGGAAACAGCTGCGAAGAATCAGTACACGCTCGTCATGTTTTGGGCTTCATGGTGCCACAAATGTGAACAAGAAATACCAGTTCTTATACCCCTTTATTCAAAATATGGTGGAAAAGGATTCGAGGCTATTGGAGTATCTATCGATCAAGCAAGAAAGAGTTGGACGGATGTAATTGAAACAAAAGGAATGCAATACTTGAACGTAAGCCAACTTCAAGGATGGGACAGTCCCATTGTAAAGGATTACAAGATTACAGCAACACCCACTTATTTCTTACTCAACAGCAAAGGTGAGATTGTACTCAAGCCTAAGCGTATATATGAAGTGGATGCTTATATAACTCGTAACATCAAGTAACGGTTGAGTTAAAGTAACGACTCTTGATACTCCTCATGTACCTTGAGGATGATTCCATCGCTGAGACCCACTTTAGGGACTATTATCTCTTTAGCTCCTGCTAATTTCATGATTCTTAGTTATATTTCAGCTGCAGGTATAATCACATCTGCTCTATCTGGCTTCAGACTGTATTTCTTAACCATTTCTTTAAATGGTTGAGATTTTAAAGCTTTTGTTATTTTTTCAATTTTAGAAATTAATATTGGTTGATTTTTTGGGTTATGTATAAGGCGTTGTAGCCTATTAATATTACCCCCCGTTCCAATCGCTATTATCGACTCACCGTTTTCAGACTCGTACTTTACGAATTCCTCTAAAGCATCCCATTCTCCATCTCTAACGATTCCTTTAATAACTCTTAGAGTACCTATCTGGAATGATTTGGCCCTCAATCTTTTGCCATTTCTAATTAAAGTCAATTCAAGAGAACCACCGCCAACATCAATATATAAATAGTCAGATTTTGATTTGAAAGAAGCAACACTGAAATTCCTAAATATTAAATCTGCCTCTTGCTGTCCATCGATAAGTTCGATTCTGATATTCGCCTCCTTCTTGATCATGTCAATGATATAATCAACGTTACCAGCCTCCCTCATCGCACTGGTAGCACAGACCTTAAACCACTCAATTTCATGAACGTCCATTAAATACCAAAAAGCCCTCATTATCTTAACCAAATTCCTAGCTTTCTTATCTGAAATATTCCCAGTCTCAAAGACATCCTCACCTAACCTTAAAGGGACTCTAGTAAAGCTTACCTTACTAATTCTCAATTTATCATTCTTAACCACAATCTCTTTGATTAAGAGTCTTACGGCATTAGTCCCAATATCTATAGCAGCAAACTTCATTATTAATATTCATCAAAGAATTAATTCATCGAAGATAAGGAGTAGTTATCTTTACGACATAATTTAAATATCATCATTATTATGGCAGTATTAGTAGGCCAACCGGCACCCAAATTCACTGCAGCGGCAGTACTCAACGGATCAGAAATCGTTGATAACTTTACTTTAGAGCAGTACATTGACAACAAGTACGTTATGTTTTTCTTCTACCCTAAAGACTTCACGTTTGTTTGTCCTACAGAACTACATGCTTTCCAGGAAAAGCTTTCCGAGTTCGAAAATCGCGGATGTGCAGTAGTTGGTTGTTCAACCGACACAGCTGAAAGTCACGCAGCTTATTTACGTATGCCTAAAAATCAAGGAGGAATCGAAGGCATCACATACCCACTTGTAGCAGACACCGCAAAGACTATTTCTTCAAATTTCGACGTACTTACAGGAATGTACGACTACGATGAAGAAGGTAATCTAATCGCAGACAACGAACTTATCGCATACAGAGGGCTGTTCTTAATAGACAAAGATGGAGTAGTACAGCACCAGCTTGTAAATAACCTCCCACTTGGACGTAATGTTGACGAGGCTATCAGAATGCTAGATGCTCTTATCCACGTTGAAACTGTTGGTGAAGTTTGTCCTGCCAATTGGAGCAAAGGGAAAGAAGCTATGAGCGCTACCGACAAAGGTGTTTCTAGTTACCTCGCGAATAACTAACTAAAATAATAACATTACTATTTAGTCAACTTAGATCTTCCGGTTTTCATAGCTTTTAACTCAGACCATTTATATGGAATGGGTTCAGCTTGAACAGACAGCGGAATGTCAAGTCCATTCAGAAAGTCCGACGCTATTTTATTGAATAGTTTCGGGCTTTCTATACTTACAACGTGACCACAACCTTTTATCACAGATAGCTTCGCTTCCTTCTGGCTACAAGCAAACTTCTTGGCAGATCTGAAGAATATGTGATCTTGATCTCCCATAACTAAAAGACATTCTTTAGAAATCTGCCTGTTAACATACTCCTTTATGAGTTTAAAAAATGGTCTGTATAATTCAACCCACTTCAAATATTCTGCGGTAGTCATTCTCATACTCTGCTTACGGAAAATATACCTACTCAATCGATGGTTCCTCCGAGGTAAGACTATGATACTGAACAGAGAATAAAACGCTCTAAATGGAAGTATATACGAGAGTAATTTACCACTATACACAAAGGCATGCATAAACATGCTTCCATCAAAAATAGCGCCGGCCATAACCATCTTATCAACCAAGTGTGGCCTCAGCAAATCAAGCTTCTGTAGTATCACCGATCCTATGCTTAAAGATAGAAAGTGAGCTTTCTCGATTTTAAGATGGTCAATAACGTTGATAATATCAAAAGCTACAATATCGAAATCATAGGCTTTGTATTCAGGTTGAATATTTTTAGAGAATCCATGATCTCGAAGATCTAATAATAGTAAGCGGAAGTCTTTAGCAAAATATTCCACTTGAAATTTCCATGTTCTAATTGATCCACCAGCTCCATGTACGAATACAAGCCAAGGAGCCCCCTCCTTCCCAACTATTTCATAGTGTAGTAAATCACGCGAAATATTATCTGTACTATCCAAGATCTAAAAGCTTTTCCTGCATTATTTCAATCTTAGCGATAGCATCAGCTTCTTTCTTACGCTCATTAGCTACAACAGAGTCAGGCGCACCGCTAACAAAATTCTCATTTGAAAGCTTACCTCTCACACTCTTCAAAAATCCTTTTTGATAATCTAGGTCTTTCTGAATCTTCAACTTTTCCGCCTCCATATCGAAGCCATCTCCGAAAGGAATATAAAATCTATGGCGACCTACCATAAATCCGAATGCGCCCTCTACTTTCTCACTTACTTCATCTATACTTTCGAGATTTGTCAGGTGAGAAATAGCAGAATCTAAACCCTTTGGATACCCCTCAGCCTTTTGAATCTTAAGTTCAAGCTTCTCTCGGTTAGCTATACCATTGTCCTTGCGAATGTTTCTCACTCCGCCCACAATTTCTTTTAAAACTTCGAAGTCCTTCAATAAGTCACCTTTTACTTCGTCTGCTTCCGGCCACTGCGATACAATCAAAGCCTCTTCAGGTGTCCTTCTTTCTCCTAACCAAGACCAAACCTCCTCAGTTAAAAAGGGCATAAACGGATGTAATATCTTAACAATACGTTCAAAGTGGGCGTAGGTAGCATCAAGAGTCTTTCGATCAACAGGCTCTCCATAAATAGGCTTTACAAGCTCTAAATACCAGCTACAGAATTCCTCCCAAACAAGTCTGTACGACGTCATAAGAGCCTCACTCAATCTGAATTCTTGGAACTGTGAGTCTAAATCCTTCAGCGCTGCATTAGTTCTGCTCTCCATCCACTGGATAGCAAGTACTGCGTGCTCGGGCTGCTCTTTAGATTCATCTATTTCCCAACCTTTTACAAGGCGGAAGGCATTCCAAATCTTATTCGAGAAATTCCTTCCTGTCTCACAAAGCTTCTCATCAAACGGTAGGTCATTCCCAGCCGGCGAAGTCAGTAGCATCCCAACTCTCACTCCATCAGCACCGTACTTATCCATAAGCTCAATAGGGTCAGGGCTGTTACCTAAGCTCTTTGACATCTTTCGCCCCAATTCATCCCTCACAATACCTGTAAAGTATACATTCTTAAACGGGGGTAAACTGCGGTAATGGTATCCACTCATAATCATACGTGCCACCCAGAAGAACATTATCTCCGGAGCAGTCACTAAGTCATTCGTAGGGTAGTAATAATCAACCTCCTGCTCTTTGTGCAATCCATCAAATACTTGAATTGGCCAAATCCATGAGCTAAACCAAGTATCCATTACATCCTCATCCTGCTTAAGATCACCCTCTACAATATCTCTACCAGCCTTTATTGTAGCAGCTTTCTGCGCCTCTTCTAAAGTTTTCGCAACCACGAAATCATCCTCACCTTCCCCAAAGTACCATGCAGGAATCCTATGTCCCCACCAAAGTTGTCTACTCACACACCAATCCTTAATATTCTCCATCCAGTGGCGGTAGCTATTCTTAAATTTAGCCGGATGAAACTGTATAGTATCGTCCATCACATGGTCTAGAGCAGGCTTCGCAAGCTTCTCCATCGCCATAAACCATTGAAGCGATAGACGTGGCTCAATTATAGCATCTGTTCTCTCACTTCTCCCAACCTTATTCGTGTAATCTTCTATCTCTACAAGATTCCCCAGCTTATCAAGATCCTTAGCAATCTGTTTTCTCACTAAAAACCTATCCAATCCCTCGTACGATCCCGCCTCGGAACTCATCGTACCATTAGCTGAAATCGTATTAATCACCTTTAAATTATGCCTTATACCTAGGTCATAGTCATTAACATCATGAGCCGGTGTTACTTTCAAACACCCAGTACCAAACTCTAAATCGATATAATCATCCTGAATAATCGGCACCTCTCTATTGCAAATCGGAATTATCGCCTTCTTTCCATGAAGATGTACATACCTATCGTCGTCTGGATGAACACAAATCGCAGTATCACCTAATATCGTTTCTGGCCTTGTAGTTGCTATAGTAATCCACTCATCTACGTCTCCTACAATCTTATACTTAACGTAATAAAGATGTCCATTCTCTTCTTTGTGTATCACTTCCTCATCGCTAAGCGCTGTAAGCGCAACTGGATCCCAATTCACCATCCTCACTCCACGATAAATAAGCCCCTCATTATAGAAATGAATAAACGTATCTATTACCCCTTCGTAATAACCTTCGTCCATTGTGAACCTCGTCCTATCCCAATCACAACTAGCCCCTAGCTTCTTCAATTGATCTAAAATAATCCCGCCATGCTCGTTAGTCCAATCCCAAGCATGTCCTAAAAATTCATCCCTACTAAGATCGCTCTTTTTTATGCCCGTCTTACGAAGCTTACGCACCACTTTTGCTTCAGTAGCTATTGAAGCATGATCTGTTCCTGGTACCCAACAAGCATTCTTGCCTAACATTCTTGCTCTTCTAACAAGTACATCTTGAATGGTATTGTTTAACATATGCCCCATATGAAGGACACCCGTAACATTCGGTGGAGGTATAACTACAGTGTAAGGTTCTCTCTCGTCTGG
>ENA-OSET01006009-OSET01006009.1-sediment-metagenome-genome-assembly--contig:-NODE-6009-length-10040-cov-3.001606_pt1 | contig 10040 bp, 11 predicted proteins | sample MGYA00237882_ERZ534229 | MGnify/ENA primary metagenome ERZ534229 (study PRJEB26408, sample SAMN06266212) | sediment metagenome | isolation source: Hudson Canyon methane seep mesocosm | place...
TTTTTTTTTTTTTTCAACATTTTTGAAGCTTTACTTATTTTTAATAGTATTATCAGTGTTAGACTTATAAGATTGATAAAACACTTTTGTCGGTGTAATTGTATTTGATTCTGTAATAGCTGAGAGTTTATTTGTTTTCTTACTAGATATATTGGTGACAAAAGGTATTGACCTTTTTGTAGATATGACTGAATCAGTTGATGGTGTGTTTTCTTCTTTTGTTAGTTTATTAAACTGGGTGTGTACCAAAGATTCATAAATTATTTTTCTTACTAAGTTAAAAGCTGATTTATGTATTCTAGTAAGGAATGATTTTTTCGTAACAGGTTTATTGTCTAATTTATTTTCCTGCCTAATATTACTTGAGTTTAATTGTAAATCTGCTGTTTTTATTAATTCAGTAGGAAATGAATCGTATTGATTTTCTGGTTCGTCCTCACTAAGTAAGTGTGGAGCGCCTTGACGAACTTTCTCTAACCAATGTTCTGGTGGTGTGTTTACAGAAATGTCAAAAATTGGAGATTTATCGATTGATTGATCCTTAGCCAAATATTTTTCAATACTATTGGCGTATCTGGCTAAGGCTTCAGCTATATCCTGAAGCATATGATGAAAGACTTTATTAAGCACGAGTAATACCTTCATGCGCAAGATAAAGCGATTCAATTGCTACTTCATTATCCATTGCATTCAATTGAGCACCTTTCCACTTACAAGGCCATGCGTTATCTAGGTTCCAACGTGTAACTTCATCTTTACCTTCTTTATCTCTAAGAATGATTGAAACGTTTTGCCTAACAACTTCACCATTCATGGCAGTCATTAGCCAGTCCCACATTACTGTTGAGTTTGTTAGACCAAATTGTAAATAGATGTCTCCATAATTGGTTTTTCCAACAAGTTTACGAACGGATGGGCTTCCTCCACCTTCACGAAAAGGAATTGTTTCAATTGTCACTTCTGGTAGCTCTATTGAAGTGAAACCGCCAACAACTTCCCCCCCTAAATCGAGTAGAAAATGATAAGCTCTATAATAATCTGTTTCGGCCATGATAAAATTCCTTATTCATCCTAAAGTCTCCATGTAAGGCTGCATCACTTTCGCTACTCGACAAGTTGTTGCGTATTTAGATAGTTCATCCATCGTGAATTTTCGATCTTTCCAGCCTTCCTTCAATGCCTCAATTGCGATATCTAATCCGATTTTATTCCTATATTTAAAACAGTCCGCCACGGTTTTGGCCGGACAGAATACTTTCACGCTAACGCCATCAATTTGGTAGATTTCTACTCCCGCACGCAAATTTTCTTGAGACATAGTGACATAACGAACAGGAGGATAATCTATAGTAGGTCGCCATCCTTTTCTGTCGATAGCCAACCAAACTTCGAACGGGTTTTGAGTACCCAGTTCATGAAAGCTCAATGCTGATAACAAACTAATTACACCTTTAGGTGCTTGCTTTACTACTTCAATAAGTGATTGATGTGAGCTAATACTTTGCTCAGGATATTGATAAAGTCCACGCCCTATTCTTAGCAATATGCCTTGTTTGGATAGTTGATTAAGATAATCTTTTGGCAAACCTAGTTCTGCCAAATCTCTTGGCCTAACCACAGAATGCTGTTTCGCAAAATCTATAACTTGTTGGCGTTTCGTGTTTATTTCGGTCATCGTTAAAATTCTTATTTCCTCGGCACTTATAAATATATGCCTAGACTTTAAGAATTTCAACTATTATGACAATAGAAGTAGAAATAAGCTGGCATACATCGCTACAAGCTCATCCATAAGAAACAGGTTTATCTTTTGATACCCAAAATTTTAATGTCATTAACCATGCCGCCCTTTAAACTTTCAAAGAACATGAATCAGGTTTTTTATTTTTAAAGAACAATTCAAAGCACTTTGGTATTATTGGTTTTATATAAAAATATCTCTATGGATGGAAATATGACGCAAACACAAGCCCCCAATAGTTCAGCATTACACATCGTTGAAAAAACGATGCCAGTCAATCAACTCATAATGATCATGTATAACTCTCCATTACCGAGAGTATACGATCATTTCAAGCTGGTTAACTCCCATATAAAAAATGAAACAGTACAAGTAGGCCAAGTAGTTCTATTATCACCTCCTGACTCAAACGCCTGTACTTTAGAAGAACAACAATTTTTAACTGTCGCTCACAATGTTGATAAAATACTATCTAAACTTAATACTGAAGAGAAAAAAGTATTAGCCAGTCGGTATGACTTTCTTTCTGAAGCGGCCACTTATAGTGGTTTACTACTTGGCATTAGCAACACCTCATGGAAGTCGCATACGACTCAAGTTAACTTAATTCTACGAGACATCGAACGGTCTTATGTATCTAGCTATAACAAGACAGGCAACTTAAGTAATGCGAGGTTTTTCGAAGCACGTAACATGCACTTTAAGCGGCTAGACTCAGCTCTTCGCCGTTTTGCCCAACCTGCTATAGGCGGTAATATTGTGGCTGGAGATATACGTCGAAATCTCGGCCTAAGCTCTAAAAGCACTGTCCACCACTGGAAGAAATTAGGAGGAAAAGTGAACACTATCCCTAACTTTGCTAAAAATTATGCCGTAGTAGCAAAGATGTCACAAAATCTTAATAAGGTCGGTTATATCGGCATAGCATTAACAGGAATTAATGCAGCGGCTAATATTTCTAAAGCTTGTACTGTTGGAAATGATACTGTTTGTAATAAAGCTAAATACACAGAAACCGGCAAGGCTACTGGTAATATTTTTGGCGGCGTATTAGGTGGTAGTGCAACAGCTTGGGGAGTCTGCTCCATAGTGTTTGGCTTACCCACTGCTGGCACCAGTATGTTTTGATGTGCTTTAGTTGCGGGCGCAGGTGGAGGCTATCTTGGAAGTAAGGGTTTTGGCAATGCCGGTGAAAACATTGGCAATCAACTTTATAAAGTAAATTATGTTAAGTGAATTAAGTATCTCTAATGAAATATTAGCTCAGGCGCTACTAATCATTTTTCCTGTTTGTATAATATTGTCACTCATTTCGATACTTTTCGTGCTTTATTTAAAGTCAAAATGGTTTAGCTTTATCGAGAAAGTATTGGAAGATGACCGTAAATTTTATTCTTTGAATATTTTTTTCTCGATTATGGGCTCGCTGCATTATGCCACGATTTTCTTTAGTAAATTCCATGCTAGGCGGTATGGCTTACTTGAAAAAAGAAGCTTAGTACCTAGTCATGTCCAGCAGCTATTTATTCTTAATTTTATCATTTTCATGGCCAGTATTGTTTTGATGCTTTGTGGTACTTTTATCGCTTATTTACTTGAAGAGCCAATATAGTTGAAGGTAGTAATTAGGAGGGGTTATTGCATCATGGGCAGTTTGTAATCTCGTTTTCGGCTCACCTTCAACCGGCACAAGTATGTTTTGGTGTTCTTTAGTTGCTGGCGCCAGTGGAGGTTATGTTGGTGGAAAGACACTTGGGAAATGGAGCGAGGGTAAAGGTAAAGAGCTCTATAAAGATAATTACAACAATCAGTACATGACACAATAATGAGTGATATCACTATTACAACTATCTTAGATATAGCGATATCAATTGGCGTTATTCTATTAATCACCTGGATTGGCTTCATGATATATTTAAAGTCAAAATGGTTGATATTTGTTGAAAATATTCTTGAGAATGGATGCCGCCCCTACTCTTTAAATCTATTTCATTCCTGTATAGGAACCCTTCATTATGGCTCCGTATTCTTAAGTAAATTTCATGCCAAACGATATGGGCTATTGAAGAAAATAGAGCAGATACCAAGCCATGCTCAACGACTTTTTATTACTAGTTTCTGTTTTGGAATAACAGGTTCATTTTTAACATTTGGTTCTATTTACATAACCAGCTTACTGTAAAATTTTGACCCGATTCACTGAATTAAAAAGAGTAATATTCTAATTTTAAACATTAATATCATTTAAGCCCCCTCTATTTTCTGTTGCTGCCGACAGATTAGATGACGGTACAACAGTTTGGAGAGGCCTGTTTCTTAGCATTTAGCTTACTGAAGCATATATGGAATCACCCCCACTTTTTCCCCCACTTTCGTAATATCAGGTATAACTATGTATATCCACCCGATGGCCAAACCCAGTGTTTATCATACTTAGGTTTACATAGTCATACCCTTTTAGAGGTTCGATTCCCACCGCCACTTAGACCTCTCTATACCGATTAATTCCTTTCTTAATCCCTTACCAACCTTTCCCTTTCTAACAATCTGGAGAGATAAGCTCGTCTGAAAAGCGTGAAATTCGCATCATATCGACGCTCTTTAAACCATCTAATAACAACAATACCGCTTAAAGCAATGCTAAGAAGATGCTCGCGACTCAAATAAAGTCCTATTTCTCGCATCACTGCAAATACTATTTAATTGAATTGAGCGGGCTGGGCATTTCAAAAACAGAATCAATTTCAATCCAAAAAAGTATTGAACTTATTTGAAGTTATTTGAAGTGTGTCTAATACTGTTAAGTGTGAAATCTATATAAGAAACTGTCTGCTCACTGTAATGACAGGAGAATATATGAATATTTTAGTGTGCATCGATCTTTCTGATTCTACAAATAAAATCGTGCAAAAAGCCAAGGAACTAGCAAAAGCTGTTTCGGCAAAGTTATGGGTTCTACATGTTGCAGAGCCAGAGCCGGACTTCGTTGGTTTTGATATTGGCCCTCAATCAGTTCGGGATTCTCGTTCAAAGCAATTCCATCAAGAACACCGTCAGATTCAGGAAATAGCAAATAGAATGCGCGAGGATAACCTAGACACAACAGCTCTTCTTGTTCAGGGTTCCACTGCGGAAACTATACTAATGCAAGCCTCGAGCCTCAATACAGATATAATCGTTTTAGGCTCTCATGGTAGAGGTGCTGTTTATAAGTTTCTTGTAGGTAGCGTTAGCGAAAGCGTGATTCGTAAAACGGAATTGCCAATTTTCATTGTTCCTACGCATAAACGTATCTAATTAGCAGAGCGTTGTTCTACAAATAGAGTAAAGGGGGTTTTGGTCGATGGTTTACCAACTTAGGATGTTGCAAGCCTCAACAGCCAAACCTTTATTACAACCCTAAAAACAAGCAAGTGAAAGGTTTTCAGCCACAGTTACAGAATAATTCAAAAAGCAGATGAAGCTAAAAATTGCTAATTAGACTTTCCAGAGTTTATTTCCGCTTTTTCGTGCGCCTCAAACTTGGCGGCGATATAAAACAAGCTTATTCCGACAGCAAACGTTGCCACCCATAACACGGAACTTTCAAAGAATAACATCATAAAACTTCCCTCTATCACACGTTTAATACATGTTTAACGGTTTATTAATGGAGTATTACTTAACTCCTAATACCTATTAAACTATACAATTTCATATGATATTTGAACGTTTTTTCGGTAACTATATGTGTTTGTTTGTGGGCTTTTATCTCGCTTTTCGTATATGCCTATAGCTATGCACCAGCGATTAATCTAAGAACGAAAACAAGCAGAATCAAAATTACATAGAACGAACCAATAGCTTAAATAGTTAACTACTTTGATCAGATCTAATAGTTTAGCCACAGAGCTAGAAAACATGATACGCTCTAACCTGAATATTATTCACATTAAAAATATAACAATCAAAAGGTATCACAATGAATGAATCCCAATTTAAAGCTGGCGTAATTATTTCCGCCTTAGTTTTTTTCGCTGTCTTTTTATTTATCTGCATGCCAGCCTTATTCGAGCTAAATGGAAGTCCCATAGAAAACTCAATCACAGCTTTCTCATCAGGTTTTGTAAACCCCTTTGCGACGGGCTTTTCTGTTGATGCTACGGCTTGTTGGTTTATTTTATTTTTTTGGGTGATGTATGAGGCAAAAACTCAAAATATAAAAAAAGGTTGGTTATGCTTGCTGGTAGGTGTTTTTCCTGGAATTGCAATTGGTTTTGCGGCTTATTTGTTGGTAAGACATAAGCAAATCAATAAAGTTGCTTAAAGTCTGAAGTCAATACGGAAAAGGGGACGCATTTTTTATCGTTGCGCTAAAGCCTACTTAAGCTAAGTAAAAAAAATCCATCCCCTTTAAATCGCTTTACATGATCAGTTGTTAAGATTAATCCCCTACGCCCCACTGATTAACAAAATCTGCCTGCCTTCTAGCGGTTTACTGCTAGACTTAGCCTAATAAATATCCCTATTCTCGATTGGTCGTTTTTAAAGGTGTTTTAGTTGGTGAAAGTCTTTCTTATTTCCCGATTGGTTGTATTGCTGACAGTACTCTCGATCTCAGCAACTCTTAACGCAGCAATCACTGTGGATGGTAGCCAAACCTCCTATTTACTCGGTGATCATATCGAGTTCCTAGAAGAAAAAGATTCGGCTCTCTCTCTCGAAGAAGTTATGTCGGCGCAGCAAGCCTCCCGTTTCGAGCTAGCTAAAGGACCGATACCGAACTTTGGCCAGGTTAACTCGGCCTTCTGGTTTAAGATTAACGTTAACCATCAGTTGCCAGAAAACAAACAATGGCTAATTGAATTAGATTTTCCCTACTTTGACCATATCGAATTTTATGCCCCCGGCACCAACGGGCGCTATAGCAAAATTATTACCGGCGATACCTACCCTTTTTCCCAGCGCCCAATTAAAACCCATAGTTTTGTTTTTGATATCAATCTCGCCCCAAAACAACTAACAACGCTGTTTTTTAGAATTCAAACTACCACCTCGCTTCAGCTACCATTAGTGCTTTGGGAGCCCAATGAGTTCATTCAGAGCAACAGTAATAAGCGTTATGGTTTCGGTATTTTCTACGGAATTTTGCTGGTAATGATTTTCTACAACTTATTTATTTTTATTTCTGTTCGAGATATTAGTTATTTTTATTATATTTCCTATATCTGCCTGATTTTAACGGCCCAATTATCCATCAATGGATTAGCCTTCGAGTACCTGTGGCCTAACTCACCCACAATGACAAATTTAAGCGTCCCGCTATTTCTTGATTTAGCAATTTTTACTGCCATTATATTCGCACGATCTTTCCTGCAAATAAGAGAATATTCCACAACCCTAGACTTTATACTAAAAGGGTTGGCTACCCTCGCGATACTTGCTGCGGTCGCTACGCTTATTATCAGCTCAAGTGTTGCGTTAAAGCTGGCCATCGCACTGAACATGTCAGTTGGCATCGCACTGCTTATCACGAGTATTTACGGTGTAATCAAAAAACAACGAAGAGCCTATTTCTTTTTAGCCGCCTGGGTAACATTATGCGTCGGTGCGATACTCATAAGTTTATTATCTGTTGGCTTAATTCCCGTTAATTTTTTTACACTTTACAGCGGCCAAATTGGCATCATCGGCGAAGTTTTTATTCTCTCACTAGCCTTGGCCGACCGAATCAATACTGAGAAAGTCGAGAAATTTGAGGCGATGCAGGAAACTTTGCTCGCCTCTGAAGACCGGCGCCAAGCAGAACAACAACTGGTTTACCAAAGTTTACATGACCCTTTAACTGGCAGCCCTAACCGGATTTTTTGCCACCAGCACCTACAGCAACTGCTTAATAACAGCAACTCTGCTAACGGTAGCGTGGTGGTTGTGTGCGTACAGCTAAACAATTTTCATGATATAAACTATACACTTGGGTACGATACCGGCGACGAAGTACTGAAAACACTCATCGCCGAACTCAACATAGAAGTCACTAAATGGCCCAATATCATGCCGCTGGCTTCTACATCAAAAACAAGTAGTTATATTGCAAAAGTGGAAGGTGTTTGTCTAACCATGCTTTTCAATAGTCAAACGCAAAAATTAATCAACGATACAATTGAACGCTTAGCCATTTTTCTCCGAAAACCGACCAAATTCAATGAAATGCTACTCGATGTCGGTGGTCATATTGGTATATCTATTTGCCCTGACCATCGTACCAGTGCCGAAGTGCTTATTCGTAGAGCTATGGTTGCTGTGAAAGCGGCAAAACAAAAGCAATGCCTCAGTTTAATTTATAACGAAGAGATTGACAGTTATAGCGCGGAGCGTTTGTCACTGACGGGAGAATTAAAGCAGGCAATTGATAAAAATGAGCTAGAGCTTTATTTTCATCCAAAAATCGACTTAAACACGTTGACCGTCGTTAGCATGGAAGCATTGTTACGCTGGAATCACCCTGAACGAGGCCTCTTGACTCCGGATAAATTTATCGATTTGGCGGAAGGGACCGGTATTATCACCCCGTTAACTCAATGGGTTATCAAGCATGCTGTTGCTTACTGCAGTGATTTACAAAAAAAGGGTTTAAAGCTCAGCGTGGCGGTGAATATCTCGGCACACAACCTTCTTGAGGATAACTTCGTTAGTCAGGTAAAAAATACCCTTGAGCAATATCAACTTTCACCACAAGACTTGATCTTAGAGATGGTAGAATCAGCCATGGTTGAAGATTACGATAAAACCATTGATACCCTGAATGAGCTTAAACAACTTGGAATACAATTATCTATCGATGATTTCGGCACTGGCTATTCATCCCTGGCATACCTAAAAACGCTTCCGGTACATGAGCTCAAGATTGACCGTTCCTTTATTAGTGGAATAGTAAATAGTGAAGATGATCGCTTAATTGTTGAGGCTACCCTGTCGATAGCACATCAACTAAACCTGAATGTGGTCGCCGAAGGCATTGAAGATAAACCTACAATGGAACTTCTTATCAAAATGGGCTGTGACATTGCCCAGGGCTATTTTTTCAGTCGGCCAATGGCAGCTAAAAAGTTTACCACTTGGTTAATCGAAGCCCCTTGGTCAAGGGGCCAAAGAGATTAAAACCTGAATTAAGTCTTCACATGGTTTGTTGAACATCATTTCCTTCAATGGCCTCTTGAAGACTTTGCACAGAGGCTAATGGCCGAGCCATAATCTCAATTTTTTCAATTTGCCCTTCATGATTAAAATGAAAAAGATCGACCCCTTGTAGCAGTTCCCCGTTAATATTACCCTCAAAACGAAGCGCAGCGACCTTGCCATCAATTAAAACGTTTTTATAAGTAAAATTGCTAACCACCTCGTCAAAGGCTTTAAATGTCGATAATGTATTAATACTCCCCCAAATAACATCCGTTTTAAAGGGGACCGTTAGTCGAATATCGGGGTGTAATAATGCTAGTAGTTTTTGGCCATCTCTTATTTTCCCCCCCTCAAGCCATTGATTGACCAAAGCTCTAACATCCAATGAATTTGTATCGTGTTGACTAGTAACCTCTGATGGATTATTCATATCGTGCTCCCTAACGTTGACAACGACTTTAGAGTAATACTTTCTCCATCTTCCGGTACAAAGAAACGGTTCGACCAGCCTTTTTCTCGAATTTCAGACTGCATGGCATTACGTGTCACCGGACAATGGTCAAGCGCTTCAAGGTGATTAGCAATCAACTGCCCCTTTGCTAACTCTCCCATTTCAATGGCTTCTGACAGCCCCATGATGATCTCGCCACCTAAGTCAAAATTCGCCCCTCCCGCCGGTAGTACAATAGTGTCAGGCTGTATTCGAGTAACAAATGCTTTAACCTCTTTCGTTAAAATCGTATCTCCCGTTATATACAAACTTGGCTCATCAGGTAGCTGTATGTGATAGCCATAACCATGCGCCATCATCTTTCCAATGAAGCCTTCGCCGTGTAAACAAGGGACCAATTCAATCGAGCCGTTCAGAAAAGTGCTTTCTAATGAAGGGTCGAGGCGATTCACTTCTAATCCTTTATTTTTTAGGAACACTGAATCTTGTGCTGAACAATAAACAGGAATATTGTTTTCCCGAAGCCACTTGGTGGCCGCGCGATCTAAATGATCGAAATGGCCTTTTTGACAGTGAGTGATCAAACAACAAGTAACGCGTGATTTTAGTTCCTCCATATTAGAAGGCAGTTCAACCAATGGATTTCTACGTCTTGATGTTGTCGCGTATTTAAGTGAAGGAATAACC
>ENA-OSET01006010-OSET01006010.1-sediment-metagenome-genome-assembly--contig:-NODE-6010-length-10037-cov-6.055622_pt1 | contig 10037 bp, 7 predicted proteins | sample MGYA00237882_ERZ534229 | MGnify/ENA primary metagenome ERZ534229 (study PRJEB26408, sample SAMN06266212) | sediment metagenome | isolation source: Hudson Canyon methane seep mesocosm | place: USA:Hudson...
AACAGAACCCGCCGCGTATTAGATGCCTTCGCCAACCGTATAGGCAGCCGAACCTGGCAGACAGTGATTACCGAAGAGGGTTTGCTGGCTGTGAAGAAATTACTGCGTAAATCAGCCACTAAGAATACTGCAGTGTCTTGTCATTGGATCAGGAGTCGTAGTCGGAGTGACTTAGTTTGGCTGGTGGGGAATAGAGAAAAATTTAATGCAGAAGGTTTTGTGCCTGTGAATTGGACCCGGAAAAACATTGTTAATACTCAATATGAAAATGACTGGAAATATTTACCCCTGATTAAAGCATTAACAGCAGTTTCGGCACTGTTACATGATTGGGGCAAGGCTTCCAAATTATTTCAGGAAAAACTAAGTCCAAAAAGCAAATACAAGTATAAAGGTGACCCGCTTCGACATGAATGGATTTCTTGCTTATTGCTAAATTCACTTGTACAGCAGAGTGAGTCTGATACAGATTTTGCATGGTTAAAACAATTAACTGAAGGCAATATAAATGAAAGCACGCTAAAAGAAATTGTTAGTCAGGATAACCTAAAACCATTAGATCAATTGCCTATGGCCGCAAAATTAGTTGCCTGGTTAATTGTCTCTCATCACAGGTTACCAACGTATTCCACACATACCGATAAAATAAGATCTGAGTGGTTAGGTGTTGAGTCCTCTTCAATCGACACTATTCTAAAATGGATTACCCAAAGCTGGGGTTATGAAAACAAACAAGATGAAAAGGAATATCAAAAACGGGTGGCAGCCTGCTTTGAATTTCCCAATGGCCTGATAAGTCAGTCCACTAGCTGGATGAAACAAGTCAAAAAATGGTCTAAAAAATTAAATGATTGTCTGCCTTTAATTGAAACTGCCATGCAAGATGGCAGTTTTCGATTGGTATTACATCACTCAAGACTTTGTTTAATGCTGGGGGATCATTATTACTCATCACAAGATGCCGATGCCAAATGGAAAGATTCTACGGGTCTATTTGCCAATACAGATAGAGAAACCAAAGAGTATAAGCAAAAGTTAGATGAACATTTAGTTGGCGTGGCTAAAAATGCCTTAGATATTGCACATAAGTTACCTCGGTTTGAAAAAGAACTCCCTCTAGCAAATGATATTAAAGGCCTTAGAAAAATAACGCCGGCTGCTTTTCGTTGGCAAAATAAAGCGGTGGATCAAATATCCCTTTGGAAAAAAGCACAAAGCAAAGAAATAAAAGGTTTCTTTGCCGTTAATATGGCCAGTACAGGCTGTGGTAAAACCTTTGCCAATGCCAAAGTGATGCAAGCTTTATCAGCTAATGGCAACAGCTTACGCTATATTCTTGCGTTAGGGTTAAGAACATTAACGTTACAAACAGGCGATGAATATCGAGAGCGTATTGGACTGGATAATTCTGAACTAGCGGTACTAATCGGTTCAAAAGCCGTGGCTGAACTACATAATCAGGCGAAAATTGAAGAAAAACAGGCATCCAGTGAATCCAGCGGATCAGAATCTGAAGAACCATTATTAGATGAAGAAATGGATTATGATTGTGATATTCCGGTAGAAGATCTGGCCACAGTATTAACAAAAGCAAAAGATCGCCAGTTTTTATACGCGCCCGTATTAGCCTGCACCATTGATCATATTATGGCAGCCACTGAAACTAAGCGGGGAGGCCGCTATATTCTGCCTAGTTTGCGCTTGATGTCATCTGATTTGGTTATTGATGAAATTGATGATTTTACAGGTTCAGATCTTATCGCTATTGGTCGGCTTATTCACTTGGCAGGTATGCTAGGTCGTAAAGTCATGATTTCTTCGGCAACCATTCCGCCTGATTTAGCTGAAGGTTACTTTAATGCTTATAAGAAAGGCTGGCAGTTGTATAGCCTATGTCATGAGGCCGAAAATAGTATTGGTTGTGCCTGGATAGATGAGTTTAAAACTGAAGTAACAAGCATTAATAGCCAGGATAGTGATAAAGCGATTGCGGCTTATAAACTACATCACAATAACTTTATTGCTAAGCGGGTAGAAAAGTTAAAGCAACAACAGCCTAAACGTAAAGCGGATATTGTTGTATGCAAAGAAAGTTTGGAAAACCCTGGGGATAAAAGCAAACAAGATCAGTATTTTTCTCATATTCAACAAGCTATCGTTGATAAACACCTGCATCATCATACGATAGACAAAAATACAAAGAAAGCAGTCTCTTTTGGTGTGGTTAGAGTGGCAAATATAACACCGTGTATTGCCTTAACCCGCTATTTACTTAATGCTAAATACCCTGAAAATATAACAGTTAAAGTGATGGCTTATCATAGTCAGCAAGTCTTGTTATTACGACATGAGCAAGAGAAACATTTGGATGCAGTTCTCAAGCGTAAAGAAAAGCAAGATGAGTTACCCAAAGCATTTGAAAACCCAATCATCCGAAACCATCTTGATCAAAGTGCCGCTGAAAATATAATCTTTATTTTAGTGGCAACCCCTGTTGAAGAAGTGGGACGGGACCATGATTTTGATTGGGCGGTTGTAGAACCTTCTTCTTATCGATCAATTATCCAGCTGGCAGGGCGCGTACGCAGGCATAGAGCAGGAGAAATTAAGCAGGCCAATATTGCGCTCATGCAATATAACTGGAAAGCGTATAAAGGTAATGATGAGTATGGTGAAAAATATTTTAATCGTCCGGGTTATGAAATTAGTAAAGGTTTGCCCACGCATGATTTAAAACAGTTAGTTGACGAGCAACAATTACGATTGAATGTTAATGCTATTCCAAGAATACAAATACCAGATCAACCAAAAAAACAGTTATTAGCCACTCTGGAACATGTGGTTACACATGAGCAGTTGACTGATTATCAAAAAGTTGGTCTTGGAAGATTACAAGGCTACTTGACCGAAACCTGGTTTTTAACAGCCATGCCGCAGATTCTAAATCCCTTTCGACAAAGTGAAGCTAGCATCAATCTTTTTTTAACTTATAACGAAGAGAATGAATGTTGCTATTTTGCCGAAAAAGATGAAAAAGGTCGGCCAATTAATCGTGAGGATATACTTGGTATAGCGCATAGTCATCTGTTAGATGACGAGAAACAAAATTTATGGCTGCTACGTGATTATCAAAACTTATTGAATGAATATGAAGAGCAGCAAGAAATCAGTAAAAAACGAATTTCTTTGCGGTTTGGTGAGTTGAATTTTATAGAGCGGGAGAATGCTGAATACGAATATAACGATCAATTTGGATTGGTGAAAGCTGAATAGGGGATAGAAAAAACCAGCTACACTGGTGGTAGCTGGTTTTTAAGCTGCCTGTGCGGCAGTGAACTAAACGGAGTGCATTTTCTAAGCTGTCTATACGACAGAAAATCATTGTAGCACAACTATAAAAGCTGATGTTTTTATACGGATTGCATGGTTGACTTTTTTGGTTTTGAAGGATATCCTGTTGTTTTTTAGTTTTGAGTAGAAAGCTTTATGAGTAAAAAATATACATTAATTGAAAAGGAAGTAATCACGACCTTAAAGACTAAAGAATATATTTTTACTGATGAGCATGAAGAAAAAACGATACCAAAAAAATTAGCAAATGCATTATGGAAATATTTAAGCACTATTTTTTATAACAAATATATTAAAAAATATCTTACGTTATAAATAACATTTTAGACCTAGAGGCTTTTATCATGAGTAAACTATCAAAGAAATCGGTTGTTTATTTTGAGCCATCAATTTATCAAGCTTTAAATATTAAAGCGGCAATGACAAAGCGATCTATTTCAGAGTTAATAAATGAAATAGTTCTGCTTTCTTTACATGAAGACCAACAAGATTTACTGGCTTTTGAAGAAAGAAAAGATGTACCAACACTCAGTTATGAAGAATTACTAGAAGACCTAGAAGCACATGGCAAATTGTAACGTGTACGCTCTAGTTCCCACGGTCTCCGTGGGAATTCATATCTGGACGCTCCCGCGTCCTGTGACGCAGGAGCGTCACTCACTGCATTCCCACGCAGAGCATGGGAACGAGAAAGATAAATTTGTTTAAAAAAAGGAGTACCTATATGCTAGACCCAGCTATATCAAGTTTCTTTGCAGACAGAAAAGAAGCCTGGTTGAAAAAAAAGCTTAAAGTATCAATGGATGAATATGAAGTAAAACAGCTTCATATTGAATGTGACGAAGTCTTTTCACTAGAGCAATGGTTACCCAATGCAGCAAAAAGAGCCTGTCAAATATCTATGGCTACCCACCCTTGCACCTTTAGCCACCCCAGTGCGAGAAAGAACAAAAATGGCTATGTAAGATCAATTATTGCTGGTACAGAAGCCTCTAATGATGGCTTTTTAAAAAGTGGCAATGTCGTGGTCAAAACCGATGCATTAGGTAATGCGGCTGCGCTGGATGTTTATAAGTTTTTAACGCTTAATATGGTAGATGAGCAACCATTATTAACGCATATTCAGCAAGATTCAAAACTTGCTACTGCACTGTTAGCAATAAGTTCTACACCTTATCAAACGTTAAAAACTGGTTTTTTAGCAATGGCCGAAAGTAAGGGTGAAAATATAACCAGCTCTAAAATAAAGCAAGTCTTCTTTCCTGTAGAGCAGGATTATCATCAATTATCTATCCTCACCAACTCAGGTTTGATCTATCACCTGAGAGACAAAATTGATAAGCTGCGATTTTCTGATGAGGTGAAAGCATTAAGGGAACTAAAACGAAAAAATGAATTCAGCGATCAAGGTTTTTCAGAGTTATACAATCTAACAACCATTGGGTATGGGGGTACTAAACCCCAGAACATCAGTGTATTGAATAATCAAAATGGGGGGAAAGTTCATTTATTACAATCTCTACCACCCAGTATCCAAAAACGCTCCATTCACTTCCCAAAAACAAACTTCTTCACTGAATCATTTCGTTATAGAGATTGTCGGGATGTGTTTCAGGCACTGCATAAAATTTTAAAAACAGATTACAACAACATAAAAATTAGGGAAGGGCGTGATTACCGCATACAGGAATTACTAGACCGTATTATAGATAAAATGTGGGCGGTACGTTCAGTTGCATCGGAGCTATATGATGATGAGTCATCTCAGTTAAAACATTATCAAAAAGTTTGGTTAAGTGATGCATTTAATCAAGAAAGGGAAGAATCAGATGTCTGGTTAGATCAGCTCACTAAAGACATATCAAGCTGGATTATTCGATCGTATGAAAAAGTCCTTGGCAAACAAGCCATAAAACTGGGTAACGAAGAATTGATAAAAATAACAGACATTATCAATCAAAATAAGGAGGCTTTAAGATGAGTGGAGAGATCAAACAATTACTAATAATTCCACATATTAAAGTCCATAATGCCAACGCACTTTCCAGCCCTTTTACCATTGGTTTTCCAGCAATGACGGCATGGCTAGGAGCGACTCATGCTTTACAGCGAAAATTGAATGCCGCTGGTTTTGATGCCTTAAAATTTAGTGCCACTGCAGTGATTAGTCATCAATGTGATTTGCAAACCCACAGAGGTGTGGGTGACTATGTAGACTCAATTATTGGTACAGGTAACCCGTTAGACAAAACGGGAGCACGTTCAGCCTTTATAGAAGAAGCGCGTTGCCATTTGGATGTCTCCTTATTGATAGAGTACGCTGGAATAACTAAAGATGACGAACAGCAGTTACTAGATAAAATAACTCACTTGTTAAATGCCAATATAAAAATAGCCGGCGGTGATATTTTAGGCTTTAAACCACCTGAAACATTAAAAATAGAAGAAGGTGTTGAGAAAGATTTACGTAAACTCACGCGAAAATTAATGCCAGGTTATGCCATTATGGAACGCAGGGAGTTAATGCAAGAAGCAATGGAGCAGGGGCAAGATGCTATTGATGCTTTGCTGGATTATCTAGCCATTCATCATAATTGTGAACAGGATGATGAGGGTAATGTCAGCTGGACAAGTTACCGTAAAACCAAAGGATGGATTGTGCCCATTGCCACTGGCTTTCATGGTATTAGCGAATTAGGAACTGCAAAAAATCAGCGCGACCCGGATACGCCTCATCGTTTCGCAGAAAGTGTGCTGACATTAGGCGAATTTAAAATGCCGCACAGTATTAAATCTATTAATGAAATTCTTTGGCAATACCACGTAGAAGAAGAACAAAATCTTTACTTGTGTGAGCACAAAACAAACGATCTATCTGAATTATTTATTTAAAGGAAAAAGGAACACTCATGGCTAAGAAAGAAAATATCGCATCAGTATTGGCATTTGAAAAAAAATTAGTGCCCTCTGATGGTTATATGTACGGAACTCAATGGAAAAATAAAGAAAATACTTCTCCCCTTAAGCTGATCGAAAAATCAGTGAGAGGTACCATTTCTAATCGATTAAAGAAAGCGGTTCAAGATGATCCTGCAAAACTCAATGCTGAGGTAGAAAAAGCTAATCTACAAACCGTTGATGTTTGTGCATTAGGTGTAGATCAAGATACTTTAAAATTACATTTTACTTTAAAAGTGCTAGGGGGCGTTCAACAACCCTCTGCTTGTAATAACGCCTTATTTAAGCAAAGTTATAGCGCAGCTGTAGCAGGCTATATTGAAAGAGAAAAGTTTACTGAACTAGGGCGTCGGTATGCTTATAATTTAGCTAATGCCCGGTTTTTATGGCGCAATAGAGTAGGGGCTGAAAATATTGAAGTGCAAGTCAAAGCTTTAAATAAAGACAATGAACAAACCTGGATTTTTGATGCTACGAAATTTAGCACACGTGAATTTCAATTTGAAGATCAGGATGTTAATTCATTAGGCGCTAGAATTGCTCAGGCCTTAGCCAGTGCAGATGATTTTTTAATACTGGAAATCAATTGTTTGGTGCAAACGGGTAAAGCTCAAGAAGTCTACCCTAGTGAAGAGTTAGTCTTAGATAAAGGTAAAGGCAAGAAAAGTAAAATCCTTTATCATGTGAATGACATTGCAGCAATGCACTCCCAAAAAATAGGTAATGCATTACGTAGTATTGATACCTGGTATCCAGAATATGATGATATAGAAACCAGTGCAGGTCCTATTGCTATCGAGCCTTATGGGGCAGTGACAAATCTTGGCAAAGCATACCGTACCCCAAAAGATAAACAGGATTTTTACACCTTCTTTGATAACTTTGCCCGTGGAGAAAAATTAGACCGTATAGAAGATGAACATTACGTAATGGCAACATTGGTGCGGGGTGGTGTTTTTGGAGAAAGTGATAAATAAGGATTTGATATGAAATATTATCTAGATATAACCTTATTGCCCGATGCAGAAGCCAATCTGGGTTTTCTCTGGCAAAAAGTTTATCAGCAGCTGCATTTGGCACTAGTCGAAAACAAAATAGCTGAAAACCAATCAGCTATTGCTATTTCTTTCCCAAAATATGGAGATAAAGTATTCCCGCTCGGAGACAAGGTTCGTTTATTAGCGAATGAAGAGGAGCAGTTAAAGCAACTCAATATTGAAAAATGGTTGTCTCGGTTAACTGATTACACACATTTAAAACCAATTAAAGAAGTGCCACTGACTGTTAATCAATTTGCCTGTTTTAAACGCAAACAATTTAAAAGTAATCTTATAAAAGAGGCTACAAGGCGTGCCAAGCATACGGGTGAATCATTAGAGGTGGCTATGGAGCATTTTAAGCATTATCAAGCAGAAAGTTCACTGGCTTTTATTAATATGACTAGTTTATCGATGGAAGGAGATATTTCTAAAAATAGAAATTTTAAATTATTTATAGAAAGGAAAAACCTGGAAGAGCAAGTGCAAGGTATTTTTAATTGTTATGGTTTAAGTAAAGACGCCACTGTCCCCTGGTTTTAAATTTCAATACCTCGTTCCCCACGCTCCTGCGTCACTGTTATTAAGTTAAGAGGAGTACAGAATGGGGCGCAGTGCTTTAGAGACTGTGAAAGTATTCAAATAACACTCCCGCTGAGAACCCTCAGATCAAATTTTTTAATTTTTTTAAATTCAAATTTCATCATAAGTCTTTGTTTTGACAAAATCAGCCAATTTCCTTCCCTTTTTAAGCATATTGGCTGGTTTTTAAACCATTTTCTTGCCGCTGGACACAATAATCCCTAAAAGTACTTAAATCCATGATATTGAGTACACGTGTAAAATTATAAGCTAACACCATTAAACTGAACTCGCCCCCACATTTTTCTAAACCGCGCATTAAGAAATGATGCATTCCTGCTCTATGTTTTAGGGTACCAAAAGGGTGTTCAACTAATGCGGCTCGTTGACGCATAATCCCCGGTGCTTTCTGCATCCGCTCTTTGTGCAGATCAATAACATCTTGATGCTCCCAACGCTGAATTTTCTTGTACCTCGACGTTTCAGTCAGACACTGTGCTTTTAAAGGACAATCTTTGCAGTCTGAAGAGCGAGTTGAATAAGTATAAAACCTTTTTCCTCTATTAGATGTTGGATTTTCTCGGGCTGTTAATTCATGTCCTTGCGGGCAAGTATAGACATTCTTTTGAGCGTCATAAAGGAAATCTTTTGCACTAAATCGACCTTGTTTTTCTGCTGCGCCTGATGCTTTAGGTATCGCTACATAAGGTGTAATGTTTTGTTCTTCACAGTCTTTGATTTGCTGAGTATTATAGTAACCTGCATCGGCCAGGCCCTTAAGGTTTTCAGCGTCCAATGCTTCTTTTGCCTTTTCTAACATAGGGGCGAGTTGATTCAAGTCATTGCCATCTTGTGTAAGCTCTTCTGCAACAATGATATGGTGCTGACTATCAACAACCGTTTGCCCATTGTAACCAGCAATGGTTTCTGCACTTTTTTTGAGCAGTCGCGCATCTTTATCAACTGTGGAAATTTGTTTCTCACCACTTTCTTCCAGGGCCTTTTTCAAGGCTTGCTTTTCAGCCTGACGGGCTTTGAGTTTTTCCAGCTTTTCAATAAGCTGTGGGTCTTCGACCAAACTGCCACAACCCGACTTGTCATCCATGGCATCTTGTTGATCAAGGGAGTTTTGGTAATCGGTAATTTTCTTTTCTAGAGATTCAAGCTCTTTGTTTAATCGAGTCTCTGTATAAATGCTTTCCTTACGGGCATCTGCTTTAAAAAAGCTACCATCAACCGCAACGCTTTCCCCACCTAATAGATCAAGCTCTTTGCATAGCAGCACAAAATCTCGATTAGAAGCCTTTAGCGCTTTACTGTTATTTTTACGAAAATTAGCGATTGTTTTATAACTTGGTCGTAACCCTTCAATAAGCCATATGACTTCCAGATTACGGTAAACTTCTCTTTCTAGTTTTCGGCTACTACGGATACCTTGCATATAGCCGTATAAATATAGCTTTAATAACCCAGCTGGATCATACGCTGGTTGACCTGCAATTGTCGCCCCTTGTGTATGAGCATATCCAATCGATTGCAAGCTTAGTGTAGCAACGTATGTATCTATCGCTCGAACTGTATTGTTATCACTCACATAATCTTCGACCCGTGCAGGCAATAACATTTCTTGTTGACGGTTTAAGCTTTTTTGATATCGGCGTAAGGTCATTTTGTTTAGAAAACAAGCTTTGGTGGTGCTAGTATTATACCTTAACAATAAGGGAATACGTAGGTTGTGGGTGAGGAACGAACCCCAACCTACATTGAATACTTTCACAGTCTCTTTAGCCTGCTATTTGCAGTTATGAAAGCAGGCTAAAGCACTGCGCCCCATATTGCATTACTCTTAACTTAATACTGTGATGCTCTGCTTGGGAATGCAGAGTTTCTTGCATCACAGGACACGGGAGCGTCCTTGTATGAATTCCCACGGAGACCGTGGGAACTGGCATTTATTTTATGATGTAAGTACTAGGATAAACCTAAAACATCCTGCATATCAAAAAGTCCATTTTCTTTTTCTTTAAGCCAAACTGCTGCTCTTACCGCACCATTGGCAAAAGTCATTCGACTCGTTGCTTTGTGAGTGATTTCAACTCTTTCACCTTC
>ENA-OSET01006011-OSET01006011.1-sediment-metagenome-genome-assembly--contig:-NODE-6011-length-10036-cov-4.949192_pt1 | contig 10036 bp, 10 predicted proteins | sample MGYA00237882_ERZ534229 | MGnify/ENA primary metagenome ERZ534229 (study PRJEB26408, sample SAMN06266212) | sediment metagenome | isolation source: Hudson Canyon methane seep mesocosm | place...
GGCAATCGGAGTATTTCGTGGGTGCGTTTACCTCCATCGCCTGATGGGAGTCGACATTCCCAAGTGAGAAATTCCGGTTGTCCATTCTGGTCAGCATTGATTATGCTACGGAGCCTGTCAGACTGCTGCTCTTCCATTTTCTTTTGGGCATTGTCCGCTGCTGAATGTATCGACTTAAGAAGTTCGTCCAGTCCATTAGTAGTCATATTGATCTCTAATGATTGTGGCTACCCTAGAGTAATGTAACATGAGTAGCAAAGATGTTTACTCATCAATCTAATCGTCAAGCCAGACGGGTTTACGTGCAAACCCAACGTGGTAGACAATCCACTGCAGAACAGCCTGATGTTCACCGATATTGAGAATTTTAAAGCTCTTTTCAATACCGACAATTGTTCCTGCCGGTGGTCCGGTCAAGCACTTGTTCAGGAGATCCATGGCATTTTGGACCTCCTCTTCCGAGACCATGTGGCTCGGATTGCTGGTGCCGATAGTGATCCGTTTTACATAACGAACCTCGCTTAAGTCAAACATCTGTGTTTATTTTAAGTGGTATGGGGCTGCACGCTTTAAATTTGACCTAGTCAAACGAAAAACGATTAGACATTATTTTTTTACAGGAGATTTAGGAGCACTAGCTCTATCCGAAGAACCAATTTTGCTTGGGGCGATGGATGTTTGCAATATGTCCATGACCCGTGCAAGTCCTTCAGGCATCCCTCTGTCTTCTGCATGAACAGAAACATGGTATTTGGCTGAATTATCCGATTTGCGGGTAGTTTCTAAATGCGCAGAGACCTTTCCCTGAACGGTGGCTTTAGCAGAGAAAGGTCCCCAGCCAGCACTGGCTGAAGCAGATGTTGATGCTTCTGTGTCAACGCCTGACGTTGTACTAAAAGATGATTTTACTTCCATATCAAAAGTAACATCAACGGTGGTAATACTCAGATTGGGGACGTTTACAATTGCTAGCAAAGGAACTTCAAGCTCAACTTCTTCTACGCCTATACTTGGCAATTGTGATTGCTCAGAATGGGGGAGTTCAATCGGTCGCTTAAACTTAAATAAGGCGGTTCTGGTATCCCCTACCGTATTTGGAGCGTTTTTTGCCTGATCATCAGATGGTGGCAAAAAGCCAATGACTTTGATGAAATCAGCTGTAGCACGCGCTAATTTAACCTGCGAATCAGTGGCCGCTGTCAGTGGGCCACCAATCAGGGTATCCATTGGAAGCCCCTGGAATTGATCGGACATTTTTACAAGTTCTGCCATAACCCTTCTCCTTTGAGATAGTGAAAGTGTGGTAGAGTTTCTACCGGTTTAAATATGTAGTCTTATTCAATATCGCCTTGTACTTGTATAAGCCTGTCGACTAACCGTGCCATAGCTTCGGATATATCATGTCCTTCTACTTTCATAACAACATGGACCGACCCTGTTTTATTTCTAAAAACACCGCTACCACGCATGTCTAGGTCGATTGACCTAAATTTATTGGGGGCTGTATTTTCGGGTTCTAACTGTGAGCTAACATCGGCATTTACTTTGTCATCAGTTTGTTGGGTGACCCCCACAAGATCGGTATCAAAACTAATCTCGACTTCCTTTATACGAAGTAACGAACTTGCAACCAGTGGAAGCAGGGGAACACGATAACGGACATCTTCACCTTTCGCATCAGGGTGAAGTGATGGCACCAGAATATCGAGTTTTTTTGGGCGTCGGTCTTCGTCAAAGTAATCAAGGAAATTATTGATCTGGTGAGTTTCGATGCGTTGCTGTGCTTCAACAACAGCTCCAGCCAAACCTTCAATGAGGTTGTCCAAAGTTTCCTTATCAGCCATTAGATGTATCCATTAATAGAGTAAACCCAATATAATATACCGTAAAGTGCAACTGTCTAACGCCAAGCATACTTATCTCTTTAGGGGTTGTCAACCCATATTTAATAATAGGGGGAAAGGAGTCAGATTAGGCTCGCTCATTAGCCTACCTCCATAGGAAGAAAGGGTCGGTGCGGTTAGAGGTAAGGTTGTGTATTCCAGCAGGACCAATGGGGTCAGACTCCGGACCAATGGGGTCAGACTCGATTGAAAATATAACCATGTAAATTTCCTTGTATTTCAATAACTTTTCCATGTATCTAATCCTAGTTTCAAGTAAGAAATAAAAAATTGACTTTCAATCGAGTCTGACCCTTTTGAACTTTAATGTGTACCTCTTTCTTCTTCTTTCTTGCTGTTGTCGTCCCCGCCTGTAGGCGCTCAATCATTTTGTTTATTTCTTCAGTAGGCTCCTGGGTACGACTGGCTAAAGCTCTGGCTTCATCTGCTACAACTGCAAAGCCACGGCCATTTTCGCCCGCTCTGGTCCCTTTATTTGTTTCTGACAAAATAAATTTTGTCACTTCCGTTGACAAATTTTTATCTGTCAACTATTGTAACAAAATAAGTTTTGTCAAGGAGTCGTAATGAGTATTATTGTAGGTCAGGCTGTAAGAAATAGTGATTTTTGGGATAGAACTGATGAATTAGAAGACATATGGGATGCTATAGAAAGTGGTAGCCATATCCTTATTTCTGCACCAAGACGAGTCGGTAAAACATCTATTATGTATAAGGTGTTAGATGAGCCAAAAACAAATTATATTCCTGTCTATATTGATACAGAATCTGCTGATAGTCAAAATGAGTTCTGGCAGAAACTCTTTCATGCATTAATGGAAGAAGATTTTGTAAACGGGCTTAAAAACTCGGCAAACACCTTATGGTCTAAATTAAAAACTATAAAAATAACAAAAATTTCTGCAACTGGCGTTGAGTTTGGTGATGGTGAAGTGCTGGACTATAAAGAAGCGTTCAAGAGACTAATAAAAGGTTTAGACAGTGATAAAAAATTGATCATTATGATTGATGAATTTGCCCAGACCATTGAAAACATTATCAAGTATGAAGATGAAGGTATTAAAAGTGCTATTAGTCTGTTAAAAGCACATAGAGAACTAAGACAGGATATTAAATTTTCTCAAAAAGTAACGTTTATCTATGCTGGCTCGATTGGTCTGGAGAGTGTTGTGGCAAAAATGGATGCAATCAAACATATCAATGATTTAAACAGTATAAAAATCTCACCATTGTCTCGATCAGAAGCACGGGAATTTACAAAACAACTGTTTGCAAATAACAATATCAATGTGTCGCATGATGCAATAATTTATTTACTGGATAAAATTGAATGGCTTATTCCTTTTTATATTCAATTAATGGCCCAGGAAATTAAAAAACTGCATAGAAAAGAACCTAAGGTCACTCCCCAGATGATAGACCAGGCAATAGATAATTCACTGCAACACCGCCAGCACTTTGAGACATGGCTAAGTAAAATAAAGACAGCATTCAAAAATAATGACTATCTTTTTGCCAAAGAAATATTAAACACGATCTCTGAAAATATGAGTATGGAATCTCGTAATATTGCCAATATTGCCGCCAAACATTCACTCAATGATGACGACGCTAAAGAGATTATTCATTCTCTTATCTATGATGGCTATATTAATAATAACGATAATCCTAGAGAGTATCGCTTTAACTCGGCAATATTAAGAATGTGGTGGAATAAAAATGTCGCCAACTAATTACTCACGTTATAAATACACCCCTGATGAAATAGAGGAACAAGCATTTTTAGCAAGATTTGTTGTTAGAACGGATGATTTTGAAGAGCTTTTTGATGAGTTAAAAAGTGCTGATTATTCTGTACCCAACCAGCACACTATTATTATTGGCCAACGAGGTCAGGGTAAAACAACGTTGCTAAGAAAGGTCATGTTGGAAGTACAAAATGATCCTCAATTATCCGCTTTTTTATTACCCGTAAAATTTTCTGAAGAACAGTATCAAATCCGATCTTTATGTCGTTTATGGGAAGAGGTGGCTGATTATCTGCAAACACTTTATGAAGACGAGTTTGAAGATATACTGGATAGAATGGAAGTACATTTTGACGATGATGATTATGATTTGCAATGCTTCTCTTATCTTGAGACGGTTGTAAAGTCAAAAAATAAAAAACTGCTGTTATTAATCGATAATATTGATGAATTACTGGGAAAACTAAAAGATAAAGAGCAAAGGCGGTTGAGAGAAATTCTACTGACCTCTTCAAGCTTTATCATTATTGGTGGCTCAAGCAAAATGATTGAACAGCAATATGATTATGGCAAGCCGTTTTATGAGTTTTTTAAGATTATTAAATTAACAGGCTTGAATAAACAAGACAGTATTGCTTTTTTAAGAACCATTGGTGATGCACAACAGAATAAAAAAATAGAAGCCATTATTCATAATGCACCGGAAAGGATAGAGACACTCAGACGATTAACAGGTGGTGTACCCAGAACACTGATGATGTTGTTTGATATATTTATAGATGATAGTGATAATGCTTTTGATGATTTAATTAAAGTTTTAGATGATGCGACTCCATTATATAAACACAGAATGGATGATTTACCCGATACTTTACAGGAGATTACCCATACCATCGCCATGAACTGGGATGGCATGCTGACTAAAGATATTGCTAAAAAAACAAGACTGGAAAGTAAGGTGGTATCGGCCCAGTTAAAACAATTAGAGACTAAATACGGTATTGTTGAATCTATATCCATCGGTAAAAACAAGATATATAAAATAGAAGAGCGGTTTTTTAATATTTGGTATCTGATGCGTTTTGGCCGTAAAAAAGACAGGCAAAAAATTGAATGGCTGGTGAAATTTTTAGTCTCCTGGTGCAGTCATGAAGAACTTGAGGATAGAGCTGTTCGATTTATTCAGGCTGTAAAAAAAGGAGCGATAAAGGAATCTTATGTCTATCATATGTGTGAAGCACTAAGTTATGCAGGCTTAAGTGAAGAAACAGAACATAATATGAAGCTGGGAGTAAAAGACTATTTAAAAGGTATAGATTCTAATTTAGTTGGCGAAATATCCGATTCAGATAGAGAAATACGTAGAAAAGTGATTACCTTATATGAGGGTAATAATATAGATGATGCTATTAAACTGTTAGTTAAAACACAAAAAAACAGCTCAGTTATTTTATTTATGCTTGGTTATTTATATCAAAAACAAAAAGAATATAGCAAAGCTGAAGGGTCTTATTTACAAGCCATAGAAAGGGGGGATCAGGGCGCTTTAAGAAATCTGGGTTATTTATATCAAGAACAAAAAGAGTATAGCAAAGCCGAAGGGTATTATTTACAAGCCATAGAAAGGGGTGATCAGGGAGCTTTAAGAAATCTTGGTGTTTTATATCAAGAACAAAAAGAGTATAGCAAAGCCGAAGAGTCTTATTTACAAGCCATAGAGAGTGGTGGCAAGAGTGCTTTAAACAATCTTGGTTTTTTATATCAAGAACAAAAAGAGTATAGCAAAGCCGAAGAGTCTTATTTACAAGCCATAGAAAGAGGTAATAATAATGCTTTAAATAGTTTGTCGTGGTTATATTTTGAGCAGGTATTAAATATCAATAAAGCTATCATGCTGGTGTCTGAAAGCTATAAGAAAAATAGGAATTACGATAATATTCATAGCTTTGCTACAATCTTATTGTGGGCAGAAGAGTTTTCTAAAAGTTATGAAAAATTCCTGGAATGGCTGGAATATGATGATGCTTTAGATAATAAAGCAGATGTCACCCTATATTTAAATCTATTAATGGCAAAAGGTCAGTTTTATAAAGCCAAAGCCTTATTTGAGATGCCAGAATATGAGCTTAAAAATCGTTATAAACCAATCTGGTATGCTTTAATGAGTTTGATGCAGGATGAATTTCCTCATGAGATAAAGAAGATGGGTGATGAGCTAAAAGAAAGTGTCGATGAGATTTTAATGGAGGTGGAGGATCTGCGGGAGAAATATGCTATATAGAGTTTTTTGCTTTTATTAGTAGTTAATACCCATCACAACATATTGAAACCAATGGCCAACTTGAAATAGCAGTAGAAAAGCAAAAAAAAATAACTATCAAGTTTTTATAATTTGCCTTTATTTATCTAATGCATAGCTCATCTTGCTGAAAATAGTACATCGTCCTGCACAGTCCTGACGCTGAACACAGCAAGTTATTTTAATGGTTCTGTTTACAGAAAGACTAATCCTCAGAAAGAATCCATTGAGAGTTGAGCAATTGATTCCAAAAGAATGAAGGCGAATATTATATTAGCTGATATTCGTCTGAAAATAGATACTCACTTATCCGCCACTAGCAGCGGATTCTGAATCAAATTGTGTCAACAGGTGGCAAGGTCTATAAAAACAAAAGAGTACTGATTACCTATTAGCTTCAGCCAACTAAACGAACCTCTGGTCCCATCATATCAGCAGGGATCGCTGGTATCCAGTGTATAGGGATGTAGTACGATCTGAATCATTAGCATATACTTGTTTATATAGCGATACCATCCTTGGATTCTGGATCTCGGCAATCCCTGCCGAGATGACGGTTTAAGGCAGGGTAGCGATAACAATAAATAAATTTAACCTTTGTTACTTCGAAGGAAGCAGTATGTTTTGTTTGATGAGAAAGCCATGTTAATTGAAATTGGATAAATGGAGAGTATATTGAAGTTATTGTCTGCAGATCTAATCGTTCTAGTCCATTTTAGCTTTATTCTCTTTGTGATGTTCGGTGGTTTTTTGAGCATGAAATGGCGGTGGGTTATTTACTTGCATTTGCCTACGGTTGTTTGGGGTGCTTTGATTGAGTTTTTCGGTTGGATTTGTCCTTTGACGATATGGGAAAATCAACTTCGTTATGATAGTGGAGGGGGGTATTCAACGGGGTTTATTGAACATTACATTATTCCTCTGATTTATCCGGAAGGATTAACCAGTAATATTCAAATTTTGTTAGGTATAGGCGCAATACTGCTCAACTTACTTATATACGGCTGGTGTTTTAAAAAGTGGGCTAAACGATCAAAAACTCAATAGATTAATTCAAAGCATTTTTCTGATATCCCCTTATACTTGAACTTAATTTCTAACTGATTTTTGGACATATAATGATTGAATCAGCTCTGGTTAGCTGTGAATGGGTAGAGCAACACCTTGATGCTGAAAACCAGATTATTCTGGATGCAACTTTCTTTTTACCCAGACAAAACCGCAATGCGCAGGCAGAATATTTACATCAACATTTACCTGGGGCTTTATTTTTTGATATTGATGAGGTTGCTGATTTATCAAGCTCAATGTCACATATGCTGCCGAATGCAGAGCATTTTTCTGATGTCGTTGGAAAGGTGGGGATTAGCAATGATACGCGGGTATTAATTTATGATAATAACCATTTTTTTGCCGCTGCTCGGGTGTGGTGGATGTTTCGGGTATTTGGGCATGAACAGGTTCAGGTTATTGATGGTGGGCTGGCTCGCTGGAAGCAATTAAAACTCCCGGTTTGTACAGAACAGACTAGCCCGATCAGTAAAATCTATAAGGCACAATTTCAGCCTGAACTTGTTTTTGATTTAAAACAAATGCTTGAGGTTCAGAAAAGTAAATTACGGCAAATTATTGATGCTCGTTCAGCAGGTAGTTTTGTGGGGCAAGGTCAAGTTGTCGATAGGGTACTTAAATCAGGCCATATTCCTGGTAGTATTAATATTCCTTATGCCAATTTAACCGAGAGTTCAGAACAAACTTTATTAGAAAACCCAACATTGCAGTTACTTTTTGAACAGGCGAATGTCAACCTTTCTGGGTCAATTGTTACAACTTGCGGCACAGGTGTTTCAGCTTGTGTTCTGGCGCTGGCTTTATATAAAATAGGTTTGAAAGATATCCCCGTTTATGACGGTTCCTGGGCTGAGTGGGGAAGACAAGAAGAGACGCCAAAACTTATTAAAGACTGAGAATATAAAATTATGAAAAACCCTTCAGCAATAAAATTATATGCAATCTACACTACTTTAATGTTAGGCATGTTGATTGTTTTAAATATTTCCCCCATTCCTCAAGACCTTGAATATCATAATTTTGCTGACCAACGGCAAATAATTGGAATTCCCCATTTATGGAATGTTATATCCAATTTACCTTTCTTAGTTGTCAGTTATATTGCGGTTAGCCATTTGTTACAAGAGGGGGTGTTGATATATCCTCAAAAATTGTTTAATTGTTACCTAGTTTTTTTTATTGCTATTGGTACTGTAGGTATTGGATCTGCTTATTATCATTTACATCCTACAAATGAAACCCTATTTTGGGATAGATTACCTATGACTGTAGGCTTTATGGCTTTTATAGCGATTATCCTGGGTGAATTTATTTCTGAAAAGATAGCTTTAAGGTTAATGATTCCATTGGTTTTAATCGGTACATCTTCGGTTATTTATTGGTATTTTACTGAACAGGCAGGGCGGGGTGATCTTAGGTTCTATGGTCTAGTTCAATTTTTACCTATGCTGATCATTCCAATGATTCTGTTGATGTTTCCTGCTCGCTATACACATACAGCTTATTTATGGGCTATGTTGGGGGCTTATTTTGTGGCAAAAATATTTGAGTTTTTTGATGATGAGATATTTAACATAATTGGTTTGGGGGGACATGCGATTAAACATTTTTGTGCTGCTATTGGGCCCTATCTATTTTTTCTGGAGATGAAGAAACGACGTTTGATTTCTAAAGAGTAGTTGTTCCAAAAGTACTGGTAGTCTATTTTTCCCTTATCCCAGCCTTCTCCCTCTGGAGAAGGTGATTAAGGTGTAAAAATTGTTGGATCGATTTTTACTCTAATTCATATAATAAAGTAAAACAAAAGGTGCCATGATAATCATGGCTAGAAAGGCAGTTTCCTGGATTCGCCAGGCTAATGATCTATCTGGATTAGTCTTTATTAGTGGAAAATTTAATAGCAGCATAATACTGTAAAACCAGCCAAAGGAAATGGGCCATTGAAGCATCCAAGAGCTTAGGAAAAGAATCCAGACTAAGAAAATAACAAAGCTTTGACATTGTTCTTTGAAGGTTATTTTTCCATGGGTTTTTTCAAAGGATTTTCTTGACCAACGAGCGATGAAAATTAATACAACAGCTATTACCAAAACGATCAATAATGGATATAAGGCCTGCATTAATTTCTTATACTAAAGTATGCGCATGAAATAAAACCAACGCCTTTGGGGCGTAGACCTTTAGGCTGCTCTTAAAAATGCAGGCTGAAGACCTGCGCCCCGAATAATTGTTTAAGTTATTTTATGCGAGTTCCTAAATAAAAACTAACTTAATTAGCAAAATGCTTATTACTATTGCTGGAAACGCTATTACGGCCATTGCTTTTATGGCTGTTACATTAAAAACAGAGTGAAGCCCCCAGTAAAATACTCTTAATGAAATCAGGTCAACAACAAGTCGGAAAATAAGCACGCTAAAAAATGTGTTAACTTGTTGATAATCGATCAGTAAAAATGGCAGTTCAAAGATTAAAAGCAGTTGTGGAGCAAGACTTAAAACCAATAGGGTGAATGCATCTTCAAAACACAGACCTGCTTTTTTCCAGGTGTTTAAAATTAGATGGATGACTCCGGCGGTTATTAAAAATAGCACAAGCGTTATCAGCATTCCTCCCAATAAACCACCCACAATATAGGATAAAGTACTACTAATACTTAAGTCGTTAAATTTGCCTTCTATATAGGGTTTTTGCAGGACGATTGGAAATTTAATCAAAAAATAGCTGAAGAAAATCACTATTGCAGTGTTTCTTCTTTCCTCAAATGAGAAAAGAGAGAAGGCATCTTTAGGATTAGCAAGCAGAAGCTTAATTCTGCTTAATAAATTGAGTTGACTGTCTTCAATTTGTTGATTTGCATCAGAGGGAATGTTCACACTGCAACACCATCAGTTGCATAGACTTTATTTTTCTCAGACAGATAGTCCATAGACATGTCATCGGCTTCAATTAAATTTAATACCCAATGATCATTTCGCCAAACAAAACTCCAGATAGTGGTGACATCGCCAAGTTT
>ENA-OSET01006012-OSET01006012.1-sediment-metagenome-genome-assembly--contig:-NODE-6012-length-10035-cov-3.637779_pt1 | contig 10035 bp, 10 predicted proteins | sample MGYA00237882_ERZ534229 | MGnify/ENA primary metagenome ERZ534229 (study PRJEB26408, sample SAMN06266212) | sediment metagenome | isolation source: Hudson Canyon methane seep mesocosm | place...
TCTCTAACCAATAAATTAAGTAGCGATCTCAGCTTTTAATGGTCCATTGTCAAATGGTCTTCAAACAGCTGCGCTTCGCGCTCTGCAGTACGGGTGATAAGTGTGTTACCAAATACACCTGACAATGCTGCAACCATTCCTGCCATAGTAGGAATTGTTGCGCGGGAAACCCCGCTTGCCATTGATTTAGCGTCACCACCACCGGTCACTGCCAATACGTTAAATACTTCGATCATACCAGTTACTGTGCCCAAGAGGCCCAGTAGAGGACAGATAGCTACCATAGTAGCGACCATGTCCATATTGGTGCTGACCTTCTCGGTAAGCCGAGAAATCATAGCATAACGTATTTGATGTGCGTTCCAGGATTTGCGCTCTTTGCGCGCTTCCCAGGAATCAAGAGAGGTCTGAATCTCACGTTTCAGTCCACCCTTGAAATACCACACCCGTTCGAAAATTAAAGTCCACATGACAAAGGTCAGAGCGGCGATGTACAAAAGTACGGGACCGCCCTGGGCCATAAAAGCTTTAATGGCTGCGAGAGCTTCCATTAATGCTAACATGCGATATCTCCTATTTACGCTCTGCGTTTTCGGCGATGATACCAGCGGTCTGCTCTTCAATGATATGAAGAACGCGCTTGGCACGGCCGTTAACGAGCGTGTGCATCAGTACGGTTGGGATGGCAACAACCAGACCCAGTACCGTAGTTACCAGAGCACCAGAGATACCACCGGCCATGGCTTTTGGATCGCCTGCGCCAAAGATGGTAATTGCCTGGAAGGTAATAATCATACCAGTTACCGTACCCAGTAGACCCAGCAGCGGTGCAACAGCAGCAATGATCTTCAGCAGGTTAAGTCCGGATTCGATAGCGGGGCGTTCTTTCAGAACAGCTTCTTCCAGCTTCAGCTCCAGAGTTTCGGTATCAATACCAGGGTTGTCTTCAGTGATCTTCAATACGCGACCCAGTGGGTTGTTGGTATTGGCTTTGTCAGACTTCAGCTGAGAGTTCACTTTGCTGGTGATGCCGGCCAGTACTGCGAAACGCAACAGAGCCAACAACATGGCAAATGCACCTACCGCAGAGATGATGTAACCAACCAGACCACCTTGATGCCAGCGCTCTTCCAGAGAAGGACTGTTGATCAATGCAGATAGGAAAGAACCACCAGAAGGACCTGTGGGGTCAGCACCAAAGCGAGTGAAGCCACTTGAAGCGCCTTGCAGGCTGCTAGCAGCAGCAATGAACTCAGCGGCGGGCTGACGAGTCAGCTCTTCGATCTGGCCATTCTCGGTGTTGAAGGTCAAGTAGCTACCGTCAGATACCAGGTTGAAGTTACCGATACGAACGATATCTTGCTCAACACGGTCACCATTTGGCTTGATAACGGTTCCAGGGAAACGAACAACTTTACTGCCTTCAACTGTTTCACGCTGTAATTCATACCACAGACGCTCGATTTCACCGATGGTAGGCAACTGGGTTGCGCTGTTCATCTTTTCAATCAGGCTGTCCATGAACTCAGTACGACCGGGCAGCTGTGCGCTGACAATAGAGTTACCAACATTAGTACGCAAATCACCGGCAACCGAAGTCAGGTGACCGAACAATTCCTTCAGAGAGCCTAAACGCTCCTGAAGTTGCTTGCGCTTGGCGGCAACCAACAGGTCTTGTTCTTCGTACTTCTTCTCAAGACGTACAGAGCGCGCTTCTTCGTTCCGCTTAGTCTGTTTGGCATCGGCCAGCAATTTAGCCTGGTTAGCCTTTTGACGACGGAAGTCAGCTTCGCGTTGCTTGTGCTCTTTAGTTTCGGAAATTTTGGCGGACTTCACCAGGTCCAGAAGACCTTCAAGAGACGTTGCTTTCTCTTGTGCCATTGCCGAACCGGCGACAAACATGCCTGCGGCAGCTACTGCCAGGACGCGTTTTGCAAAAGTCATTTTCATTGCGCTGCCTCCGGAGCCACAATGGGCAAGTTCATGATATCGATAGAGGCTTGCTTCTTGGCGATGCGAATGCCTTTCTTGATGGCGCTGGCGTAGTCGCCAGAGTCCAGCTCAACCCATGCTTGCTGGGTCTGATCCCAAGCACCTGACAATTCACCGTCAGTTGTTTGATACATAAGAGAGATACGACCAACACGGAGAATGTTAACTACACGCTCCTGACCACCGATATCCAGTGAGTCTTTGTAGGTGTCGATCTTGCGACCGTACTCAGATTCAATTTTGTAGGCTTCGAGTACCTGACGAAATTTCTCTGCGACAGAGATATCCGCACGCTCCATGTTGTTACGCAACATTTCAACACGTTCCTGACGCTCTTCAATGTGGAAGGGCACGTCCAGGCTAACGAATTGCTCCAGACCATCAAGCATACGCAAGATCAGTGGCTGGATTTGACGCTCCATCACTGTAACCTGCTCGATAGAGGTTTCCAATTCGTTGATAACAACCAGCTGGTTAGCAAGCTGCTTCTCTAACTGTGAGTTATAAACCCGCAAACCTTCAATTTGCTTGTTTACGGTTTTAAAATCCTGGAGCAGAGAAGCAGTCTCATCAGCGACTTTTTCAATACGCTGCTGTGACTTCATGCCTGCAGTAGTCATGGTCTGACCAACCTGCAGAACTGCATCTAGGGTTTGATCTGCCTGAGCTACGCTACCCATTAGCGCGCCGGCAGAAAGCACAGTGGACAAAGCCACGGCTTTCAATCGCTGGTTCTTCATATATCCCCCAATTGGGTGCTTGCAATCAACTAAGTTTGCGACAGTATAGCCGCCACACGCCTATTTTGTTCAAATAACTATGCTTGGCGGCAGCTAAGAGGGCAGCATTGTAATAAGACCGCCCGCCAACATTCAATCATTAATCCCACACCAGAGTAACCTGTGTAGAAAGGTATCAAACTGGTAACAGAATTCTTCCTCCCTGAGGGGTCTGAGGTAACAGACGCCTATTTTCTGTGCAGTAAGTGCTCAGCACAGACTTTGCTGCATCCTGCGACAAAGCGTGTTCCAGTCACGACGAGGCGAATAAACATTCATACCCACCCCACTGATTGAGCTCAAGCAATCACGCGGTCCAGAACAAGAAACGAATAGGAATAAGGGTTATCCCCTATCGCCTCATGAGACTCTTTTGACACTTCTTTCCACTGGGATAAATCCAGCTCTGGAAAATGCGCATCACCCTCAACTTCGGCGTGCACACGAGTTAAATAAATTCTGTTACAAAGATCAACACTTTCTCGATAGATCTGTTCGCCGCCTATAATCATAAGTTCATCTGCGCCGCAATTTTTGGCTTCGCGATCGGCGATTTCAAGCGCCTCTTTAACACTTGAAGCGACATGCACACCTTCGGCGCGCCAATCAGATTGTCGGGTAATAACAATATTGGGACGGCCCGGCAAAGGTCTGCCTATCGAATCGTAAGTCAGCCGACCCATCACCACCGGTTTTCCCATTGTGGTGCGCTTGAAATATTTCAAATCTTCTGACAAGCGCCAGGGCAACTGGTTCTCTTTACCAATCACATTATTTTCAGCACTGGCAACTATTAGCGCAATTGAACTCACAAATTTCTCTCTATAGGTCTTATATAATTCGATCTTGTTACACCGAAAATGGGTATTCAATTGGGTCGTGATGCTGGTAACCCTGCACATCAAAGTCATCCATGGTCACCCAAGTCTCAATATCTTTGAGTGATTTAATGTCTGGATTAATAGTCAGTGCCGGTGTGGCCAGAGGTTCGCGCTTAAGCTGAACATCGCGCATCAAAGGAAGTTGGTCTTCATAAATATGGGCGTTCACAATCTTATGGTAAGCCATGCCCGGTCGAGTCTGTGTGATTTGAGCCATTAAGGCGAGAAGAACAAACACTTGCACCTGATTAAAATTCAAACCCAGAGGGACATCACAGGAACGCTGATAGCTTGTTAAATGCAAAGTGTCGCCTAACAGGGAAAAATTGTGAGTATGCATACAGGGACGCAAGCACCCCATATGGAATTCGCCGGGGTTGTAAAAGCTAATAATTTCCCCTCGATTGTCGATACCGTTTTTCAAATTGTTAACAACATTGGCCAGTTGGTCGACCGAACCACCGTCGGGTTTTGCCCAGGCCCGCCCCTGCACCCCATAGACTCGCCCCATATCGTCTCGACCGCGGCGATGGGAGTTGTTTAACCAGGCCTCATTGAGGTTGGCGTTGGCATCCCAGGTCTTTGTGCCGAGCTCTCTAAAATCAGCTGCGCTGTCATATCCACGCATATAACCTATGATTTCGGCGATCGCTGACTTCCAATAACTTTTTCGGGTGGTGATCAGGGGAAACTGATTATTGCCCACATCGTATTCCAGGTCGGCATTAATAACTGTCAGGCATCGCTTGCCCGTTCGTTCGTTTTCTACCCACTCGCCGTGCTCGACGATCCGCCGACACAAGTCCAAATACTGTTTCATAATCTGTTTACTCGTCGCCGACTAAAACCGGCAATCTTAATTATTAAGCGGTTTTAGAGTTTACACGCCTGCTGTGCCTGTCATAGGCCCAGCTGATCATCAAAACACCCAGCAATATCATCGGCACCGACAACAGTTGGCCGCGAGTGAGCCAACCAAACAAATCAAAACCGATATGACTGTCGGGATCCCTGAAGAACTCTACGAAGACTCGGAAACTGCCATATAGCGCTAGAAAAAGACCTGTAACTGCCGCCCGAGGGCGTGGTTTTGCGGAAAACCAGAAGACCAGAGCAAACAATAAAAAGCCCTCTAAGCCCGCCTGATATAACTGTGAAGGGTGTCGTGCCAACTGTTCAGGATCTTGGGGAAATACCATGGCCCAGGACACGTCTGTTTCGCGCCCCCACAATTCCTGACCAATAAAATTACCCAATCTGCCAAATCCTAAACCGAGGGGCACCATAGGCATCACAAAATCTGTAATCGCAAAAAAGGGCTGCTTAACCTTACGGGCATAGAGCGCCAGAGCAATTCCCACGCCGAGCAAGCCACCATGAAAAGACATACCGCCTTCCCACACTCTCAACAACCATACCGGATCCTGCAGAAAACGCTCAAAGTGGTAAAACAAAACATAACCACAACGCCCACCAAGGATCACCCCCATTGCCCCCCACATCACCAGGTCTTCAACCTGTGATTTAGAGACTGCAGAGCCGGGCTTTCCGGCGCGGTGCATAGCCACACCCCAGGCACCGGCGAAGGCCAATAGATACATCAGGCCGTACCAGTGGATCTCCAGGGGACCTATAGATAAGGCAACGGCGTCAATCTGGGGGTAGTTGAGCATAAAGGTACGGCTTGTTAGTCGTTATTAAAATTTAAGTAAGTGGAGCGCCATCATAGCAAACCCCAACCCAAACAGGACAGCGTCCAATCAACCTGTCACAGTTGGGCGCAGCAAGCGAGTAATACCCGCTTCTTTTAAAGCCCTTTCAACACAGAGGTTGATTTCATTGGCATCTGCCAACTGCATCACTTCTGACAGCAGTTCATCTCCTTGATCCAGGGTAATGCCCCTGATTACCGACTTCACCTTTGGCAGATTTGAAGCGTTCATCGACAGCACGTCAAATCCCATCGCCATCAATAAAATCGCCGCACCGGGATCCCCCGCCAATTCGCCACAAATACCTACGGTCACGCCCTGGCTGTGTCCATCGACAACAATTTGTTGCAAGGCACGCAATACGGCCGGATGAAAAGCCTGATAAATATCTGAGACCCGCGCATTGTTTCTGTCTACGGCCAACAGGTATTGAGTTAAATCGTTGCTGCCGACCGATAAAAAGTCCGCTCTGGCCGCCAGCTCCCGCGCCTGATAAACAGCCGAGGGCACTTCAATCATTACGCCAATCGGCGGCAGGATAATCTTGTAACCTTCTTCCAGAAGCTCGTTATAGGCGCGATATATCAGCAGTTGGGCCGATTCAAGTTCCATCACATTTGTGATCATTGGCAACATGATACGCAAATTATCCAGGCCTTCGCTGGCCTTAATCATCGCTCTGACCTGGGCTAAGAATATTTCCGGGTGATCCAATGTCACCCGAATACCACGCCACCCTAGAAAAGGGTTATCTTCTTCAATTGGAAAATAAGACAGGGATTTGTCACCGCCAATATCCAGCGTGCGCATAGTCACAGGCTCGGGCGCAAAGGCTTCCAGCTGCTCACGGTAAATGACTCGCTGCTCCTCTTCGCTGGGGAAACGGTCCCGCAGTAGAAAAGGCACTTCAGTTCGATACAAACCCACGCCTTCAGCGCCTCGCTCCAAAGAACGAACCACATCCGCCATCAATCCGGTGTTAACCCAGAGAGGCACACGGTGGTGGTCAAGCGTTTCACAGGGTAGGTCTTTCAGCGCTTCGAGGCCGCGCACCAGCTCCCGCTCTTCTTCGATGATGGCAGCGTAGTGCTCACATCGTGTATCGCTGGGATCGCTATAGACGGTGCCGTGATAACCGTCGACTATCATCTTGCGCTGATCGATACGGGTATAGGGCAGGTCCACTGCACCCATAACCGTGGGAATATCCATAGCCCTGGCAAGAATTGCCACGTGGGAGTTACCAGAACCCCTGACCGAAACAATTCCCACCAGCTTGCTTTTGGGCACCTCTCCCAGGATAGAGGCGGTCAGTTCTTCTCCTACCAATATTGCCTTGTCGGGGTACACTTTGCAGGACTGAACAGACTCCTGTAGATAGGCCAGCACCCGCTGACCGAGGTCCCGCACATCGGCGGCTCGCTCTCGCAAATACGCATCGTCCATGCTGGAAAAGTTTCGTTCGTGCTCGAGAATAACTTCGGCCCAAGCATAGGAGGCACAGGTGCCTTTTTTAATTCTTTCAGTCACCTCGCCGCCTAGAGAAGCATCGTCCAACATCGCGAGATAGGCGTCAAATAGCGCCTGCTCTTCCTTGTTTAGCCGCTTTTTCAGCTTTTTACCAACCGCTTTAATATCTTCCCTCACAGCGCCCAAGCAGCGCTGAAGAAATTCAATTTCAGCCTGAATATCATCACATTCTTTATAAACAACCGCCCGCAGATCTGAGGCAGGTGCAATAACGACGACCTCTCCCATGGCCACACCCGACGCACCTGGCACGCCTTTAAATTTGGCTTCCGCAGACATTTGACCAATCGCGGCAAGCGCGCCCGTTGCCTCCGCGTGGGCGATAACACCTGCCAATTGCGCAGAAAGGGTGACCAAAAAGGCTTCTTCGCTTTCGTCGAACCGCCGGCGCTCTGCCTGCTGAACAACTAACACACCCAAGACCTGGCGATGGTGAATAATGGGCACACCCAAAAAGGCGTTGTAGCGCTCTTCGCCCGTCTCAGGGAAATACTGGTAGCGTGGATGCGCCTGGGCATATTCGAGATTAATGGGCTCTTCGCGCACCACAACTCGTCCAACGAGCCCCTGTTCAGGTGTTAAACGAACAACACCCACAGCATCCTGATTCAGACCGTCTGTCGACATCAGCACATATTCATCATCGCCTTCTCGCAGATAAACCGAACATACCTCAGTGGACATGCTCTGTTTTACACGCTCAACAATAATATCCAGAGATGAAGCCAAGTCTGGTGCGGTATTCACTTCCTGAACGATACTGCGCAATGAATTTAACATGTCGTGAACCCTAAGCGCCGGTGCAAGTCAGGGCAAAAGCCGACTCTAGATTAGCATGGGCATTAGATAGCTCCTTCAGAGCTCGGCGGTAAACCTCGCGCTTGAAGGCAACAACGTTGCCCAGCGGGTACCAGTAACTCACCCAGCGCCAGTCATCAAATTCCGCAGGGCCTGAATGTTTGTCGAGCTCGATATCACTGTCCTCACCGGTCAGTTTGAGCAGAAACCATTTTTGCTTCTGACCGATACAAAGGGGGCTGGAATTGTGGCGCAGCATGCGCTTGGGCAGGCGATAACGTAGCCAGCCTCCGGTACAGGCAATTATTTCTACCTGCTTGGAGGTCAAACCTACTTCTTCTTCTAATTCCCGGAACAAGGCCGCTTCGGGGCTCTCATTATCGTTGATACCACCCTGGGGAAATTGCCAGGCATCCTGTCCGCCTATACGCCTCGCCCACAGGGACTGCCCCTGATTATTGACAATTATGATGCCCACATTGGGGCGAAAGCCATCGGCGTCTATCAAAACGGAAATCCTGTTAATTATTATCACTCGGTCGGATACAAGTAGCCGACACGGTCAATGTGACTGTTATTCTTCCATAAATCGATCACTTTGGACAATCTCCGTTATAATGCCCCCGAGCACATTAGCACAATTCATCAAAAGGAAATGCCGTGAGCCTAGCTATATTCGATCTCGACAATACACTGATCGCAGGAGACAGCGACCACAGCTGGGGTCAATTCATGGTGGATAAAGCACTGGTCGATCCAGAGCACTACCGCCTGGAGAACGACCGTTTTTATCAAGATTATGAAAGGGGAGAGCTGGATATTCATGCCTACCTGCGCTTTTCTCTAGAGCCACTAACCCGCTTTACGCCAGAACGCCTGAAGGCTTTGCATGACGAATTCATGCAATCCGTCATTTCACCGATGCGCCTCAAAAAAGCCGAGGAGCTACTCGAATGGCACAGAGCCAGAGGGGATTACCTGCTCATTATTACCTCAACCAATGGCTTTATTACTGAACCTATCGCCCGCGCACTGGGTGTAGATGACATCATGGCCACGGATGCAGAATGTATCGATGGCCGCTACACGGGGCAGCTGACAGGCACACCTTGCTACCAGGAAGGAAAGGTCATTCGCCTGAAGGAATGGCTACTCACTTATAACGGCGATATGAAAGACAGCTGGTTCTACAGCGACTCGATTAATGATCTTCCTTTGCTGGAGGTGGTGGACAACCCGGTTGCCGTCGACCCCGATGAACCACTGGAAGCTACAGCAAAGGAGCGTAACTGGGCAGTTATTAGTCTGCGCGAAACAAGCGAGGAAGCCAGCTGAATGTCAATCGGTGATAAAAGGACCGGCTTTTTGAGGTGCTCAATTGTGCTTGCGGCCATTATAAGCCTGGGTGCCTGCAGCCCAAAAAATGAACAAGCTCCGAGCTCTATTGAAGACAAGGCTCCCGAGACCAAGCTCAACCAAGAGGCTCAACATATAGCCTCTCTCGGTGCCTGGGAGCTGGGCACCATCAGTCTGCAAGCTACTGCTGATGAAGCGCTTGCCCTACAACAAAGCATTGATAACTTATTACAGGAAAATACCCAGCATGCGCTGGATCAGGCGCGAGACCAGTGGCATATCAGCCACAATCGGTATCGCGAGGCAGCCATTTTTTTAGTCATTGGCGAAAGCAACCCCGGATTATTTGGGCACCTTCAAACCCTGAATTTTAACTTGGACGCCTGGCCAATCATGCCGGGTTTTCTTGATAGCTTTGACGTCTACACCCAAAGCGGCATCGTGAACGACATCACCGTGCCCCTCAACGCTGAATCTGTGCGACAACAACACGGTTTTACAGATGATAGCGAGGTCACCCTGGGTTTTCATGCCATTGAGTATCTGTTGTGGGGGGAGGGTGGGCAACGCCCCTTGGCTGACCTGCTGTTGCAAGCGGGCCTGATCAGCGAGCCCTTCCATGATGGTGCGATTGATATTGATCAGGTCGTCAATTGATTCTTCGCCCCGCATGACCGCAGATGAGTGCTTGGAGACCCAGATAGAAAGCGAGACGATGCCAGCACGCAGCGTTGAGGGCAAGCTGTTGCCTTCTGTCCCGCAGTCAGATGACAGCACCGACCACATGCGACGGTTCCAGTCAAGAACGCCGATAAGTTCAGCGTCACGCAGGCCTTTTTCCTTGGCAGCAAGCAGAGCATTTGTAACTTGAACAAATAAACGATATTCAACCTGACTGGGCGTTTCAGAGGAACGCTGTGCTTTTTGATAGGCTTGATATGACATTTATGTTTCCGCTACAGTTAATCCAAACTACTCAGGCAGTCC
>ENA-OSET01006013-OSET01006013.1-sediment-metagenome-genome-assembly--contig:-NODE-6013-length-10032-cov-41.676143_pt1 | contig 10032 bp, 7 predicted proteins | sample MGYA00237882_ERZ534229 | MGnify/ENA primary metagenome ERZ534229 (study PRJEB26408, sample SAMN06266212) | sediment metagenome | isolation source: Hudson Canyon methane seep mesocosm | place...
TTTAGTTGATTTGTTAAAGCTTATGAAGATAAAGGTGGGAACTGTTATTCAAAAAATATTGAGCAATAGTGATTCCTTTTAAACCATAATTCAAATGTCCCGGCTTAGACGGAAAGCTGATGGAAGGCCTCTATTCTATCCGAAAATAGAATTACACCAATACTTACTTAACAATAGTGACTATTTGGCTGCTTACTTCACAATCCATCAAAGTATTAAATACTTTGCCATATACTTTAGAAAAATGCTCTTTTGAGTTTGAAATAGCATCAAAATAACTAAAGTTTTTTATATCTGGGCAAATACTGGCAATTGTTAAATCTTTTGCCCTTCTTTGATTACGTCTTAAATAGGCTTCAATGCCATTATAAGTCAATGAATCTGGAAACTCTATTTCACCATTGGCATCTATTTGTTGATTCGCAAGTAAAATAGAGGTTTCACCATTTTCATATATTTGAATTAAAGTTAAAAAACCTTTAATTTTTGAAGAGACGTTTATAAAATAAAACCTATTATTCTTTATTTTCTTAGGAATTTCTAAAGATAGAGATTCACTAGAAATAGAACTAAAAAGCTTTTTCAAAATATCTCTAGTAATATAAAAACTTTTCGACATGATAATTAAACGGTTCTTATCAATTTGTATTTTGGGGTAAAAACCAAATTCATTTTTCAATTCTCTAAGCAGTTGGGTGTTAATAAAATAAGGATTATCTTCTTTTTTTATATTACGGGTATTTTTAAAATGTAATTTTACTATTTTAGCAAAGGGCAGCGTTAAATATTTAATAGCAACATAATACATACCATTTTTATATACTGACTTTACTATCTGTAAATTCCTTAACTCTGCCTTAGATTTTTCACTTATATTTCTGGTCACATTTTTATTAACAACTTCCTTGCCATTTTTAATGTTCACTTCAAGATTAATATTAAATTCTTTTTTGATATTAGTACTTATTGAGCTGGTAATATCTGCTTTTGCATTTTGAGTTGCTTCACGTTTAGTTTTTCCTTCGCCATAACCAATAATTTCATAATCTTTAAAAGTAATAGTACCGCTTGTAAACCAAATAGGCGGTTCAGTATTAGAATAAGCAATACTTGGGAAAAATACACTCCAAATAAGCACTATTTGTATTAATGCATTCATATTTTAAAGTTCGATTTCATTATTGCCATCTAATGTAGGTTCTTGTTTCTTTAATGAGCCTAATTCATTAGAGGCTTCAGAGACTTTATAAGAAATTTCTTTAAAAAGCAAAGACACATCACGCTTGCCTTCAAGTAAGGATTTCATTACAAAATAGCTAAACATTCGATGACCTTTTTCTTTATACATATTAGAATATTGCATTTTTTGCCCTGCGGTTAAAATAACCATTTTATCCTTATCAAAGCCTACCTGTTTAGGAATGAGCCTTGATGCAGCAACACCTTTTATAACTGCCCTACCATCGGTCGAACCACTAAAACAACTATCTATAAAGGCAACGACTTTACCCGCTTTTGAATTGCTTAATTGCTGATAAATATTCTTGAGTGCAAAGCCCTGCTCACTGACAATAAAATCTGGAACCATATCAGAAGGTAAAATATAAGGCTCTCCTTCATTAGTCGGATCAGGGATTCCATGCCCGTTATAATAAAAATAAAGCGTATCTCCTTGCTTTATTTCTGAAAGAAAAATACGCAGTTGATTTTTAATTCTACCAGCAGTGGCTTTATTATCGAGTAGAGTAACAATGTTGCGTTCTTTAATGCCTAAGGTTTTTTTAGCGACATCCTTAAAAGCAATAGCACTGCGTTTAGAAAATTTAATATCATCTGTTTCATCATATTTTTCAATACCGATAATAAAAAGCCATTTTGTATTATTAATTGTAGCCTGTTTCACCTTATTTAATAATTTAGGAATATCATCCTTATAAGTATCTCCGATAACGTGCTTACCGTCTTTATAAGCCGATAATTCCACCTGATAAGAATCGCTTAAATTGGGGTTTTGTAAAGATAAATGTATTTGCTCTATATTTTCAAATTTAACGGCTTTATCTGTAATTGCCACTTCTATTCGTTCAGGTTTAAAATCGGTATCATTTAATACTGCCGCATAAATTTCTTTTTCAGCCTTTGCATTAATAGATTTTAAGGTAATTTCATTATTTTTAAAATCAAATAGCGGTAATGCTTTTACTCGGTTGATATTATCTGAAAAAGATTTTGCTTCATTAATAGGTATATTAATTGATATTTTTTTATGGTAATTAGCCCTGCTGGATTTCATTGTGACATACATGATCTCCGTTTCTGCATCATAACTACGCTTGCTAAAGGTAAATTGCCCCATCACCATTTTAAAAGCTCCTCTTTGGAACGCTTTAATTTTTTCAGGCAATACGGATTTTTTATAGGTTTGTTCGGCTTTAATCGCTTTAATGTCTTCTGAATATTTTGATGCGATTTGCTCAACTTCTTGATTTCTCTGCTCTACATCTTTTCGATATTGTTCTTGTAAAGACTGTATCTGTTGTTCTCTTGCTCCTACTTCATCATTGACTCGTGTTTGAAACATTACCTTGGTTTCATATTCACTTTTAACTAACGTAGGCTGAGGGGGTAATTGAGGTTTTTGAATTTCCTTAGGAAAACTTGGCTTACTAATAATTCTAGGTATTAAATAAAAATCCACTAAATCCTGTGTTATCCTTTGTACTTCAGGGTAAATATTTTTAGTATAAAGTAACTCATTTAAAATTCCTGACTGTTGTTTTACAGTGAATATTTCATGTTCAAAAGATTCACCCTGAATATTATCTGCCAATATATAACCTCTTAACTCCTTATTTCTTTGCTTCACATCTTTTCTATATTTTTCTTGTAAATATTGTATTTGTTGTTTTCGTTCTCTTACTTTATTATTTAATCGTGATTGAAATATTACCTTAGTTTCATGTGCATTTTTGACTAAAGCAGGCTGAGGTGGTAATTGAGGTTTTTGAATTTTTTCAGGAATACGCAACTCAGATCCCCCTTGAGCATAAATAGCAGATATATAAAACCTTAAATCCTTACTATTTTTAAAATCAAGATCTACATTAGGGAATATTTTAATATCTATGGGGTAAAATTTAGAGTTTAATTTTTTTATATAATCATTATTAACAATATCTTTATCACTTAATTTAGTGGGTAACTTTTTTTCTTCTAAAGGCGAAACCATAGTATTTTCATTTGAAGAATAAATTATAGCTCCTACCTCTTTACGTTCAATTATATCGTTAGATACTTTCACAACTGATGCTTTATTTTTATATTCAATATTATTAGAAATTTCAGGAAAATATAGTGTTGACACCATAAATATTAGCATAATAACTATTAGCATTAGGGAAGACTGCGATTCACTGATTTTAATATTTTTTTAACTCCTCAGGAATTAACAGGTGTTGAAATATACATCTTAAATTAGTTACCTTCCGCTGCTCGTTTCACTACAATATGCGAATGTCTAAAGATAATCATAATCGCCAGGTTTTCACCGTCAGTGAACTCAACCGCACTGTTCGCCAGTTACTTGAAAGTACCCTTCCCCTGTTGTGGGTAGAGGGTGAAATTTCCAATTTTGCTCGCCCTAGCTCTGGCCATTGGTATCTGACCCTCAAAGATCAACAGGCGCAGGTTCGCTGCGCTATGTTTAAAAACAGTAATGCGCGGGTTAGCTTCAAACCTGCAAACGGAATTTCGGTGTTGGTACGGTGCCGAGTCGGTTTATATGAGGGTCGCGGAGACTATCAGCTCATCATAGAACATATGGAAGAAGCTGGCTTTGGTGCGCTGCAACGGCAGTTTGACCAGCTAAAAGTAAAACTGGCTAATGAGGGTTTATTTGATCAGGCTCATAAGCAGCCCATGCCAACATCCGCGAATCACATTGGCGTTGTAACCTCACCGACAGGCGCGGCATTCAAAGATATTTTAGCTGTCCTTAATCGCAGATTCCCGAGCATCAAAGTAACGCTCTTTCCTACCGCTGTTCAGGGCGATCAGGCCGCAGGGCAAATTGTAGAGGCCATAGCAAACGCTAATCAAGATGGTCGATGCGACGCTTTAATTGTCGGCCGCGGTGGCGGATCTCTAGAAGATTTATGGCCATTCAATGAAGAGGCCGTGGCTCGCGCTATATTCCACAGCAAAATTCCAATCATCAGTGCAGTGGGTCATGAAATTGACTTTACCATTGCCGACTTTGTTGCCGACCTTCGAGCACCCACACCGTCCGCCGCGGCAGAATTAATTAGCCCTAATGGCGATGAAATAGCCGCACAACTTAGCGGGCTAGAAACGTTGTTGAGCGACGCAATGAGCCGACGACTGCAAAGATTGGAACAAAAAACCAACGACTTGCGCAATCGACTGCAGCACCCGGGGCGAAAGCTTCAAGAACAGGCTCAGCATCTTGACCATTTAGATATTCGCTTGAGACGCTCTATCCAGGCTATGGTTCAACTCTGTCGACACCGAGCGACGTTGAGCCGAGACCGCCTGCTACGTCAGCACCCTCGAGATGCCCTAGCGTATAAAAGACAGCGCTTGAATGATGCCATCAATCAAATATCTAAAGCGGCTAGTCGACAACTGAAAGAAAAAGTGAGCCACACAGAGCAAACAATGCACCTACTGGATGCTGTCAGTCCTCTTAAAATACTCAGCCGCGGCTTCTCCGTTATTCGCGACGATAAAAATCAGGTGGTTAAGAGTATTGCCTCCGTGACCCCGGGAGAGAATCTTAGAGCCAGCCTGATCGATGGCGAACTTAACATTGAAGTCACCAAAACCACTAAAACTGATTTTTCCACAATATAACGGGCCATGACCCTATGCGTCTAACGCCTGTTTAAGATCTGCCAATATATCGTTTACACACTCAAGACCTACAGAAATCCTAACCAGCCCCTGCGTAATGCCATGTTTAGCTTGCTCTTCTGGAGTGTAAGTAGAATGGGTCATGCTAGCGGGATGCTGAATCAGTGTTTCTGTATCGCCCAAACTAACCGCCCGCTTAATTAAATTGAGTCTATTGAGCATCTTGGATGCAGCTCCAAATCCCGCTTTAAGCTCAAAGGCAATCATGCCACCAAAGCCGTCCATTTGGCGCTTCGCTAATTGATGACCCGGATCACTGGATAAGCCAGGGTAGTAGGTACTTTCAACCGCCGGATGAGCCTCAAGCATTTCCGCAATCACCTGTGCATTTTGACAGTGCCTCTCCATCCGCAACTGCAAGGTCTTAACGCCTCTCAAAATTAAGAATACATTGATAGGAGAAATAACCGCTCCGGTCATATCTTTGAGGCCATAGAGTCTTATTTTTTCCATCATCTCCGCTTGACCTACCACCGCTCCAGCGATTAAATCACCGTGGCCACCTAGGTATTTTGTGGCTGAGTGCACCACTATATCTGCCCCCATAGTAAGCGGCCTCTGTAAAGCTGGCGTACAGTATGTGTTGTCGATCACAACATGAATGTCAGCGCAGTAGTCCTTAACTAAACTGCTGATCTGTTCAATATCAAGTATGCGCATGGAGGGGTTAACAGGGCTCTCAAAATACACCACACGAGTATTAGACTGCAACGCGCCTTTGATTTCATCAATATTGGTGAAATCCACATAGGTTACCTGAATACCAAACTTTTTGAGTCCATGCTCCATAAAAGAAAACGTACAGCCATAGACCGTTTTATCGACCAGCACATGGTCACCCGGAGACACTATTGTCCAAAAAGTTGCACTAATCGCACCCATTCCCGAAGCAGTTGCTAAAGCAGCTTCCCCCTCTTCAAGATCCGCTAGACGTGCTTCAAGAATCGCTTGCGTTGGGTTGGATACCCGACTGTAAAAATGGCCCGGCGCTTCACCAGAAAAGCGAGCTGCCCCCTGCTCTACGGTGTCAAAGCAAAAGGTTGATGTCATATAGATCGGTGGATTGAGTGACCCATGGCTTGACGATGAATCATAGCCGCTATGCACCGCTCTGGTAGAAAAGGCTAATTTATTGTTTTTGGTCATTTAATTTTACTCGGCTAGGCACTACAAAGAATAAATTATATCCCCACAAATTGAGCTTTTTCTCTCTTATAAAACCTTAAAATAACCGTATAATAGCGACTAAATGTAATTTAATCGTAATAAGAAGCTATATATGCCAATACCAACTCTTGACCGTATTGATCGACGAATTCTCCAAGAGATTCAAGCTGATGGTGGCCTGAGTAATTTGGATTTATCTGAACGTATTGGGTTATCGCCATCGCCCTGCGCTCGTCGCGTGAAGATGCTTGAAGACTCGGGAATTATAGATAGGCAGATAACGTTACTTAATCAGGAAAAGCTAGGTTTACCGATCAGTATCTATGTCATGGTGTGTCTTGAGAATCAGGACTCTAAACGATTGGAGAATTTTGACCGTTGCATCAGTGCCTGGCCCGAGGTAGTCGAGTGTTCACTAATTACCGGTAGCGACGCGGATTATTTATTGAAGGTAGTCATGCCTGATATGGACTATTACCAGCGGTTTTTACTAAAAAAACTAAATCTAGTTGACGGTGTAAGAAGCATTAAAACCAGCTTTGTGCTGCGTAAGATAGTTCAGCGTACTGAACTACCTCTAGACCATATCAAGTAGTTAACGAGCAGATTAGTCGTTTCTTTTACTGTATTTAACAATCTTCTTACGTTTCATTCCTGCACGATCCTTGGTAGTAACAGCCTTGTTCTTATAGGGATTATCTCCGGTTCGATATTCAATTCTAACCGGGGTTCCCTGCAGACCTAATTCTCGACGGAAAATCTTTTCGAGGTAGCGAGTATATTGTGCAGGCACTGCATCTGTCTGATTGCCGTGAATGATAATAACCGGAGGATTACGACCTCCAGCATGAGCAAAGCGCAATTTGACTCGTCGCCCATGCACCAATGGTGGCTGATGCTCTTCAACTGCCCCTTCAAGCACTTTAGTTAAGCGAGACGCACTCAACGTGTCTGTAGCCGCGGTATAAGCCTTGCCAATGGAATCATAAAGATTACCAACACCAGTACCATGCAGTGCGGATATGAAATGTACATCGGCAAACTCTGCAAACTGGAGTCGCCGTTTGATTTCTGCTTTTATATGCTCGCGCTTATCAGGATCTAGTCCATCCCATTTATTGATACCAATGACCAATCCGCGCCCTGCATCAATGACAGAACCCATTAAATGTAGATCTTGGTCTACTAGACCTTCCCGAGCATCCACCATTAGAACCACAACATTTGCATCATCAATAGCTTGCAATGTTTTAACAATTGAGAACTTCTCAATAGCGAGTTTCACATTTTTGCGTTTGCGAATACCTGCTGTATCAATCAGAGTATAGTTCTGGCCTCTCCTTTCATATTCAATGTAAACGCTATCTCGAGTCGTTCCTGGCTCATCGTAAACTACTACCCGGTCTTCCCCTAAAAGGCGATTCACCAGGGTAGATTTACCAACATTTGGACGCCCTACCACTCCGATTTTAATGCTATTGGACCCATCATCTTCGGGTTCAACATATTCTGGATAAGGCTCTAGAACCTCCTCCATCATTGATCGCACCCCACGTCCATGGGTGGCCGTCGTAGGAAACATACCCAAAAAACCCATCTGGTAGAAATCTGCTAAGGCTGCAGCGGGATCTAACCCGTCAATTTTGTTGGCAACTAAATAGACTTTACGATTTTTTCGTCTTAGCTTTTCCGCGATCATATAGTCTGCAGAGGTAACCCCCGAGCGACAATCAACGATAAATAGAACGATATCGGCTTCATCCATGGCCAGTAATGACTGATCGGCCATCTCAGCATCGATTCCCTCTTCTTCTCCGCTGATACCCCCGGTATCTATTACCATAAATCGGCGATCAAACATTTCTCCGTCACCATATTTACGGTCTCTGGTTAAACCTGAATAATTGGCCACGAGCGCGTCTCGACTTCGAGTGAGTCGATTAAAGAGAGTCGATTTCCCTACATTGGGGCGGCCCACAAGGGCAATAACTGGAATCATGGAATAAAAAATGCCGCAGGTTTCAAGTGCGGCATTCTACTTCATATACGAGGATTTTTCGCTACTGAATTTTATAGGCACTCAAAGAACCATTGTTTGCTTGCACAATGAGACTATCACCTACCGATAACAAGGGCGCACCAACGCCGCTGCCATCAACTTTGATTCTTCCAACGAAATGACCATCTGCTGGATCTAGTAAATGAAGGTACCCTTCTGCATCAGCGACTGCGATAGTCCCACCGAGCACTGCAGGCCCTGTAATCCGGCGCAAAAATAACTGATCATTAGTCCAAATCGCCTGCCCATTACCTGCGCGGAATGCTTGGATAGCATCCTCTCCACCTGAGACAAAAATTTGCCCTGCTCTATGGGCTGGTGCATGGTGAGATGATGTGTCTTGAGACCAAAGGTTTCTGCCCGTACCTCGAGAAACAGCACCAATTCGGCCTTGATAAGACGCCGCATAGATAACATCACCCACCAATAAGGGTTCGCCATCAATATCAACCATTCGCTCCAATTCTGTTTTACCTTTGGGTAGAGCTACTCTTGTTTCCCAAATAATTGAACCGTTATCTCCATTGAAAGCAATTAACTTACCAGAGTCGAACCCGGAAATAACCATGTTACTGGTGACAATCGATTCACTAGTACCACGGACACTGAGAATAGGAGCATCGCCATCATGCTTCCACAGTTCTTCCCCCGTTTCGGCATCTAAAGCGACCATCTGGTTGTCGATACTGTGAACAACTACTATTTTTCCGTTTGTTTTTGGGCTAGATAGCACTTCGGAGCTTACCTGAGAAGTCCAAATCACGGATCCATCACTGGCATCTAGGGCATACACAACACCTTCGATTGTGCCCACCATAACCATGCTTGCACCGTAGCCAACACCACCAGAGATCATAGTCTCTAGGTCTACCTGCCAATTTGTTTGGCCATTACTGGGATTTAAAGCCATTACCTGACCTTCATAATCAGCGGCAAAAATAGTATCGCTACTCGCAGTTGGGCGCAGGCTAACCAAATAGTTTTTAGTCCCTGAGCCAACTTTTTTCGACCAGCTGCGTTTAACAGAAACCTCTGAATTGAAATCCACTAGCTCTGCGGGAGTAATAGCAGCATCCTCCTCGTCACTAAACCAACTACAGCCTGATAACAGTAGCACTCCAAATAACAGACTTAACTTTTTCATTCGTTACCCTCGCTGCCCATTTCAGTACCCATTATAGTCTCCTCTGTTGGAGACTCCTGAGTTGGGGCCTCTGCAGGTCGTACTTGTCCAATTTTTAGTTCTAGAACATTTCTGACAATTGCATCGCCTGACTGATTAGACAAAATAGCTGAATCATAGGCTGTGTAGGCTGCATCAGGATTGTTCAGCTGCATATAAAAATCACCCTTGGCCTCTTCGTACGCAGATTTATGCGCCCCAGGGTCTACTCCCTGCAACATTTCTAAAGCCTGCTCAGTATTCCCCCGTGCAGCTTCCACTCTAGCAAGCCTTAAAAGCATAATAGTCTCTGTCGCTGTGTCAGAACCCTCATCCAAAGACCATTGCAATTCTGTCGCTGCGGCATCTAAATCACCTTTTTCAACAGCCAACTTAGCTTTTAATGCAGCACCAAAGTGCGCATAAGCAGTCCCAGCATGGCTCGCTTTAAGTAAATCCGCATTGTCATTAACAATCTTTTGTTGCGCCTGACTCAAAGATTGGCCTTGTTGCGCAGTAGCCATTACATCTGTAGTTTCTTGCCACAAAGCGGCCGCTTGCTCTGATTGTGCGGCTGCACTTTGTTCCCAGTATTGCCAACCAAAATAGCCACCAACAACTAAAACAATAGCTGTAATCGTTTTAATCCCGTTTTCATCCCACCAAGCTTTTAGCGCTTCAATTTGTTCTTCTTCGGTACGTTCTTCTGCCA
>ENA-OSET01006014-OSET01006014.1-sediment-metagenome-genome-assembly--contig:-NODE-6014-length-10026-cov-2.338124_pt1 | contig 10026 bp, 10 predicted proteins | sample MGYA00237882_ERZ534229 | MGnify/ENA primary metagenome ERZ534229 (study PRJEB26408, sample SAMN06266212) | sediment metagenome | isolation source: Hudson Canyon methane seep mesocosm | place...
CTTGATTATTTCAAAATAGACTTCCTCAGTAATATCGAGATGTCTAGCCTTTTCAATTTGTAAAAGTTCGCCTTCACTCATCTCTTTTACCGCCCTCGAAGTGAGTTTTAACAGATCAAACGCCTCAGCATCCACCGCTGTTAGTAACCCTCTAGAAAGCAAGTAATCACCGACAAGGACTGCGACTTTCTTTTTCCAAAGGGCTTGAATAGAAAAGAATCCCCGCCTCATATTACTTTCGTCTACGACATCGTCATGAACTAAAGTAGCCGTGTGTAACAGTTCGATTAGAGATGCTGCAGTATATGTTTTTTCAGTACATCCCCCATGAAGCTTGGCAGAAAGGAAAACAAAAAGCGGTCTCATTTGCTTACCCTTGCGCTTCACTATATACCGCATTATTGTGTCTAATAGAGCGACATCTGAACTAAGAATTTCTCGGAAATGACCTGAAAACACCTTCATCTCTTCGGATACTGGCGCTTGAATTTCTTTTATACTCGGCATAGTGGACAAAGGTACGGCTTATCTTTGCGCTATGATTCGATCCATGACAGGCTACGGAAAAGCCGAGGGAGTTATAGGGAACCGAAAGTACACTGTAGAGGTGCGTTCGCTCAACAGCAAACAATTTGACCTAAACATAAGGATTCCATCTATCTTCAGAGAAAAAGAGATGGGTCTTAGAAAGACCTTAAGGGAAATGGTAATCCGGGGTAAGTGTGACTTTTTTCTTAGCTATGAACAAGACCCATCCGAAGTCAAACATGAAATAAATACTAAACTGGTTCAAACATATATTTCTCAACTAGAAGCACTTGCTGATAGTTCTGGAGTAAAAAAAGAGAACATACTTGGCATGGCTATACGCATGCCAGAAGCTCTTCAGGCTCCAAAAGAACAACTCGATGAAGCTGTTTGGACAGGTGTAGAAGAACTAGTAATCCAAGCACTAACTGCTTTCAATACTTTTAGAGAAACAGAAGGGGCGGCAACTCTTGAGGATTTTAACAACAGAATAAAATCAATTCGAAATGAGTCAATCAATCTCGATCCCCTTTTAGAGAAAAGATTATCTAAAATTAGAAGTCGTATCAAAACGAATTTAGCTGAAGTAATAGACAGTTCAAAAATCGATGAGAACAGATTTGAACAAGAAGTGCTCTTCTACATTGAAAAGACAGATGTGTCAGAGGAGCGCACCCGTCTAGCGGCTCATTGTGATCATTTTGATGAAATACTTGCTGACGGAATAGGACAAGGAAAGAAATTAGGATTTATCGCACAGGAAATAGGAAGAGAGATTAACACACTTGGATCGAAGGCAAATGATGCCGAAATTCAAAGGTTAGTTGTGAAGATGAAAGATGAATTAGAGAAAATAAAGGAACAAGTATTAAACGTACTCTAAAATGCCGTCAGGAAATCTTCCTAAAGGGAATGGACAAGCAATAATATTATCAGCACCCTCTGGTGCTGGTAAAACTACGATTGTAAAAAAACTGATGGAGAATTCTGAGCTCTCGTTAGGGTTTAGTGTTAGTGCCACCACACGACCATTAAGAGGAAATGAAGTTGCGGGTAAGTCATATTACTATTTAACATCAAGCCAATTCGACTTAAAAATTGAAAATGGTGAATTTGTAGAATGGGAAGAAGTATACTCTGGCACTCGTTATGGCACACTTTGTATCGAAGTTGAGGAAATGTGGAGAAAAGGATTGACTCCTGTTTTTGATGTAGACGTAATCGGAGGCAAGTCATTAAAAGAAGTATTTGGTGACTCAGCATTATCAATATTCATTGTCCCGCCTTCAATTGAAGTGTTGGAGAAACGTCTTAGGGGAAGAGGTACCGAAAGCGAAAAAAATATTGTCAGAAGATTAGAAAAATCCGTAGTTGAACTTGATGAAGTGGAATTCTTTGATGTTCAGATTATAAATGATGATCTTAATAGCGCGATCTCTGAAGCAAAAAATGTGGTAACAGAATTCCTAAATAAATGACAGGCCACACGAACATAGGGAAAGTGGGGCTTTATTTTGGATCCTTTAATCCGATTCATTTAGGGCATCTGATTATTGCAAATCACATGTTAATCAAGACAGATTTAGATGAAGTCTGGATTGTAGTAACTCCCACGAGCCCATTCAAGTTACGTTCTGAGGTAATTCCTGAAGAACATCGATTACAAATGGTAAAACTTGCCGTTTCTGAAAACCCATCAATATTCGCGTCAGATATTGAATTCAATCTCGAACGCCCAAGTTATACAGTTGATACTTTGAGATTTTTGAAGGAGGAATATCCTCAAATCGAATTCTCAGTAATACTTGGAGAAGACAACTATGCAAATCTTGACAAGTGGAAAAATCACAGGGAAATAATGGATAATTATAGGCTATTAATATATCCTCGTCGGAAAAGTAATTCAACGAATATGATTAATCAGAATACTAATAACGATCAAACTGTTATGTGTACTGAAGCCCCTATGATTGAGATATCTTCGACATATATTAGAGAGTCGATTCTAAACAAGCAGGATGTTCAATATCTGCTTACAGATCCAGTTATCTCATACATAGGGAATAATCATCTTTACGAATAATCTTGAACACTTGTGATGTTCATTCATTTAGTATTAACAGAATTCATAGTTCGTTCGAGCCCTATTGAACAATAGCTTTCTACTGCCTTTTGAGATTTTACTAAAACTTCTTGAAGTGCCAACGTTTCCTCTTTCGTCCATTGTCCTAGGACATATTCAACTTGCCTCCCTGTTCCGAAATCAGCCCCTACACCCACTCTTAATCTAGGATATACACTAGTTCCTAGAGTTGTTTGAATATTGTTCAAACCGTTATGCCCACCATCATTTCCCTTTGCTCTAAGTCTTATACTTTCGAAGGGCAAATTGATATCATCAGTAATAACGAGAATCCTTTCGATAGGAATTTTTTCTGAATCCATCCAATATCTGAGAGCTTTGCCGCTAAGATTCATATAGGTCGATGGTTTTAGTAAAACCAAAGTTCGTCCTTTAAAACGAACGGTGGACACCGAGCCGTGGCGTTCTGAAGAAAACTTTCCTTCGTGTGCCTCAGCGATGGTGTCCACCACTCTAAATCCGACATTATGACGAGTTTCCTCATATTCTGCTCCGGGATTTCCTAGACCGATAATGAGGTATTTCATAATTCAGCGTTCTCTTTATGCGTCTCCTCCTTCAGAACCTCCTTCAGATTTTCCTTCAGATTTTCCTTCAGATTTCCCTTCAGATTTCCCTTCAGATTTTCCTTCAGATTTTCCTTCAGAACTTCCTTCAGAACCTCCTTCAGCGCCATCTTCAGTTTCTTCGCCTTCGCCTTCGCCTTCTTCACCTTCTTCAAGCAGAGTTTCCTCAACAAGGGCAAGACGTGTTCTCTTACAAGCAAATAATAAGACAGATTCGTTTAGTTGAATACGACATCCTTCAATGTTCAAGTCTCTTACTCTGAAAGTTGTTCCTATAGTCATAGGAGAAATATCCACATTGATTGCGTCTGGAATATTTTCTATCATTCCTTTAACGGGAACTCTTCTAAATAGAGTAGCAATTCGACCACCATCAGTAACCCCTACAGCAATTCCTTGTGAACGTAGAGGCAGGTTTACACGAACTTCTTTCCCAGGGATTACTTCAAGTAGATCAATATGAACTATACGATCGGTGACTGGGTGAAATTGAACTTCCTGAATTATGCTAATAGCCTTCTTGCCGTCTATATCTAGTTCGATAGAGAATACGTCAGGGCTAAATACTAGCTTGTTAATGCTATTTTCATCCACAGTGAAGTGGGTTTGGTCTGTGCCTCCGTAAAGTACGCCTGGGATAGAACCCGATTTGCGTAGAGCAGAAGCATCCTTTTTTCCTACGTTCTCTCGAAGAGAACCGCTCAATGATGCAGTTTTCATAACTGTTTAATTAAATAATAAAATGTGAACTAATACTTTCGTTATTCATCAGGCACTTGAGTACCTGAGCAAACCGGTCATGCACAGGCAAAACCGTAATTTTTTCTTTATTAACCCCCTTTTTAAGAGGAATGGTGTCTGTAACTATTAACTCAGTTAAGACGCTATCGTTAATTCTATCGTAAGCTGGCCCGCTAAGAACAGCATGTGTGCAAATTGCTTTTACTGACAGAGCTCCGCTTTTTATCATTAAACTGGCAGCTTTAGTGAGAGTTCCAGCGGTGTCGCACATATCGTCAACAATAATTACATCTTTTCCTTTCACGTCTCCTATGATAATCATCTCAGCAACCTCGTTAGCAATTTTTCGTTGCTTATAACAAATAGCCATATCTACTTTGAGCATATCTGCATAGAATTTTGCTCTTTTAGTGCCACCTGTGTCAGGCGTAGCTATACAAATATTATCTGTTTGTAGATTTTCTTTAATGTGCTTCAAGAAAAGAGTTGATCCGAACAAATGATCTACAGGAACTTCAAAAAATCCTTGGATTTGATCTGCGTGAAGATCCATTGTGATTACCCGGTCTACCCCAGCAGCCACCAACATATTGGCAACAAGTTTTGCGCCGATTGCAACTCTTGGTTTGTCTTTTCTATCTTGACGAGCCATACCGAAATATGGCATTACAGCTATGATACGTTTTGCGCTAGCGCGTTTTGCAGCATCTATTAATAGAAGTAGCTCAAAAAGATTGTCAGAAGGAGGGAAGGTAGACTGAACGATTACAACTTCCTTTCCACGTACAGTTTGTTCAATACTAACAGAAAATTCACCATCAGAAAAACGAGTAGTAGTTGATGGTACTAGCTCGGTCCCGTATGACGCGGCAACTCGCTTCCCGAAACCTAAGGAAGTATCACCAGCAAGAATTTTTATCATTTCAGACACGAGCAACCTGTTTAGAGGGCGCGAAGATACGGAAAAACAAGCTCTTTTTATGCTTATGGAGCGATGAGTTTGAAGCCTTTACCATGAACATTGAGGATTTCTAACCTCTCATCTTCTTTTAGGTGCTTTCGAAGCTTTGCTATATAGACATCCATACTGCGCCCATTGAAGTAATTTGCATCCCCCCAAATAGCTGATAACGCGTGGTTTCTCTCTAATAACCCGTTCTTATGTCTGATGAGTAAAAAGAGTAATTCGTTCTCTTTTGTTGTGAGTCTATTTTCATCTCCATTCAGACTAAGCTGTTGAATATTATAATCAAACTCGAATTTACCGATGTTGAATTTAGTTACCTCTTCTCCTTCTTGAGGAAGAGAGATTGTACGTCTTAGAATTGCCTTGATGCGAACTAAGAGTTCTTCCATACTAAATGGTTTTGTCATATAGTCATCGGCGCCGACTTTGAATCCCTCTAGAGTATCCTCTTTCATTCCTCTAGCGGATAGAAAAAGAATAGGAATCTGTTTACTTTCTTTGCGGATTTCAGTTGCGACTTCAAATCCGTCTTTCCTAGGCATCATTACATCTAGAATGATGAAATCAAAGGTCTCTCGATGATATAGTTTTATTCCTTCTGCTCCATCTTGAGCCCACGAAGTAGTAAAGCCTTTTACATTTAGATAGTCGGATAGTAGTTTCCCCAGATTAGGGTCGTCCTCACAAAGGAGAACTCGAATGGGTGCTGTGTTCATGCTAGGTTAGGGTTGAATTTCAATTTCATAATAAACGTGCTTCCAGAGTTTGGCTCACTTTCTACATAAATGGTTCCGTTATGTCGTTCAACTACGTTTTTAACATAGCTCAAACCTAAGCCAAACCCCTTTACATCGTGAACGTTTCCCGTTGGAACTCTAAATAATCTTTCAAATACCTTGCCAAGAAATTCCTTAGGTATTCCAAGGCCATTGTCACTAATTCTCAATTCGATACCATCATCTGTTTGAAAACTAGAGATCTCTATTTGAGCTCCTTCAGGGGAGTATTTAATTGCGTTGTCAATTAGATTAAAAATCACGTTAGTTAAATGTATGTTGTCGGCTTGAATCACAGGATTTGAAGCCTTTATGTTGAGATCAATTTTACCTCCATTTCTCCTTACTTGCATAGTAACGTTTCTAACAACCTCTTTTATTATATCGTGAACGTTTACTTGTTGCATATACAGTTTCATGGACTTAGAATCGGTAAGACTAGCTTGAAGAACCTTCTCAACTAGAACTCCTAGCCTCTTGTTTTCTCCTCGAATCATTCCAATGTAATAGGTTTGCTGTTCCTCATCTAAGACCAAATCGGGATCCCCCAATGCCTCACTAGCTAATCCAATTGTTGAAATTGGAGTTTTAAGTTCATGAGTAAGATTATTCATTAGGTCTCGACGAATTCGCACTAATTCTTTCGATTTTAGAACAGACCTCATTACATAGATTAGTCCTATTGTAATTACGAGAAGCATAAAGCCAGATAAAACGAAAGCACCTAATTGAGACTTAAGTAAATGCTTCTTTAAGTTCGGGAAATAGACTCTAAATTGAAGTGGCCCTAGAGCAACTCCGTAACCTTCTCCAATTAACTCTTCTCTATAAATTTCACTATTTCCCTCAAGGTATGCCGGCTGTCCATATCTATCGAATGCACCGTAAACGGCATCGGCGGTGATTCCATATTCCTCAAGAGCAAGAATTACTAACGAATCCATAGGTAGTGATTCCATTTGAAGTAGAACACTCCTGGATTTGCGCTGCATTCCGTCTGCAATTAGGATTTGACCTTGATTAATGGATACGGAATCTAGATGTAAAGTTTCTTCTTCGGCCTCAACTAAAATCCAATGCGAAATAGTGTTGAGGGATTGCTCTACGGTTTGGTCAAAAACCTGCTGCCTCAAATCAAGGGCATTGCTGAGCCATCTTACCTGCAAAAAGCTGACACCTATGACAGCCAAAGCTATAATGCCAACTAACCATGATATTTTCATACCTCCCATTTGATGCAAATTACATACGAACTCACAGTTAAAGCATAGTTTCTAAAAACTAGAGCGAATTTTAAAAAGGATTAACAAACACACCGTCTTACCTTCGCTTTTGTGATACCTAAAGAGACAGTCGAATTAATCCATCAAACTGCCGTCATCGAAGACGTCATAGGAGATTATGTAGAACTGAAAAAGCAGGGTAGTAGTTATAGAGGTCTAAGCCCTTTTACAAACGAAAAAACTCCTTCGTTCTATGTTGTTCCAGGTAAAAGTATTTTCAAATGCTTTAGTTCTGGGAAAGGAGGTTCTTTAGCGACTTTTTTGATGGAGCAGGAAAAAGTCAGCTATCCCGAAGCGCTTAGAATTCTTGCACGTCGTTATAATATTGAGATCGAGGAGAGAGAACAATCTCCTGAGGAAATAGCCGCAACAACTGAAAGGGAGAGCTTAGGCGCAATAACTGTTTGGGCTCAGAAATGGCTCACTAATAATCTCCATAATACAGATGTGGGAAAGGCCGTTGGGCTTAGCTATTTCAAAAAAAGAGGATTTCGGGATGAGATAATAGAAAAATTCCAAGTGGGTTTCAGTCCAGACGCATGGGATGTTTTTACAAAAGCTGCTCTAAGTGCAGGTTATACAGAGGAGAGATTAATAGCTACAGGATTAAGTTCAAAGAGTCAGAAAAACGGAGAGTTATTTGACTTTTTTCGGGGTAGGGTAATGTTCCCCATAAGGGATGTGACAGGTAGGGTGATAGGCTTTGGCGGTCGAACCCTGAAGACAGAGAAGAAGATAGCCAAGTATTTTAATAGCCCTGAGAGCCCACTTTACGATAAGTCGCGAGCACTTTATGGTATTCATTTGGCCAAACCACATATCAGTAAGGAGGATATGTGTTTTCTTGTTGAGGGATATACTGACGTTATGGCGATGCATCAAAGCGGAGTGGAGAATGTCGTTTCATCAAGTGGCACAGCTCTAACGATAGCCCAAACTCACCTCATCCGCCGCTTTACAAAAAATGTTACTGTACTTTTTGATGGAGATAGAGCAGGGATGTCTGCTGCATTAAGAGGAATAGATATTCTACTCAAAGAGGGGATGAATGTAAAGGTTGTCACCTTCCCAGATGGCGACGATCCAGACAGTTACTCAAAGAAAGTTAGTTCTAGCGAATTCCAGCAGTTCATTAAAGAAGATGCGCTAGATTTTTTAGCTTTTAAATCCGATTTTCTAACAAAAGAAGCAGGAGAAGATCCAATAAAACGTTCTGAACTCGTTCACAGCATAGTTGAATCTATTGCTTGCGTTCCTGATGCGATTAAAAGATCGGTCTACATCCAAACTACGGCAGCACGAATAAAGTTGCCAGAAGATTTACTCCAATCTGAAGTAGCAAAGGAGATTCAGAAACGACTCAAGAGAGGGGTGAAGACTTCATCCCCTTCTAGCGGCCCTCCTCCGTCGGCACCTCTACCTGGATTGGAATACCCTAGAGAAGGAGCTCCGGAAGAATTGGCACCTGGGATTCCCGCAAGAGTGCGCACAAAACGTGACTTATTAGAAGATAATATTATTCGACTCTTATTAGAGTATGGAGATACTTTATTAAACGTAGAGATAGAATCTGAAGAGGCCGAAGAAAGTAAAAACTCAAGCGAATCGGATGATAAATCAGCAGCTACGGCATTTACGGAATTGACTTTCGCGGAGCTATTAGTACACCGAATTGAGACCCATAACCTTGAAATGGAGAATGATTCAACAAGTTATATTTTTTCTAGATATAAGGATAGTTTAGATGAGGGCAGCATACCTACAGCGGAGTCCTTTTTTACAGACACGAGCCCTGAAGTACAAACCAGAGCTGCAAATATGCTTGTGAACAAATACAGTTTAAGCGAAAATTGGGCAAACAAACATCATATTTTTGCAATCAAAGAAGAGGAAGTATTAGAACAAGCACTCTCATCTGCGACTACTCGATTACTGTTATTTGATGTCCAAAGAAATATTGACACCGTAATAAAAGCACTTTCTTTAAAAGGGATTACTGACGATGAGGTAATTAGATTGCTCAGAGAAAAGATATCCCTAGATAAAATGGTGGCTGATTTGAATTCATCTTTAGGTGTTGTAATCTTACCCAAATGATTAACGATTTTCTTTCAAAAAGCATTCAGCTAGGCAGCTATGTTCTTACTATGCAGCGAATCCTAGCCGTCCTACTAACTCTGATTATAGGACATCTTACGTTTCTTCTTTTAAAGTGGGCTCTAAAGCGCGCAATGAAACTTAAACCTATTGAAGAGGGTAGGCGGTTTTTGATTTTTCGCTTAATGCGCACCCTGATTTATATAATAACATTCTTCATTGTTATAGAAGTTCTAGGATTTAATTTAACTGTGCTTTGGGCTGGTTCTGCTGCGCTATTAGTAGGAGTAGGGATAGGCCTTCAGGGCTTCTTTAATGATGTCATTTCTGGGTTTGTTTTGTTATTCGAAGGTGGAGTAAGGGTGGGGGACGAGCTTGATGTTGACGGAGATCTTGTCAAGGTAAAACGCATTGACCTTAGAGCTACTAGTGTAGAAACTGTTAGCGGAGATCTCGTAGTTATGCCTAATTCAAAAATAGCAGGCAACTCTGTCAGGAATTATTCCAAGGGGCTTAAATCTACTCGTATTAGCGTCTCAGTTGGAGTTGCTTATGGCAGTGATGTCGAGCTTGTGCGTCAATTATTATTAGAATCAGTCACTGCCCAAACGCAAATAGTGAAATCTCCCTCACCTCAAGTTGTCTTCTCAGAGTTTGGAGATTCGGCACTTAATTTCGAAGTGAGGGGATGGGTTAATTCACCCTGGGAAAGAAAGATTATTGAAAGTGATATTAGATTTAGGATAGATAAAGTTTTCCGTAAAAACAACATCAAGATCCCGTTCCCACAACGTGAAATCTATATAAATAACAATGTCAAATGAAATCCTTTGTTCTCACATCCAGTTTGTTATTAGCTTTTAGCCCCTTCTCTCTTTTTGGCCAAACCCCCTCTTCCCGAGTCCTCGTCATAGGAATAGACGGC